>FWPV01007481.1_pt1 | contig 19776 bp, 18 predicted proteins | sample 2228371 | NCBI WGS metagenome assembly FWPV01 (sample SAMEA103939776, study PRJEB20133) | metagenome | reverse complement strand
GGAGTTCGTCTGGAAGCCGGCGCCGGTCGAAAGCGCCATCGGGGAGCTGGACCTCTCCAGCGCAGTGGGTGAGGGGGATGACCTGGTGTGCTACGCGCTCGCGGAGATCATCAGCCCGTCCGTCCGGGACGCCGTCCTGAGGCTGGGGAGCGATGACGGGGTCATCGTCCATCTGAACGGCAGGAAGGTCCACGAGTTCACGGGCGAGCGCAACTACGCCGTGGACGAGGATTCGGTCCCGGTCACGCTCCAGGAGGGCTTGAACATCTTGCTCTGCAAGGTCCTGAACGCCGGGGGCGGCTGGTCGGTCGGAGTGCGCGTGGTGGACACGGGCGGACGTCCGCTGCGTCTGGAGCAGCGGCGGCCGTGACAGGGCGGGGAATGGCTGTTCGCGTGCGTTTCCTGCCGGCGGCCTTTGCTGCAGCGGTCCTGCTCACGAGTGCTTCCTCCCCCGGTCCGGCGGAGGAGGCCGGTTTCGTGCCCCTGTTCAATGGACGGGACCTGTCCGGATGGGTCGAGCAGAAGAAGAAGGGCGCGGGCTGGAAGGTGCAGGATGGCATCCTCATCTCGCCCGCGGGCAGCGTCAGCAATCTGTATACGGAAAAGCAGTATTCCGACTTCATCCTGCGGGCTCGCTTCCTGCTCGAGAAGCAGGGCAACAACGGCATCGGAATCCGGGCGGGACGCGAAGGGGGAAACCCCTCAACCACGGGGATGGAGGTCCAGGTCCTGGACGACTACCACCCCTCCAACGGGAAGCTCCCGCTGGAGAATATGTGCGGTTCCATCTACCGGCTGGTGCCGTCCCGCCGCGGGTTCCTGCGGCCGGCGGGCGAGTTGAACGACATCGAAGTCCGGGCCTTCGGCAGACGCATCGAAGTGACGCTGAACGGAAAGGACGTCCTGCGGACCGACCTGAACCGCCTTCTGCGCCGCGAGAAGTTCGCGGACCAGCCGGGCTTCATCCGTTTCAGCGGGCACATCGCACTCCTCGGTCACGAGCCGAGCGCGGTGGCGTTCCGCGACATCGAGATCCTCGACCTGGGGAGGGTGTTCTCAGCGGAGGAGCCGCCGGACGGCCTCACTGCCCTTTTCGACGGGCGCAGCCTTCAGGGATGGGACCTGCAGGGGGAGTGGCTCGTGGAGGACGGCGCGTTGGTCTGCCGCACGGCGGGCCGCGCATCGCCCCCGGGGAGCTTTCGGGAGTTCGAATTGATGATGGACTGGAAGCTCCCCGAAGGAGGGGCGGCGCTCCTGCGTCTGCCGGACGGCAGCAGGCTGCATCTGGACGGAGGGGAGGAGGTCCCGGGTGGACTGGTCTCCGGAGAGCGGATGGTGAAGCCCGACCGGGTCAAGGTCAGGCCTGCGGGGGCCTGGAACAGCATCCATCTCGTGAGCGCGGGCGGCAGGCTGAGCGCGTTCGTCAACGGGGAGCTCATCCACAAAGGGGCGCAGGTGGCCGCTCCCGTCCGGGGACCGCTCGTGCTGGAGTGCGACGGGCAGGGGGCGCGGTTCCGCAATGTCTTTGCGCGCGAGCTGCCCTGAGAATGACCGGGGACTGTGGCATATTCCCGGTGAGACCCTCCGCGGCCTTGACATGCGGAGCGGCGGGGGAGCATAATCAGCCGGCCTGTGATGTCCGCCTGCTTTTCCGGGCGGACGGACGTGCTGAAGAGATGAACGAAGACTTACCCAAACGACCCGCGAACGGCCCGCAAGGTCCGTCTGCGATGCGCCTCTGCTGATGTGACGGGCTGACCGGTCCCGTCCCCCTCCTTGGGGTTTGGGGACGGCCGGCGGCCTCCCCGCTCCGGCGCTTCCGTCAGACGGCCTGCTCTGGCGGAGGCGGCACGGCGACCGATCTGCCTCGATGCGGATAGGAGCCTTTGCTTTGCGTCCGGGATGGTCATCCCGGCGCCGGCAGGGCTGCCGCGTTGCTCCGCTGCCCGTTCCGGTCCGGCAAGGAGGACTGCGAGATGAAGACGCTCACCCTGGACCAGGTGGCCGCCCGGCTGCGACTGGAGGCGGCGCAGGGGCTGCGAAAGGAAGCCGTCGAGGAGATCCTGACCGGTTTGCACCCTTCGGAGGTGGGCAGCGCTCTCAATGAGCTCCCGCCGCAGACGGCCATGGCGGTCCTGGAGGTGCTGGACCGTCAGCTTGCCGCGCTGCTGCTCGGGGAGATCTCCGACGAGCTGCTGGAGTACATCCTCTCCGGGATGCCGATGTCCCGTCTCGCCCGCATTCTGTCCGCCCTGCGGGTCGAGGACAACGAGAAGGTGGCCAGCCACATCGCAGAAGTGCTGCCCTCGCTGGACGAGAAGCGGCAGGTGGGGCTGTTCCTCGCGCTGCCCCGGGATGCGACGGCGGAGGTGTTCTCCCTGCTGGAGGCGCCCGCGCGCGACGCGCTGCTCCTCTCGATGACCGATTCCGAGACCCGCCAGATCCTTGCCGACCTGAGTCCCGACGACCGCACGGAGCTGTTCGAGGAGCTTCCGGGACAGGCCACCCAGCGGCTGCTGAACCTCCTGAGCCCCGAGGACCTGGCGGAGGCCCGGCGCCTCCTGGGCTACCCGGAGGAGAGCGTCGGCCGGCTGATGACGCCGGACTACATCGCCGTCCGTCCGGACTGGACGGTGGCGCGGGCGCTGGAGCATATCCGCAGCCGGATGAGCGAGTCCGAGACATCGGACATCATCTACGTCACGGACTACCGTTGGAAGCTGCTCGACGCCCTCGACCTCAAGCGGTTCGTCATGGCGGACCCGTCCGGCAAGGTCGAGGACCTGATGGACGAGACCTATATCGCCCTGTCTCCGCTGGCGGACCGGGAGGCGGCGGTCGAGACCATGCAGCGCTACGACGTCAGCGTGCTCCCGGTGGTGGATTCGGACGGCACGCTGGTGGGGATTGTCACGTTCGACGACGTGATGGACGTCGCGGAGGAGGAGGCGACGGAGGACTTCCATCGCGTGGCCGGTGTGGCTCCGCTGCGGAAGAAGTTCACGGAGACCGCCATCGGGGAGCTCATCCGGAACAGGGTGGGTTGGCTGATGGCGCTCGTCGGGGTGAACCTCATCTCCGGCGGCATCATCTCTCGCTTCGAAGACACCATCCACGCGGCGGTGGCGCTGGTGTTCTTCCTGCCCCTGCTCATCGACAGCGGGGGGAACGCCGGCTCGCAGGCTGCCACCCTGGTGGTCCGGGCCATCGCCACCGGCGACGTCAAGGTCCGCGAGTGGCTGGCCATCGTCTTCCGGGACGCGGCCGTCGCGGGGACCATGGGGATTCTGATGGGCCTTGCGGTGTGGGTGGTCGGGCTCTATCGCGGCGGACCGGGCGTCGCCCTGGCCGCCAGCATAAGCATGGTGGCCATCGTCCTTGTGGGCAGCCTTATCGGAACGGTGCTTCCGTTCCTGCTCACCCGGCTCCGGCTGGACCCGGCCACAGCCAGCGCCCCGCTCGTGACGACGCTTGCGGACATCTTCGGAGTGCTGATCTACTTCTCCATCGCGCGGAACATCCTTCACAACTGAGCGGCAGGTGAACACGACCGCGGCGCACGTGCAAGTGGGGCCGCCCGCCGGGCGGCCCCACTTATCACAGCTCGGTCTTCAGAGAGTCTCTCAGCGCCTGCGGCGGCTCATCCCGGCGAAGCCGGCGACGCCGGCGGCAAGCGCCAGAAGGGACGCCGGCTCGGGGACCAGCTGAACGTCATCATACTGGTAGCTGCCTGCGGTCGCGGACGAGAGGTTGGACCCGAGGAGCACCATCGTGATGGGCGACCAGACGATGGGGATGTTGCTGACGGTCACGTCGTCCACCGTGTAGCTCGCCAGACCCTTGCCGGGACCTCCCGTGCCGTTGTCGCCGGTGATGGTGATCTTCATTGTGTGCCAGCCCACGCTCCGGGGCTTCGGGATGGTGAACCAGCCCTGCGGGGTGTCCGTCTTCCCGAACGCCGCGCGGCCGCTGTACATGTTCGTCTGCACGCCGGACGTATTGTAGGCGCCAATCGCCAGAAGCTCGGTCAGCCCTGCGAAGTTGACCGGGTCGCTGTAGGCGGCCAGGCGCGCGAAGTGGCGCACGTTGGTGGCCGCTCCGGGGTCGTAAAACCGGAAGTTCAGCTCCAGCCCCACGTGGATGACCGGGGTGATGATGCGATACATGGACCGGGCCAGGTTGTCCTGGACGGCCACCTTGTTGTTCGGGTCCGTCACGTCCGTCTGCCAGAGCAGAGGACCGTTCGAGCCCGGTGTCCAGAGGCCGATGCCTGCCTCGAAGTCCTCAGTGAAGTACTGAGCGGACACCGGAGCGGCCAGGCACACGATCGCCGCCAGAGCGAGCGCGGCAAGACCTTTTCTCATTCGATTTTTCTCCTTTCTTGCCAGATGCGGCTTTCCGGATAGCAGCATCAGCCCGCAAAAGCCGCTGATTCCATTGTATCACGTCTCCACGGCCCGGAAAGGCACCGGAATGTTTCGGCCAGGTCAAGACTCCGCGCGGCGGCCGCCGAACACGGCGAAGTGAAGCCACTTGTAGTGGCAGTCCACGTCCCGGAAACCGCACCCGCGGAGCCACTCCAGCTGCTCCTCCAGCGTGGAGAGACGGTCCAGCCCTGTGCGCTCCAGAGCCGCCGACAGGTCCTCGGCCGAGACCCCGAGCTCCCGGGCGCGGGCTATCCACAGGTCCCGGTAGAGCCGGACCAGGCCGGGGGTGGGGGCCTCGACGTGGTCGGCGTTGATGAACGCCCCGCCGGGCTCCAGAGCGTCGTGGATCCTGCGGAAGAGAGCTCGTTTCAGGCTGCCCTCCAGGTGGTGGATGGAAAGAGCGCTGACCACGAGGTCGTATCTGCCGGGAATCTCCTCCCGGCTGTAGTCCATCTCCAGCACGCTGACTGCCGCCCCTGCCTCGCGGAACCGGGCCCGCGCCCGCTCCAGCATCTCCGGGGAGATGTCCACGAGGGTCATCCGCGCCCGCGGGAACCGCTCCAGCACGAAGGAAGCCAGCAGCCCGGTCCCTGTCCCCAGGTCCAGCACCCGCGGAGCCTCTCCGGTCTCGAACGGCGCCATCGCCACGACGGTCCGGTAGAACTCGTCGAAGCAGGGGACAAGGAGCCGCCGGGTGCTGTCGTAGCTCGCGGCGGCTCTGTCGAACGAATCGCGGACTCGGGAGGAGTCTTCGGGTACCGTCACGGCTCGGCTGGCCCGCCGGCTCTCACGGGGTATCGACGTCCCACTGGTAGGGCACGGTGGTCTGCTCGCGATACAGCTGTTCGTAGCTGATGCGCGCGGCGTGCTGGTCGCAGTAGACGATGGTGGTCCCGTCGTAGTGCGTTACCGCCGGCCGGTCCCAGTTGTTGTTCTTCCAGAGGTAGAGCCCGTCGTTGATGCCTCCCGGCTGCCCCGCCACGGCCGGTCCCCTCGACTCGTGGATCATCAGCATCACCTTCGCCGGGTCCCGCGAGGCGAGCGCCGCATCCAGTTTGACCAGATGCAGCACGCCGTTCACGCTGTAGGACAGCTTGTAGTCCCTCGGAGTCCCCACGACATCCATCGCGGGCTTGTTCTTGTCGGAGGGGCACAGGTAGACCTTCTCCGACTTCACATAGGGCCACAGCTGTCCTTCCTGCGGGTAGACCGGCTTGCGGGTCCCGGTCGACCCGCACCAGTCGTTCGCCGTGCCGAAGTACTCCTTCGCCAGGCTGGGCATGCGCCCGTTGTTATCGTCCACATACATCCTGACGGAGAGCGCAAGCTGCCTCAGGTTCGACAGGCACATCGCCGTCCTCCCTCGCTCCCGCGCCTGTGCGAACACAGGGAAGAGGATGGCCGCCAGGATCGCGATGATGGCGATGACCACCAGCAGTTCGATGAGGGTGAACCCCCGGGTGTGTGATGCAGGCTTCATGAAGTGCACGCGTCCTTTTGCGGCGTTCTGCCGCAGTTTGAAGAATGGTTTGCCCAGCTTCCAGCATACCATGCCAGGCTTCCCCCTGAAAAGAGCGCCTCGAAGCGCCCGGGCCGGACGACCGCCATACCCTGCAAAAGCGAAGGCCGGCCCGGCGGGCCGGCCTCTGTTTCCGGGAAAAGCGCTGCGGCGGCTAGCGCACAGCCGCAAGCACCGCGTCATAGTCCGGGTGGTCGGTCACTTCCGGCACATACTGGGCGTGCCTGATGATGCCGTCCGGACCCACCACGAACACCGCCCTGGCCTCCAGCCGCAGCGGCTCCAGCAGCGTCCCGTACGCCAGACCGAAGTTGGCGTCCCTGTGGTCGGACGCCGTCTCGATGCGGTCCGCGCCCTTCTCGCTGCAGAACCGCGCCTGAGCGAACGGCAGGTCCATGCTGACCGTCAGCACCCTGACATCCGCCGGCAGCGACGCGACGGCTTCATTGAAGCGGAGCGTCTGCATCTCGCACACCGGAGTGTCCAGCGACGGCACAACGCTGATGATGAGCGTCTTTCCGGCGTAGTCCTCGAGCGTAACGTCCCGCAGTCCGTCCGGGGTGCGCTGGTGCAGCCGGAATGCGGGGGCGCGGTCTCCCGCCTTCAGCTCCGGGCCGGCCACAGGTACGGGGTTTCCTTTGAAAAGCAGCGTCCTCTGCGCCATCAGAGTCCTCCATCCTTCTTCGTGCATCGTCGGCGCCGGCTCGGGATGCCGGCCGCCGGCTGCAACAACGCCGGGCAGGCGGAAGCGGTTCCTCGCGCGCCTACAGTCTGGCCCTGTGGGCGCGCAGAAGGTCCACCAGGTGCGTCTTGTTCGCCGCCATCGCCTTGGCCAGCGGCGTCTGACGCGATGCGTCCCGCGCGTTCACATCCGCCCCCCAGGCGATCAGCAGCCGCACCACTTCGCTCCCCTCGCAGTTCCACTCCTCGATGGCCCAGTGCAGGGGCGTCTGAAGCTCGTGGTTGCGGGTGTTGACGTCCGCTCCCTGCTCCAGCAGGAACTCCAAGGTCCGGCGGGCTCCTGCGGCGGCCCCGGCGTGGATGGCGGTGTTGCCCCGCCGGTCTTCAGCGCCCAGGCGGGCCTCGAAGTCCAGCAGCACCGCCGCCGCTTCCCGGCGGTCCTGCAGCGCCGCGTAATACAGCGGCGCCGCGCGCAGGAAGGCGTCCCGCTCGTTCGCCATATCCGGGTCCTGCCGGAGGATGCTTCTGAGCTCCCCCGTCAGTCCCAGCGCCGCCAGACTGTGGACATCGGGCGATGCACCGGCCTCCCGCAGGATGTCGCAGATCTCCCGAGCCCCCTGCATCGCGGCGGCCTGCATCGCCGTGAGTCCTTCGGAAGACTGCGCCTGCGGGTCGCAGCCCCGCTCCAGCAGCAGACGGACGAGCCCCGCGTTCCGGTGGCCGCAGTAGGCGGCGTACACCAGCACCGGGACGGTCCCCAGCCGCTCGTGAGGAGCAACGGCGTCCGGCTCCGCGCCGGCATCCATCAGCAGCCGGGCGATCTCCGTGTGCTCCGGGAGCGGGAAGCCTCCGCCCTCCGCCGCCGCGTGCAGGGGCGTCAGGCCCCGCTCGCTGCGCGACAGGACGAGCCCGGGCTCCTCACGGAGAAGCTCCCGGACCCGCTCCACGTCTCCGCGCCGGATGGCTTCGAACAGCTCCGTCTCAGGACTCCGCTTCGATCGTCACCCGCGACCCGCCCCCGGCCTCGAAGACGGGCGGCCCGGCCTCTGCGTCCCTCCGGCGGCATCCCTCCACCACCGGGAAGTCCGCTCCCTCCGGGACCGGCGGGCGGATGACCGCCTTCACCTCCGGCGGCAGCTCCACCTCCAGCCGGAAGCGGCCCGCGTCGCTTCGCCAGCTGACGGATATTTCTCCGCGGGGGGTGGGCACGCGTCCCGTCGCCCACCTGAGGCCGGCCGGGACCGGCGCGATCTCCGCAGTGGCGAAGCCGGGCTCGAGGGGGGCCACCCCCAGCTGGTATCGCGACTGGAAGTATGTCGGCGCGGCGCTCCACGCGTGGCACTGGCTGCGGGTGTAGCGCCCGCTGATCTCGAACCCGGGGAACGTCTCCCAGCAGGTGGTCGAGCCCGCGTCCAGCATCATCCCCCACCACCGCCTGCTCAGCGCAAGGATGTCCTCGTAGGCGCCCAGCTTCGCCAGCGCCTCGAAGGTGAAGAACATGAAGAACGGGCTGCCCACCCGCACCACTCCTTCCGGCGCGTCCAGCAGCAGGGGACGGATGGCCTCGGCCCGTTCGCCCGTCGCGATGCCGGACAGCAGGGCGATGGTGTTCGTCTGCTGGCTGACGCACGTGCTCCGGGAGCCGTCCTCCTTCAGCGAGTCCACGTAGGCCTGCCGGTCTTCGTCCCAGAACCAGCGGTTGGCCGCCTCGATGACCCGCTCGCGCTCCTCCACGGCCCGGCGCGCCTCGTCCTCCAGACCCAGCACCCGCGCCATCGCCGCCGTGCGCTCGAGGACCATCGCGAACCAGCCCTGGATGTGCAGGCTCGGCGCTTCCGACGGCAGGTCCAGGGGCGCCCAGTCCAGCAGGTTCCACCCCTCCAGGACCACAAGCCCGCGTTCGTCCCGTCGGGACAGGCAGTAGCCGTTCTGGCGCTGGATGGACGGGAAGATGAGTTCGAGGAACTCGCGGTCGCCGGTCGCCTGCCAGTACTCCTCGCACGCAAGGGCCCACAGCAGGCTCCAGGTCGGCAGGATGTTGGTCCAGCCGGACGGCACCTGCGACTCCACGAGGGGCGAGCGCTGAAGGCTCTCGGCCGCCAGCAGAAGGCACCGGCGCGAGAGCGCGTACTCCCCGAAGGCCCAGTGATTGACGGCCCCCTCGTTCCGCGAGTCGCCCACCCAGAAGGTCTGCTCGTAGGTGGGGCAATCGATGTAGGTGTCCTGCGCGCACAGCCGGGTGGTGTAGCTGCCGATCTCCCAGATGCGGTTCAGCAGGTGGTCGTCGCAGCGGAAGCTCCCCCGCTCCACGCACGGGTAGGTGCTCTGGATGACGCGCACGCTGCCAAGCGTAACGGGCGCCTTCAGGTCGCGCAGCACCAGCAGGAAATAGCGGGCTCCGCGGCTCACCACCGAGCGGTACGTCTGCCGTCCTCCCCGGGCGGTGTAGCGGAGCGTGTTGTTCATCCCCCACGCCAGGTCCAGCGCTCCGTCCTGGATGGACTCGAAGCCGAGAAGGTCCACCACGGCGCCCTCGTGCGCGTCCATCTCCAGCTCCCAGTATCCCAGCGTCATCCGCCCCAGGTCGAGCAGCAGCTCCACATCCCCGCGTTCATCCGGCCGAACGACCGTCTCGCAGCCTCCGCGGGAGGCCAGACCCGCGAACGGGCGGGTGTCCAGCCTGTCGGTCTCCTCTCCCCATGCGGTCGCCAGGTGCGGCTGCTCGGGGACCGTGAAAGCCTGCTTTGCGTGCTTCTCGAACGGGGCCAGCTCCTGAGCCGAAGACGCGTTCCAGATTCCCTGGAAGTCCGGGTCCTCCTGCGATGCGAACGGCCCGTAGGTCAGGAAGGGGTAGGGCGGCACGATGGCGGCCACCGGACTCAGCGGACCTCCCTCTATCACCGTGCAGGCGAAGTTCCAGTCGTGGAACTGCCCGGTGAGGTCCCAGACCAGCAGGTTCTCGCCGCGCCGCAGCCGGAACCTGTACAGCCGTCCGGAATCGTACGGCTTCCCGAGCCTTCGCTCCCACGGGACGTCCTCTCCGTTCACCCGCAGCTCGCCCGGAGAGAAGTTCCCCTCCACGGGTCCCAGCAGGGTCACGTCGCGCTCTTCGTCGCTGAAGACCACCGTTGCAAGCAGCCCGCAGATGCGGGCCGGGTCGGCATCGATGTATCCGGGCAGAAGGGTCTCGCGGAGCCGGATGTGCCATACCTGAGGCTCCCGCACGGTCCTTGCCCGCAGGACGTTCACGGGGTAGACCGGCTCCTCCGTCAGGAACGGGATGTCGCGGGGCGAAAGGCGCGTCCAGGGCTCGCAGCCCGCGGGGCCCACCTCCACCGCGCTCTGCCAGGCCGAGTCGTCGAAGTCCGCCCTTCGCCAGTCCACGGTGTTGTGGATGATGCGCTCACCTCGCTGCCATTTCCGCGCGCACTCCTCGCCCAGCTCCACGTTCTGCCAGACCGCCTGCTCCCAGAACGCGTTGAACTGCTCCACCCACCCCTGCTGGCAGGTCGTGCGGGGTGTGCTGCGAGAGTATCCGGGATGCTCGTGCAGCTTCCAGGACGAGTCCGTCGCCGCGACGACCTCCCCGTCGGCCTCCACCTCGGCCAGCAGCCCGCCGCGGGTCGCCAGCCACTGGAAGCTCGCCACTCCGGCGTGCATCACCTGCACGGCGATGATGTTGCGGCCCGCCTTCAGGATGCCCCTCAGGTTGTAGGTGTCGAACCTGTAGTTGAACGGCCACGCCCGCACGGGTCCCTGTCCCGGCCGTTCGCCGTTGACCCACACCACATACCGGGTGTCCGCCGTGATGCGCAGACTCGCTTCTTCGGGCTCCCGCTCCAGCTTGAAGACCTCCTCACCCTCGCACCATATCCATCGCCCCCGCCAGTCCGTATGTTCCGCCATATCGTGTTTCCGACCGTCCGTTGCTGAGTTTCCTGCTGGAGGCGCGGCGCAGCTTCCGCGCGTAGCGCCGCCTCCGCGCTGGTATATTACCAGAGAGCGGCCGTCTGCCGCCGGAGGATGCGGGAGCCCTTCCCGCCGAAGAGACAGGATGCCGGGGTGGTCACCCGGCCGTGGCCCGGAGATGAATCGGTCCGGCCGCTGCGCCGGAGGAGGAAAAGAGACGATGGATTTCAGGAAGGTCGTGGAGTCGCGGGGGAGTGTGCGGCAGTTCGCGAAGGAGCCCGTGCCGCGCGAGGACCTGCGGGAGATGGTCCGCCTTGCCGGTCTGGCGCCCAGCGTCAACAACGCCCAGCCGTGGAAGTTCGTGGTGGTCACGGACCATGAGCTGCTGGAACGGATGGCGGGTGCCATCCACGGCAAGCTGGACGCGCTGCTGCCGGACGACCCGTCGGGCGGCAACGCGAAGGCCAAAGTGGACTGGTTCTCGACGTTTTTCGTGGATGCTCCGGCGGTCGTCGCGGTGCTGCGCTGTCCCTATGACGCGGTCGTGGACGAGGTGCTTCCGAAGGCGCAGCTGACGCACGAGAATGTCAACCAGATGCGCGGGTGCCCCGACCTCCAGAGCATCGGCGCCGCCATCCAGAACCTGCTGCTGGCGGCGACGGACATGGGCTACGGCGCCTGCTGGCTCAGCGGCCCGCTGGTGGCCCGTCAGGAGCTGGAGTCCCTGCTGGGAGTCTCCGAGCCCTGGTCTCTTGCCGCGCTGGTGGCGGTGGGACGCCCGGCCGGCGAGGTTAGGCAGAAGGAGAAGAAGCCGGTGGACGAGATCCTGGAGTTCCGCGACTGAACCGTACGGAGGGCGGCCGTCCCGGCCGCCCTCAACCTTCGCCCGCTCCCTCTTCCTGAAGCGCCGGGAGCGTGATGGTGAAGGTGCTTCCCTCTCCCAGCGTGCTCCGCAGCGAGACGTCGCCGCCAAGAGAGCGCACGATCTGCCGGACGATGGACAGCCCCAGTCCGGTCCCGCCGCTTTCGCGCGAGCGCACCACGTCCACCCGGAAGAACCGTTCGAACACCATCTCCTGATGCTCGGCGGCGATGCCGATGCCCGTGTCCTCCACCTCTATCTCCACGGAAGCGCCGGCCCGCCGGGTGGTTATCCTTGCCCGTCCGCCCGGGTCCGTGTAGCGGATGGCGTTGTCCACCAGGTTGGCGATGGCGCGCCAGACATCCATCGGGTCGCCGGCCACCCTTGCCGCGCTCGCGGCGTCGCACTCGAGCGTCACCTGACGCTTCTCCGCTGCCGGAGCCAGCTTCTCCGCCACCGAGCGGGCCACGGCATCGACATCCACCACCGTGCCCTCCTCCGTGTGCCCGGACTCGCGCACCGCAAGGAAGAGCAGGTCGTCCACGAGGGCCGTCAGGCGCTCGGCCGACTCGGCGATGGACTGCACGAACCGCCGCGCCAGCTCGGGTTCGTCCACCGCACCGTTCAGCAGGCTCTCGGTCATCACCTTGATGGAGGCCAGCGGGGTGCGCAGCTCGTGGGACGCGTTCGCCACAAAATCCCGGTGCAGGCGGTCCACACGTCGTATCTCCGTGATGTCGTGCAGCACCGCCACCGCGCCCGTGACCCGCTCGCCGGGGGCGGTCCGCGGGATGATGACCGCCGAGACCGAACGCTCCCGGGGACCGAACAGGTCCAGCACGCCCTCCGTCACAGTGGCGGTCTCGATGCACGAGCGCACCATCGCGTCCAGCGTGTGGTTCAGGGTGGCTTCGACGATGGTCAGCCCCACCATCGAACTGTGGGGGAGGTGGCCGAAGAACTGCCCCGCCGCCACGTTCGCCCTTGTGATGCGGCTGGAGGCGTCCGTCGCGATGACCGCGTCGGCCAGGTCGTCGACGATGCTCTCGATCTCTCCCAGGCGGCGGTCGGCGGCGTCCCAGGACTCCCGGATGAACTGCGTGAGCTCCTGAGCGGACTGCACCAGGTCTTTCAGGACGGGGTCCGCGGTGTCGATGGGCCGCTGGGGACGCAGGTCCCGGGCCAGGATGCGCCGGAGCCTGCGCGCCACCCGCTCCAGCACGCGCAGGGGCTGGCGCCAGAGCAGGAATCCGATGACCCAGGCCGCCGCGAACGCCGCGAGCAGCCGCCCCGCGGGGGAGATGCCCCAGCGCGCGTCGGCGCCGTCCAGCGCGAACGCGGCAAGGGCGCCCAGCGCGGCAGCCAGGACGAAACGCAGCCTGAGGGGGACTGTCAAGCCGTTCTCACGCGGGTTCGGCCATCTTGTAGCCCACGCCCCGCACGGTCAGGATGAGCGACGGCTTGCGGGGGTCGTCCTCCAGCTTGTCCCGGAGCCTGCAGATATGCACGTCCACCGTGTGCGGGTCGATATAGGAGTCCTCCCCCCATACCTTCGAGAGCAGGCTCTGACGGGAGTGCACGCGCCCGCGGGTGCGCGCCAGCTCGTACAGCAGGTCGAACTCCTTCCGGCTCATCTCGATCTGCGTGGAGTCCTTCTCCACCACGCGCCGTCCGGGGTCGATGGTGATGCCCTCCACGGTGATCGCTCCCTCACCTTCCCGGACCTCCCGGCCGCGCCGCAGGATGGCCCGGATGCGGGCCGCTATCTCGTCCGTGAAGAACGGCTTGACGACGTAGTCGTCGGCCCCGGCCTCGAACCCCAGCAGGCGCTCGGACTTCTCCGCGCGGGCGGTGAGCATGATGATGGGCACACTGGACTGCTTGCGCAGGATGCGGCAGACGGTGAAGCCGTCCAGCCCGGGGAGCATGATGTCCAGGATGACGATATCCGGCCTGTGCTCCTCGAACAGCGAGATAGCGTCCTCCCCGTTGTAGGCCGGGATGACCTCGAATCCCTCCTTCTTCAGGTTGAAGGTGAGCCCGTCCGTGATGGTGCGCTCGTCGTCGACGACCAGAACCTTGGTAGCCATATGCCTCCGTAGACCTCGCTGCCGCCGGACCACGGGTCCGGCGGACGGCAACTGGCCGGTTCCTCTCCCGCCATATTATGCCCCCAGGGCGGGAATGGCCGCAAAACGGAGGTTCCGGGGCGGCGCGGCGCTAAGAGGGTCGCGGAACATCCGAAAAGCGCACAGGAACGGGAGACCGGAGATGAACGAACCCAGCATGGAGCATATGCAGATGGTGGCGGCGCAGCTGACGGTGGCGTGGTCCAATGTCTCGGAGAAGCAGGGCGCGCTGGCGAAGGCCGTGGTGTTCGCCACCTTCCGGGACTTTCTGGAGAGGCTGGACAGGCTCGCCAAGGGTCTGGAAGACCTGGACGAGCGCGTCATCTGAAAAGGCCGGGCGGCCGCATTCAGCCTCCGCGCCGCAGCTGCAGAAGCACGGCCCCGGCGATTGCCGCCCCGGCGGCGGCGACCTGCCAGAGCAAGCCCCCGCCGGTCCCGTGGGGAAGGACGCCGTTGTGAGTGGGGAAGATGCAGCTCTCGCGGCCCATCAACCCGGCAAGGACGAGCCCGTGCTCCACGTCCGGAAGCGCCGCTCCCACGGCGCCCGCGAACTCCGGAGAGCGCGCGCCGAACCCTGCCGCGATGCCTCCCAGCGCGGCCCCGGTCAGCACGAGGTCCAGGGCTGCCGGCGCTTCACCGTGGGGGATGATGTCGCAGATGACGTGGGACGCAAGGCCCAGGACGAACGCGGAGCCCGGCCGTCGCGCTATCGCTCCCGCCAGAGCGCCGATGCAGGCGTGGCCGCTGCCCGTCACCTGGCGGGACTGCCGCCCTCACCGCAAAGCTGGCGGTAGTAGGACGCCACCTTTGCGATGTAGTTCTGCGTCTCCCGGTAGGGCGGCACCCCTCCGTATTTCTTCACTGCGCCGGCCCCGGCATTGTATGCGGCCAGCGCGAGCCTGAGGTGCTCCCAGTTCAGGTCCTTCCAGCCGGCGTTCCCGGAATAGCGGTTCAGCGCAGAGCGGATGATGCGGATGCTGGCTTCCAGGTTCCGCGCGGGGTCGTAGGGGTCCCGCAGCCCCATCCCGCGGGCTGTCGAGGGCATCAGCTGACCCAGTCCCATCGCTCCCTTGCGGGAAGTGGCGTTCGGGTCGAAGCCCGACTCCGCCAGGATGACCGCCATCACCAGACGCGGGTCCACGTCGCACTCCCTGCTGGTCTCCAGCAGCACCCGGGTGAGCTGCTCCACCAGCTCGCGCGAAAGACGGGGGTTGATGCGCGAGATGGCGTCCGCATACTGCTGGAAATAGGCGGTGTGGTCCACCGAGCCGCCGCGGGAAGCGCCCGGTCCTCTGCGGCGCGCGCCGAGGTTCGTCGATGCAGCTTGGCGGCCGGACGCCTGCGCCCTCGCAACGTCGGATGCGAACGCCCACCCGGCGAGAACCATCTGCGGCGGCCCTCCGGGGCGCTCCTGCAGGCGGGCCAGGACCCGGATGCGGGCTCCCAGCGGCGGAAGCGCCGCGTCGCCGCACCGCACCGCCCAGGACATTCCTTCCGAGAGCACCAGCATCGACTGCTCCTCTCCGGCGCCGAGCGTGCCGGAAAGCGTGCCGGCGATGTCGAGGAACGCGTCGCTGCTGCCGGACGGCCGGGCGCCGGGCGCCACCTGCACAGCGCGGAGAGCCGTGCTCTGCCGGAGGTACTCGTCGCCGCGCAGCATCCCCTGAGCGAAGAGAGGTCCCGCGGCGCAGAGAAGGGCGGCCGCCGCCGCGGTGCAGACCACAGCAATACGGCCGGGGACCGGGGCAGGGGCACGGCCGGGCAGGCGCGCAGAATCAGTGCGGGACGGGACGCTCGAGCGGACGCTGTCGTGGAACGGCATGACGGATGTCCGGGGTCGCCTGAAAAATATGGCGGAGAGGCCGGGATTCGAACCCGGGGTAGGCTTTAACACCTACAACGGTTTAGCAAACCGCCGCTTTCGACCACTCAGCCACCTCTCCACGCTGCAGCCGGGCCGATGGGCCAACATGTATTACCGCATTCCGCCCGGAATTTCAAGCGTCCAGCGGCGCCGCTTCTGATAAACTTGACCGGCGTCAGCCGCGAGAGGTTCCCGGAGCCTGTCTTCCGGCCCGGCGGAAGCGTCACGGCTCCTTTCCCGTCAGCGTGAAGTAGAGGCGGCGCGCCTCTTCGCGTTCCTCCACCTCGTCGGCGGTCGCGGCCCGCATTCTGGCCAGCTCCCTGACCGTGTCCGCAAGCCGGGCGTCCGGGTTGGCCGAGAGGAAGTACAGGCAGGCCATCCTCAGCCCGTGGTGCGGATAGCGCAACGCCGCCGCCAGTCCCGCTTCCGGCAGGCTCTGCGCAGGGAAGTCCGAGGGCCGGCTTCGCGCCATCAGACCGGCAAGCGTCTCGGCGGCCTCGTCGTTCAACTGGCCGCGCCGGGCCATCTCCAGGAGGACCGGAGCCCCGCGAAGGTCGTCCAGCGCCCGGATGGCCAGAGCCGCACCGCGCCGCAGCCGCCTGTCGGCGGCGGCCGTCCTCAGGGCGACGGCGAACACCAGCAGAACGGCGCCCAGCAGGACCGCACCGGCGGGGACCCAGTAGCGGGGATTGCGGCGCACCGCCTCGAATGCCGAAGCCACGATGCCGGAGCCCACGATCCCCTTCGCGGCAGAGCGGACGACATCGTCCAGGCCGGTCGGCGCGCTGGCCAGGATTGCGTCGATATCAGGCAGGACGGCGGGTCCGAAGGCGCGGACCTCGCATTCGGCCAGCGCTGAAGCCACCGGGTCCGGGCCGCCCAGCGCGTGAAGCAACCGCCTGAGCCGCGCCCTCTGCGGCCGGATTTCCGAAGTCAGGTCCATCCTGAGCCCCTCCCTTCAGCATGGTAGCACGCCGGCGTCCGCTTTGCGCCTCCCGTGAAGGGGCCGCCTGCCGGGAGAGGCCGTTTCCTACACGCGGGCCGCCGCAGTGATGTCCATCATCCGGTCCAGCGCCGCCTTCGCGAAGTGCACGTCCCGCTCCGGAACCGTGATCTCGTTCACCACCCGCCCCTCCGCAAGGTTCTCCAGAGCCCAGCAGAGATACTTCGGGTCGATGCGGTACATCGTGGAGCAGGGGCAGACGATGGGGTCCAGACAGAAGATGAGCCGGTCGGGAAGCTCCCGGGCCAGCCTGCTGACCAGGTTGATCTCGGTCCCGACGGCCCACTGGCTGCCCGGCTCTGATTCCCGGATGACCCGCGCGATATATTCCGTCGAGCCGAACCCGTCCGCAGCTTCCACCACTTCGCGCCGGCACTCCGGATGGACCACCACCCGGATGCCCGGAAACTCGCGCCGCGCCCTCTGGATCTGCTCCACGCTGAACCGCGCGTGCACGGAGCAGAAGCCCTTCCACAGCACGATGCGGGCCCTGCGCAGCCCGTCCGGGTCGTTCATCTCCGGAGGGACGGTGGGGTCCCAGAGGGCCAACTCCTCGTCGCTTATGCCCATGTGCAGGGCCGTGTTCCGCCCGAGGTGCTCGTCCGGGAAGAAAGCGATCTTGTCGCCCTCCTGAAGGGCCCAGCGGAAGACCGCCTCGCAGTTGGAGGAGGTGCACACCGCGCCCCCGTGCTCCCCGCAGAAGCTCTTGATGGCCGCCGAGGAGTTCATATAGGTGACCGGGATGACCCGCTCGTCGGTGACGGCGGTCAACTCGTCCCAGAGCTCCTCCACCTGGGAACGGGTGGCCATGTCGGCCATCGAGCAGCCGGCCGAGAGGTTCGGCAGGATGACCCGCTGATGCTCGCCTCTCAGGATGACGGCGCTCTCCGCCATGAAATGCACCCCGCAGAAGACGATGAAATCGGCCTCGGGGTGGGAGGCGGCGTGCAGGCAGAGCTTGTAGGAGTCGCCCGTGTAGTCCGCGAACTTGATGATCTCGTCGCGCTGATAATGATGCCCGAGGATGACCGTGCGCTCCCCGAGCCGCTCGCGCGCCGATGCGATGCGGCGGTCGGCCTCGTCGGGCGTCAGAGCCGCATATTCAGCGGGCAGCATCTGCTGGATCAGTGCCGTGGCCAAGGTGTTCGCGTCCTTTCCAGCCTGAAAAAGTCCCAGTGACCGGAAGTTGATGGTCCTGCAACGATTTTGGCATGACCGGCCCGGCCCATCAAGACGGCCGGAGCGCCGTCAGGCCAGCCGCCGTCCGATGCTCTGAATGAGTCGCCGGACGGCTTCGGGAGACTTGCCGATGCGGCATCCGGCCGCGCGGAGATGGCCGCCGCCGCCGAACTCCCGGGCTATCTCCGCCACGTCCACCCGGCTGCGCGACCGCAGGGACACGCGGTGGTCCGTCTCCGCCTCCCTCAGAAGGAGCGCCACCTCCACGCCTTCGATGGAGAGCAGCTCGTGCGCCACGTCGTCCATGTCCTCCGCGATGGCTCCGTAGCGCTCGAAATCCTGCAGGGAGGCGACAGTCCAGGCCAGCTGCCCCGCGAACTCCATCCGGAAGTCCTCCAGGCAGCGTCCTATCATCCGGACCGCGCCCGCGCTGTTGCGCCAGAAGAGGTGCTCGATGACGCTGTGCAGGTCGGCTCCCGCTTCCACCAGTTCGGAGCAGATGCGCAGAGTCCGCGGAGAGACGTTCTCGAACTGGAAGCAGCGCGTGTCCTCCACGATGGAGGCCAGAAGACACACGCCGGCCTCCCGGGGAAGGCGCACGCCGAGGCCCGGCGCCAGCGCCGCGATCATCTCGCCCACCGCCGCCGCGGACGTGTCGAGATACTCCACGTCGCCGAAGCTCTCTCCGGCGGCGTGATGGTCCACGCGCAGCACTCGCCCGCAGGCGAGCAGAGCGTCCTTCATGCTGCCGACACGGTCCACGTTGCCGCAGTCCACCGCCACTCCAAGGTCGCAGCGTCCCTCGACGGCGGTGAGGATCTCGCCGGCTCCCGGCAGGAAGCCGTAGCGCCCGCCGTAGCCGTCCTGAGAGGCCACCACGGCCTGCTTTCCTGCGGCCCGCAGGAGGTGCATCAGTCCCAGAGACGAGCCGATGGCGTCGCCGTCCGGGTTGATGTGCGTGGTGATGAGGATGGAGCCGGCGCGCCTCAGCTCATCCAGCGCGGCCTGCAGACCCGCAGACGGGTCCGCGCTGCCGCTCGCGCCGGAGACGGCGGGGGACGGCACGGGATGCGGAGAGTTCACGTGGAGAGCGCCTCCAGAGCGTCCGCATCCGCCGCCAGCACCTTGCGCAGCCGCGCAAGCCCGCGGTTGATGTGCGTCCCCACCGTGTTGACGGGCTCGTCGAGGATCTCGGAGATCTCCCGGTAGGACCGGTCCTCGAGGAAGAACAGCGTGAGCGGGCGGCGGTACCTATCCGGCAGACGGGAAAGGGCGTCCTCCAGGATCTGCCTCTCCTCCGCCTTGCGCACCATCTTCTCCGCGCTGCAGACCTCGCTCAGAGGGCAGGTCTCGCAGCCTTCCGTCAGCTCTTCCAGAGAGACTGCGTGCTTCTGCGAGCGGATGCAGTCCACGCAGATGTTGCGCACCACCGTGCGGAGCCAGGCCGAGAAGCGCGAATCGCCCCGGAACTGCCGCACCCGCTGGAGCACCTTGATGAAGCAGAGCTGGTAGATGTCGTCGGCGTCGTCCTGCGACATGCCGAACGAATGCAGCGGTACCGAGTAGATGAGCGACGCGTACTTGCGGACCAGCGCTGCGCACGCCTCGGCATCGCCCTCGCGGCATCGCTGGATGAGCCGCTCTTCCGGAACCTCCTCGAGCGGCCTGCGCCGCGGAACCCGCGCTGCTGCGTGACGGGCGGCCTGTCTCCGCCTCGGACCGGCTGCTGTCGAGGGTGCGTTCAATACGGCAAGCTCGGATGGCATTCTGGCTCTCTCTGAAGCTCGGGGCAGGGACCGCCGGCTTTGCTCATTCCGGCCGCGTCTTCCTGCGAAATCTTTGCACGAATTCCTTATACCCCAACCGGTCCCGGCTCTGCCTGTCCCGGCACAATTGCCAACATCTCCCGCTTCGGACCTGTTCCCGCAGGTTTGCGCAGCGCCGCTCTATCAGCTACTATGTCTCGGGCTGCTCCGAGAACTGTTGCACGGTCGGCTACGGAGTGTTTTAATGCGTCTGAGTCTTGTGGACCGGGAGGACCCCGTCCTGCGCCAGGTGGCGAGGGCGGTCAACGACGCGGGCTCGAAGCGGGTCCGCGAGCTCGCTGAGGCCATGGATGAGCTTCGGGTCGAAGCGGGCGGGATGGGTCTGGCCGCTCCTCAGGCCGGGATTTCCGAGCGCATCATCATCGTGGAGGTGCCGG
>FWPV01000325.1_pt1 | contig 19776 bp, 20 predicted proteins | sample 2228371 | NCBI WGS metagenome assembly FWPV01 (sample SAMEA103939776, study PRJEB20133) | metagenome | reverse complement strand
TCGCGGGCCGGGCTCCTGGCCCGCCAACAACGCGGGCCACTCGGCCGGCCCCTCCAAGGAGAGGCCACCCCCACAACCACCTCCGGGCGGCGACCAGTCGGAGCCCCCAGCGGACGCGCGGTGCAAACCCGTGCCGTACGGCAAGCGCGGCTAGGGCCGGTCCGGGCCGCGCAGGACGCGGTTCAGCACCTGCACTCCTTGATCCACAGCGACCGAGGGGAACCCGTGCGTGCCGTGGTGCATGTACAGGTTGAAGTTGTCCTCCACACCCAGCAGCTTGTAGGCCTTGCGGACCAGTTCTGCCGTGCGCACCTTGTCCAGCGGATTGGGGTTGTTGCCGTCGTTGAAGGCGCCGGTCTGCATGTACGGCCGGGGAGCGATCAGGGCGTACAGCTCGTGGACATCCCAGGGGGTGGTCTCCTTGAGGAAGTGCTCGCGCAGGGAAGGGCAGTAGATGTACCAGCCGGTGCGGGAGTACTCCAGCGCATACTGCCAGTTAGCCTGGAAGAGTTGCAAGCCCCCACAGCTTTCCACCCCGACCTTGAGGCGCTCCTCGAAGGCGCAGGCGATGGCCGTGGTGCAGCCGCCCAGGGAGTGGCCCATCATCCCGATCTTGTCGGGGTCCACGAAGGGCAGGCTTTGGAGGTAGTCCACGGCCCGCATGGAGTCCCACAGCGACTTGCCGAACATGGACCACTGGGGGTGCCGGCGATAGAAGTCGTCGGTGAAGTACGGCTTCATCCCCTCCACTACCCGCTCCCCGGCCGTGAGGTAGTCGGGGGTCAGGGTGATATACCCGTGGTCGCGGGTCATCTGCAGGGCGTAGTTGAGGTGCGGTGTTCCGCCCGCCCCGATCGGCTCGTCCTTGCCCACCTCAATGGTCTGGTGCGCGCAGAGTATCGCCGGGTGCGGCTTGGTCAGGTCGCACCCCGCCGGGAGCAGCAGCCAGGCAGGGACCCGCTCGCCGGTCTCCACCTGGTAGGAGACCTTGCGCCGGGTCAGGCCCTGGTACTCGTCCTCCTGCAGCACCTGCGGCTCCAGCGCCACCTTTTCGGGGAAGGGTCCGAAGGTCGCCAGGATCCGCTGCCCGATCTCCGCCCTCTTCTGGGGCCAGTTCTCGGCCGTCACCGCCGTACCGTCGGCCAGGGCGAACAGGCCTTTCTCCAGTTGAGCGTAGTCTGCCGTCGTGGTCCACTCGGGACAAGCGGGGCACAGGCCATTGAGCACGTGGGTGTGCACGGGCGCCGGGGCAGGCTGGTCCTGGGCGAGGCAGCAACTGACCAGGCTCAAGACGCCGGCCGTGAGCAGCAGAGCAGTCAGGTTCATGTCGGGTGCCACCTTCCGCGAGGGGGTTCCTGCGGCGACCGCAAGCGTGGGCGGGTGGACATTGTCGGGCGCGGACACCCGCCAAAGTCCACCCCTACGGCCAAGAGCAGGGCTACCCGTCCGCCTCATACCTCAGACCCACCGACTCCCGCCACATGTCCAGCATGCGCATGTTTCCCAGCGTGTCATCCCAGGTCATGGCCGGGAAGGGGGCCTGACGCGCCTCGAGGTTGGCCGCCACCGTGTCCGCCTCGATAGTGTACAACCCTCGGTCCGCCTCGACCAGCACCTCCCGGGGCTCCGACTCCCCGGAGACATGCACGATCAGGCGGCTCACTCCCGGCGCCCGGCTGCCGAACCAGGGGGAGGGCACCTCGATCCAGCCCTCGGTGCCGAAGAGGCGAGCGACGTTCTCCTGATTGAGCCGGACGCCGGTCGCCAGCTGGGCCAGGATGTCGCCGGGGAAGTGGGCGATGGCCAGAGCATACTCATCCACCCCGGTCTCGCCGAGGTGCGCCGTGCCCTTGACCTCCAGCGGTTCGGCGAACTGTCCGCCGGTGGCCACTCCGGCCACCAGACGTGCCAGGCTGGTGCAGTAGCAGCCCACGTCGAGGATTCCGCCTCCGCCCAGGGCCTTGGCCAAGTGTCGCCCCGCCGGGTCCGATCGCCCGGCGAAACTGAAGGTGGCCTGCACCACGCGCACCTCCCCGATAGTTCCCTCGCGGAGCAGCTCCACCAGGCGGGCGGTCTGCGGGTGGCAGCGGTACATGAACGCCTCCATGAGGAAGACGTCATTCGCCCGCGCGGCCGCCACGATGCGCCGGGCCTCCGCCTCGTTCATCCCCAGCGGCTTTTCGCAGAGGACATGCTTGCCGGCCTGAGCCGCCTTGATGGCCCACTCGGCGTGGAGGGGATGCGGGGGCGAGACATACACGGCCTGCACCTGGGGATCGGCGAGTAGCGCCTCGTAACTGCCGTGCCGGCGGGGGACGGAGAACTCCTCGCCGAAGCGGTCGGCGGCCTCCTGGGTCCGGCTGCCCACGGCCACCAGCTCTCCCGTCTCCGAAGCGGCCAGACCACGGGCGAAGGTGTGGGCAATCCCGCCGGTAGCGAGTATGCCCCAGGCGAGTTTGGGCATGATAGACCTCCGCGTAAGAAGGACCGGATAGTCCTGCCGGCTTTGCAGCGGCGAGACGCCGGTGTCACCGGGAGGGGAGCCGCCGCTAGCCGACGTGCTCCGGCGGTTGCTGCTCGGCTGCCGCCAACTGCTCCGCGAGCTCCTCCGCCCACTTGCGGATGGCCTCCCAGTCCCGGAAGTCCTGAAAGCCGGAGGTGGGCAGGCCCTCCTGCGCCGCGACCTTGCGCATGATCGAGCGGATCAGCGGGTTGTAGCGGTCGTAGTTGAGCACGCCGCCGAAGGCTTCCGTGGCCACCGGCTTGATCTCCGGGTACCGCCCCAGGAGTTTGGGGAGGCCCTCCGCCAGGACGCGGCGGCTGCCCTCGCGGGTGCGCGCCGTCAGCGCCACCGCGAATACCGCGAGCGGGCGCTGCGCGAGCGCTACGTGAAAGCGGCTGACAAAGCGGGACATCGCGCCCAGCCACCGCCCGGCGCGCAGCGAGGAGCCGATGACCACCGCCTCGTAGCGATCCACCGAACGCACCCGGCCCAGCGGCTGCAGGTCCACCAGATGGCGACGGCCCAGGATATCGGCGATCTCCCGGGCCACCTCGCTAGTCGCCCCGTAGCCGCTGGCATAGGCCACAAGTATTTTCATTGCGCATACCTCGCGAGACTCGAAGGGGACAACGGCCGCCGGCGCGGCACGCAGACCGCGCCAGTCTGCGGAGGACTCACCCCCCGGCCCCCTCTCTCGAGCAGAGAGGGGGAGCGAGGCGCGGCCACCGCGACAACCACCACCGGGCGGCAAGAAGTTGCCGCCCCTTCTTAAGGGGCGCGGTACGGAGCCCGCGCCCTCCAGCAGGCGGCGCGGTTACCGCGCCCACGCTCTCTCAGAACGAACTGGCATCGAGCACCACCGTGATGGCTACCGCAAAGCCGCCCTTGGCCGCTCCGCCCGCCAGCCGGCCCAGCAGCGCGCCCCAGCCCGCCCGGCGGGCCGCCTCCCGATCGCGGCCCTGGCGCAGCTCATACCAGTAGCCCGCCAGGTAGCCGCCCAGCAGACCGCCCGCCAGCGGCGGGATGATGGCGCCGACGATGAAGCCGGGCAGCCCTCCCACCAGTCCCAGCAGCCCGGTCAAGCCCGACAGCCAACTAAAGAGCAAGGCCCCAAGCAGTCCCCCCAGCACCGCCCACCACATGGTCTTGCTACTCCCCCCGAACCTGCGCACGCCCATCATGCTGAGCAGGTTGTCCACCAGTTCCGCCGCTACCACCACCGGGATGAGCACCAGCACCAGCCACAGCGCCGGCTTATCCCAGCCGTGGATCGCGGAGTACACGAAGCCGCAGAGCCAGATCCAGGGATTGCCCGGCAGCCCCAGGAAGGCGGCGATCACGCCCAGCACCAGGGCCACGACGTAGACCGTCGCCCCGAGGCTCTGCAAGACTGTGACCCACCAGGAGGGCTCCATCTGTGCTGCGCATCACCCGCTTGGCTTTCGCCACCGGGAGGGGCTTTCCCTTCATGCCGGAAGGCAGGCCCCGAGCGGACATCCCGCGAGATACGGCCCCGCGAGCAGCCAGTCGCTGCAGCGGCAGGCACGTGCTCAGGCGCGCGCACACACCCTCTCCGCTTGTCTGACCACCTGCTCCGCCTCCGCTTCGCTGCCCGCCCCACACAGCAGGAAGACGCGCTGGTAGGGGAACTCCGCCAGGAACGGGCCCACCTCCTGCGGGCGGCAGCGGAGATAGGCGATCTTCCCCGCTTCGACGATCCGGCGCAGTAGCGGCCGCCAGGTCGGATGCAGCGGATCGGGTTGCCCCGCGCCGGGCTCCCACTGGATGACCCGCAACTGTGGTATCTCCAGGAGTGCGTCCAGATGGCGGAGGGCGCCGGGGCCGTCCAGATGATAGGCGGGGTACGCGAAAAAGCTGCAGAAGTCGCGCATTTCCGGCAGGCAGAAGTCGCGGAACATCTGTGGGGAGATCAGGCAGGAGAAGTCCACCTGCAGCGCGCTGGCCGTTCCCGGCGTCCACAGCGGCAGCCAGCCGAGGTTATCGCCCTCCCAGTGGCGGCTGGTAATCGCGCGCAGCAGGCGGCACTGTTCTTGACACGCTGCCGTCACATAGTCCCGCGCCCGCTCCAGCGGAGTCCAGTCGCCCATCAGGTCCAGGCAGAGACGATCAGGCCCGCGCAGGTAGGACAGCACGTCGGTGCTGCAGCCGCCGGAACCGTTGGCGACCATGTACCGCTCCCCGGCCTGTTCCACGAGACGCTCGGTGTACTCCACCATCAAGCGCCACCAGTAGTTCCCCCGGTCCCAGCGTACCTCGTCGGTGGCCCAGTCGTCGATGATCGCTTCCCGCCAGACGGTATGGGGGGCACACTTGGTGACCGCGCCGAAGAAGGAGGCCATGACCACCGGTCCGAGGTTGGGCCAGACCCCCGGTACGGCCTCGGCGAAGCAAGCGGTGTTGGCGATCTCGGCCTCGTGGCAGGCGAGGCGGTAGTCGAGGTTCGTCCACCGTTCCTCGACCGACTCGGGTCGCGGGGGCGGAGCCAAGACAGGCTTCGGCCGCGGCGCGGTCTGGTGCATGGCGGGACGGCCTAGATCCTCTCCGGCCCACCAGGCGTGGAGACGGTCAACGGCAGGTTGCCACCGTGCTTCACCAGCCAAATCCGTTTCCCCCTTACACAGAGACCGAGTCCTGGAACCTAGGGTGATTCGATTCCCTGTCGATCAGTTCCTCCCGGTTCTCGGCGGAACGAACTACAGATCGGATAAGTGTGTTATAATCTACGCAGACGCATGGCTCAGTCATGATGCTGTCACACGCACTCTCTGACTAGAACCAGGCCACCGTGGCGCCACCGGGCAGGGAGGCCTCAGAGGAAGGTGAAAGCGGATGCGGACGATTCTCGCCGTGATACTCGTCGCACTGGCGCTGCTGTTCTCAGCGGCGAACCTGCAGGCCAGCCAGGTGCCCGCGCACGTCTACGTGGCACTCAAGGCACTGGAGGGCGCCAGCCAGCGAGTGCGTGACCTGGTCAGTACCCCCGAGGGGATGCAGGCCTACTTGGCCGGCACTGCCGGCCCGGACGTGGCCAACACCGCCTGCTACGTGCAGTTGGGCCTGGGCCTCAACCAGCCCGGTTACGAGAGCCATAAACTCAAGACCGGGGACATCACCTGCAGCATGTTCCGCCTGGCCAAGAACGACCTGCAGCGTGCCTATTGTCTGGGCTGGCTCACCCACTGGGAACTGGACCTGCACGTCCATCCGCTGGTCAACAAGTACGGCGGCGTGTACCACGTCAATCCCACCTGGCACAAGCACCTCGAGCAGGTGGAGTGCGAGCATGTCTTCAACAAGGTCGGTAAGACCGCGCCGGATACCTACATCCCCGTTGCTGCGGTCTGTCCCCGCTTTCTGATCAATGCCGCATTTGCCGAGAACTTTCCCACCGGCGGGAATGCCGCCTCGTACAAGCCCAGCAAGGCGAAGCTTCACAACAGCAATGTCGAGATAGACGTCCCCCCGTACTTTGAGATGAATCTCACCGACGGCGCCTACAATATGGAGGTGGTAGCGCGCTCGTGGGTGGAGATGCACAACACCAACAACTACAGCGGGGCCTGGGCGACGGTGGAGAACAAGATAGCGACCAAGGGCCCGCCGCCAACTCCCGACGAGTACAAGGTGTTGATGGACCCGCTCAAGATAGATGACGTCAAGATCGAGCATTCCGGGGTCTTCGGCCAGCCCTCGCGCCTGCGCGTCGAGTACACCGTCAATGATGCCCGTCTGATTAAACCCTTCTGCGACGCCTGGGACAAGGTGGTGGTGGCTGCCATCCCGCAGGTGACCGCGCTGATGAACCGCTGGGCGGCGGATCCGGCCGGCTTCACCCTGGAGAACGCCGACCTGGACAACGGCCGCGCCGGGTATGACGAGAACAATCGCGACCAGGCTTGGCCCGGCAAGCCCGACATCCGAGAGATGCTGGTCTTCGTGACCCTCAAAGACAGCAACGGCAAGCCCCTCAAGGCCTACAACCTGGCCACCCGCGCGGAATGGGACCCCACCGGTGACTGGGTCCCCCTGGCGCCGCTGCAGGGGGGCATCATGGCTCCTGCCGGGCTGCTGAGCACCCACAAAGTCTGGAAGGGCACCGGCGGGCGCGGCTACTTCGAGATCGTGCTTGATGCTCAGGAGCCCAATCCCGCCGAGATCGAGATCAAGGCCCAACTCGCGGACAAGAAGGACAAGCAGTCCTACGGGGTGGAGTACATCTGGACCAAGAAGAAGAAACCGGAGTTGTCCATCCTCTTTCTTGTGGACTGCTCCGGCAGCATGGATGGCGGCAAACTGGAGGCCGCCAAAGCTGCCGTCCGCGCGGCGGTGCAGCAGACCAATGACGGCAAGACCGAATGGGGCCTGATGCGCTTCGGCGGCTGCAGTGTGCGCTGGGTGTGCAAGTTCGTGATGGACCCCGCCATCATTGGCAAGGGCATTGACCGGCTCAGCGCCGGCGGCGACACGCCTTTGACTTACGCGCGGGCGCTGGCCATTGCCGAGTGCGTCAGCAAGGGCCAGGCGCCCAAGGGGAGAGTCACTCTGCTGTGCGACGGGCAGGACAACTGCACCGAGCACGGCTCGCGAGCCGCCGACGAGGCGGAGGATACCCTGCGGGCCCTGCTCCCGCCGCAGAACATAGATGTGCCTATGGGGGCCCCGGTCATGGGTCCGGCCAATCCCTGATCTCAAGCCCAATCTGCGCGCCGCTAGAGGCGATCACCATGAGAACTGCGTGCCTGCTTTCCCTGGTTGGGGTGCTGCTCAGCCTCGGCGTTCCCGACGCTCTGCGCGCCCAGGAGGAAGATCCCCTGGTCGAAGAGGAAGTCTCCCGTCCCGGTGAGACTCTCGCGCAGGCGGAGGCCCGGGCCAAAGAGGCCCTGGCCAAGAGCAACATGAAGATCACGGTGAGCGCGGTGGGCTTTGACATTCCCCCGGGCAGCGACGCCGAGAAATACCTGCAGGCCACGGCCCGGGCCGGGGGCGGCGGGTACTTCACCGCCAATGACGCCGGGCAGCTGACCCAGGCCCTGGGCGCGGCCGCCTCCGGCCAGACCGGCATCGCCGGGGGCACCCCCACCGGGCAGGACGCCGTCACCGTCACCGCGCCCCGCGACGGGGACACGGTCGGCCCCAGTATCCAGGTTACCGGCAAGACCGCCCCCAACGCACTGGTGGTGCTCTACACCATCGCCTACCCGGACGTGGGCGAGGATCAGCCGAAACTGATCCCCGGTATCCGCCACCGGGCCACGGCCACTGGCGACTTCACCTTCCGCATCGCCACGCCGCGGGTGACTTTCGGGGAGGTGGACGTGCAGGTCCGCTACCAGTTGCACGCGTACGTTCTCTACGCCGACCAGAGCAAGGGCCCCGAGACCATCATCAACCTGTTCTCGCCCAAGCCGTGAGGGCCGCCGCGTCGGCAGGTCTTGCCTCGCCGCTCCGGGAAGAGTAAGATGGTCGGCACCGAGAAGCGCTCCGGCGCTTCTCGCACTTTGTAGGGACAGGACCCGTACCCATGCCCAAGATCCTGACCGATTTGCCCGGTCCCAGGTCCCGGGAGTACCTGGAGAAGTCCCGCCAGTATGAACCGGTCTGCATCGGCGACCAGATGCCCGTGGTCTGGCGCGAGGCGCACGGCTGCGTCATCACCGACGTGGACGGCAACGAGTTTTTGGACTGGTCCAGCGGCGTACTGGTCACCAACGTCGGCCACTGCCATCCGCATTATGTGGAGGAAGTCAAGGACCAGTGCGAGCATCTGTTCAACTGCTACGACTTCCTCTGTCCGCAGCGGGCCGATCTGGCCGAGAAGATCGTCGGCCTCGCGCCTGGCTACCTGGACAAGGTCTTCCTGGTCACCACCGGCTCCGATGCCACGGAGGCCGCCCTCCGGATGGTGCGCCGCTACAGCGGCAAGTGGGAGATTCTGGCGTTTCACGGGGCCTTCCACGGGCGGACGATGGGGGCGGCCTCGGCGGGCGGATCACTGGGCGTCAAGCAGGGCTACGGGCCGATGGTCCCCGGCTTCATCCATGCGCCCTTCCCCTACTGCTACCGCTGCCCGCTGGGTCAGGAGTCGTGCGAGACCTGCGGGTTCAAGTGCCTGGAGTTCATTGACTGGGTGGTCTCCAAGGAGTCCACGGGGCAACTGGGCGCGGTGATTACTGAGCCTTATCAGGGAGGGGCGGGGAGCATCATCCCCCCGCCCGGCTGGTTTGAGGGGCTGGAGCAGTGGCGGAGGGCCCACGATTTGCTGCTGATCCTGGACGAGGTGCAGTCTTCCTTTGGTCGCACCGGCAAGATGTTCGCGCTGGAGCACTACGGCATCGAGCCGGACCTGGTGACGCTGGGTAAGGGTCTGGGCTCCGGAGTACCCTGCTCGGCGGTGCTGGGCCGCAGCCAGGTCATGGACAACCTTCCGCCCGGCTCGATGGGCTCCACCAACGGCGGCAACCCGCTCTCCAGCCGCGCCGGCATCGCCGCGCTGGACATCATCGTGCGGGAGAACCTGGTGGAGAATTCGGCCCGGCAGGGGGCGGTGATGATGGCGGCCTTCAATGAGATGAAGGCCAAGTACGAGCCACTGGGCGACGTGCGCGGCCAGGGCCTGGTGCTGGGCCTGGAGATGGTCACCGACAAGTCGTCCAAGACGCCGGACAAGGCCCTGGCGCGGCGGATCGTGGAGGAGTGCTGGAAGCGGGGCCTGGTGCTGATTGCGCCCATCGGCATGTACGGCAACGTCCTGCGCGTCGCCCCGCCGCTGGTGATCACCGACGCCGAGGTCCAGGAGAGCCTGGACCTCTTCGAGGCGGCCTTGCAGGCCTCGTGCGGATGATTCCGGGTAGCGCAGGCTTCCCAGCCTGCCTCCGGTGGCACTGGCGTCTCGCCGGTGCTCCGTCCGCGTGGGGCGGGCTTCCAGCCCGCCGTCGCTCGCAACACCAAGAAAGGTATCTCAGACACCATGTCCACTGACCCTTCCCCTGAACTGCTGTCTGCTTTCCGCCTGTTCGTCGAGCAGGCCAATTGGGACGTGCTGTGCCGCTTGGACAAGGAGCGCTTCCACGATTTCATCCTCCGCGCCGACCGCGAGCGCTGGGAGGCGACCGGCGATGACGTGCGCACCATGCTGCTGGCCGCCGGCGCCGCCTATGAGGAGGCTCGCCGGCTGGGGGGCATGTACCAGCACGGCCGGGCGGTGCTGCAGGAGACGGAGGCGGCGGCCCGCGAGGCCGCTCTGGAACAGAAACTCGCCCCGGACTGGGACAGCCTGGGGGTGCGCCCGGAGACGCCGGCGGAGGGGCCCGCCGCGCCGCGCAAGAGCAAGGTCCGCGCCGCCATCGTCGGCTGCGGCAACTTCGCCATGGGGCAGAACGTGCCCAACGCTGTTCGGAGCGACCTCATTGATGTCGCCTGGGTCTTCGACCCCACTCGCTGGAAGGCCGAGAGAGCCGCAGAGGTGTGCACGGCGGCGCAGATTGCGCCGGACCTGGAAACGATCCTGGCTGACCCGGACGTGGACATGTGTATTGCCGCGGTGCCCCATGCGGCGCACGAGAAGGTCATGATGGCCTGCATCGAGGCCGGCAAGCACCTGTTCACCGAAAAGCCGATGGCCATGACTCTGGAGGAGTGCTACCGGATTCAGAAGGCCGTCCGGCACCACGGGGTCAAGCTGTGCGTGGACCTCAACCGCGATTTCGCCCCCGCCATGCGCGACCTCAAGGCGGTCTACCAGGCGCACCGGGCCAACCCTCAGACCATGCCGGGGAACTTCGATGCCGCCCCGGGACGCCCGCTGCTGCCCGAGGAGGAGTCCTCCACTTTCGTGGTCCGCGTGCAGGACGAATCCAGCACCTACGGGCCGGTGCACATTGACTGGCAGACCGGCGGCGGGGAGATCATCGGCGAGACCGTCCACTGGCTGGAACTGGCCTGCTGGTTCTTCGACGAATCTCCGGTCCGCGTCTTCGCTACCGGCTCGACGCGGATGAGCCATACCATCACCCTGGACTTCCCCAGCGGCCGGCAGGCGATCATCATGTTCATGGTCGGCGGGACCTTCCGCTACCCCAAGGAACTGTATGAGGTCGCCGATCACGGGGCTTTCATGCGCAACCTGTGCATGGTGGAGAATCAGTACTACGGCATCGCCGGGGTGGAGGAGAAGCGATACTTCCCCCTGACCTGCGCGCCGGAGCTGGAGAAGGTCGGCGGGCCGGGGCACGAGGGGTATGTAGCCAAGCTCAACGCCCGGGCTGACCTGTACGCGGCGCACCCGGAGAAAGGCTATCTCCCCATCGGCGTGGACAAGGGGCACTTCGACCTGCTGGAGGCTTTCGCGCGGGCGATCCTGGAGGACGGCCCTTCCCCGCTTGACGAGCGCAAGGGGACCCGGGCGACCTACCTGGCCTTGCGGGCGATAGAGTCCATCAAGGTCGGCCACCCGCTGCCGGTGATCGTGGAGGACATGGAGATGTTCATCGCGTAGGGAGCCTCACCCCCCGGCGCCCTCGCCTTCACGGGAGAGGAGGCGTGGAGTAGGTGTGAGCTGAACCGTTGCGTCGTCCGCCTCGTCCTTGCTGTTGCGCCCGAGTGAGAGGAGGCGGATCCATGTCCGACAACGCGAGAACCCCTCACAGCCACGGCTGGCTCTGGCTCTTGTGGGGGCTGGTGGCGGCCGTCGGTGGCCTGGTCGTCTATGCGAAGATGAAGCCGGAGACGGAAGTGGGCAGGCACGTGAACGGCCTGTGCGATTCGCTGTGGAGCGCCCTGCGGCGCCACTGCCCCATGTGCCACCAGGACGAAGTGCAGGCCGAATCCCCGCCCGAGGAAGCAGCCCACTCCGCCGAGAGCTAGCGTCCGGCGTAGGACGCGAGGGAACCCCGGGACTACGTTCGGTGTCAGCCTGCGGTGGCATCCGCACTCACGCTGCGCCGGAGGTGGTCCGCATGACCGTCCGTTCTGCTTGGATCCCCGCGGTTGCGGTTCTGCTCGCGTTCCTCTGCTCCGCGCCCGGCTCCCTGGCTCAGGCCCCCACCCAGCTTCCGCCTCGGGTGATCGCCTGCACTCCCGCGCCCTTCGCGACCGACGTCGAGGCCACCCTGACCCAAATCTCGGTCACCTTCGACCGGCCCATGAGGACGCAGGGCGAGTCCGGCTTCGCCGCTATCCGCTTCCTGGGCGTCTTCCCCGGCGTCAGGGAGCGCGCTCCTCGCTGGAATGCCGAGGGCACCGTGTGCAGTCTCCCAGTAATACTGGACCCGGATGTTACGTACGCGGTGACGGTGAACAGCACGGCGCGGCGCGGCTTCACGGACGCCGCGGGAATCCCGGCCCTGGCCTTCACCTGGGTCTTCGCCACCGGCGCGCGCACCGAGGCGGAGCTCCCGCCTTGCGTGGTCAGCTCCGACCCGCCCCAGGGCGCGGCCGAGGTAGACGCGACCACAACCGAGATTAGCGTCACCCTCAACCGCCCGATCGCCCCCGGCGACTTCTCCTGGGTCCTCATGCGGGGTAGCGGCCAGTACCCCGGCGAGCGCGGGGGGGACGCGCCGCGCCTGAGCGCCGACCGGCTCACCGCCACGCTCCAGGTTCACCTCACCCCCGGCACCGCCTACGCCCTCAGTGTCAACGACGTGTCGTACTTCGGCTACAAGGACACTTTTGGCCGTCCGGTTGTCCCCTATGGCTGGTGCTTCAAGACCGCCGGGGAGCCGCCCGCGCCCGACTAGCCTACCTGGGAGGGGAGATTGCCTCCCCTCCCCGCTTTGTGCTACTATCTGCCGCGATGAATCGCGAGCGACAGAGAATAGACGAGTTGGATGAACAGATAGCGCGGCTGCTGCAGGAGCGGGCCGAACTGGCGCGGGCCATCGGGCAGATCAAGGCCCGCGAGAACCGCGCTGCCTATGACTCGGCCCGCGAGGCCGAGATCCTGCGCCGGGTGAGCCAGGCGGAGGGCCCCCTGACGGCCCCGGCCCTGCAGGCGATCTACACCGAAATCATCTCCGCCTGCCGGGCCCTGGAGCAGCCGGTCCGCGTCGCCTTCCTCGGCCCCGAGCATACCTTCTCGCACCTGGCCGTCCGCCGCCGCTTCGGGGCCGGTGTAATAGCGGTGCCCCTCCCCACGGTCCAGGAGGTGTTCCGCGCGGTGGAGGCCGAGCAGGCCCAGGCCGGGGTGGTCCCGGTGGAGAACTCCACCGGCGGCGTCGTCCCCGAGACGCTGGACTGCCTGTTTGACACCGGCCTGCGCATCTGCGCCGAGGCGCACATCCCCGTGCATCTGTGCCTGGTCGCCACCGGGCCCCTGGAGCAGGTGCGGACGCTGTACACTCATCCCCAGCCCCTGGCCCAGGCCCGCGCCTGGCTCCGCGAGCATCTCCCTGCCGTTGAGGTGAAGACAACCTCCAGCACGGTCATCGCCGCCCAGGAAGCCGCCGCCGACCCCGCCGGCGCCGCTCTAACCACCGCCGAAGCCGCGCAGGCTGCCGGCCTGCAAGTCCTGGCTGAGAACATCGAGGACGTCCCCAGCAACCGCACCCGCTTCTTCGTCATCGCTGCTCAGGACGCCCGCCCCACCGGCCGCGACAAGACCAGCCTGGTTTTCGCCACGACCCATCAGCCCGGCTCCCTCTACCGGGCCCTGGGGACCCTGGCCGACCACGGTCTGAATCTGACGCTGATCCAGTCTCGCCCGATGCGCGGTCAGCCCTGGCAGTACGTCTTCTTCGTGGACTTCGAGGGGCACCGCGAGGAGCAGCAGGTTCAGGCTGCGCTGGGGGAACTACAGGGCCACTGCTCGCTGGTCAAGGTTCTGGGGTCGTATCCGGCGGAAACGGCAAGTGATAGTCCCTAGGGGACAAGCGGGGCCCGCTTACCGGCTTCCGGCCTACTGTTTCCGTCACTAACGACCACGGACTGGGTTCCGCGGGTTCATTTCCGCTCCGGCACCTGCGGCCGCAGCTCCACTCTGGACACGCCGCCGTGGCTGCGGACGTTGACCGCGAACTGGCGCTTCTCCCCGGGCCGCAGGTCGCGCAGCACCGGGGAGGTGTTCTCACCGCGCGACTCGTCGGAGGAACCCAGCAGCACCGCCTTTACCTCGATCTCTCGCACCGTAGTCTCGCCCGGGTTGACGATCTCTCCCACGACCCGCACGATGCCGGCCTTTTCGTCCACATTCCAGCGCTGCCGGGTAATCTCCAGCTTCGGCTCGGGAGCGGCGGCCTGGCGGCAACCGGCGCTGAGGACGAGCGCCAGGGCCATCGTTCCCAGCAGTAGCGCCGGGGCACCCCGTTTCATGAGTCCTGGCCTCCGTTCAGCCTAAAGACCCGGCGCGCATTTTCCGTCGTCTGCTGCTCCAGACGCGCCGGGGTCTCGCCGCGCACTTCCGCCACCACCGCCGCAATTTCGGGCAGGAACGACGGCTCGTTGCGCCCGCCCCGGCGTCCCTGCGGCGGCAGCCAAGGGCTGTCCGTCTCCAGCAGTAGCCGCCGGCCCGGGTAAAACCGCGCGACTTCCCGCAGCGTGTCCGACTTGGGGTAGGTAACTGAGCCGGTGAACCCCAGGTAGTAGTCTCGCTTACGGCATTCCTCCGCAAAGTCGGCGTCGCCGGAGAAGCAATGCATCACCACCGACGCTTCCGGTGGCAGCTCCTGCGCCAGGATCTCCAGGGTTTCCTCCGAGGCCTGACGGTTGTGCACGACCAGAGGCAACCCCAGTTCCGCGGCCAGCCCAGCTACTGTGCGGAAGGCTTCGCGCTGGCGATCGCGGGGAGACAGGTCGCGGTAGAAGTCCAGGCCGGTCTCGCCCAGTGCTACCACGCAGGGCTCCTGGGCGCACCGCCGTAGTTCCTGGACCACTTCCGGCCCGAGCTCCGCCGCGGAGTGCGGATGCAGTCCCACGGTGGCATACACCGAGGGGTAGGTCTGGGCCAGCATCACTGCGTCCCGACTGGAGGGGATATCGTAGCCGACCACCAGCATGGTCTCCACCCCGACCGCCAAGGCGCGAGCCACGGTTTCGGGCACGTCGTCGGCAAAGTCGGAGTGGTTCAGATGCGTGTGCGTATCAAACATACTGCACCAGACCTAGCCCCATACTTTCAGTCCCAGTCTCGCCGACTGGGGCGGCCGCCGGAAGGGCGGGTCTCGCTGCCGTAGGGACGGGGGCGGGTCCCCGCCGCCTGTCGTCGCAGCCGTCGCTGCTGCTCCTCGTCAGCGACGCCAGCCGGGCGGTGCTGCACCACGAAGACCGTGATTAGCACCATAATGATGACGAGGCATGCTTCGCTGAGGGTGAGATTCTGGTACAGTCCCGAGGCTTTCGCGGCCCACTGGAGCAGTACCGTGCCGGGGAAGAAGAGAAACAGACCGAGTACAAGTCCCCACAGAGTGCGCATAAGCCCCTCCTTGTGCGATGCAGGCTACGACAGTTAGAGCACGCTTGCGGCTGAGGTAGCCGAGCCCAGGGTGGCTCTGCTACTCCCGCTTCTCTCCCCACACCAGCCGCCGGACCGCCTTGGCGAGCAGGGTCTTGCCGACTTCGCTCAGCCGTCCACCGGGGGCGTAGCAGGCCAAGGGATCGGCCGCCGCCGCCAGTACCGCCGCAGCTCGCACCAGTGGGAGCCCCTTCTGGCCGGCCACTTGTTCCTGCGCCAGGGCCCAGGCCAGCATGGAGGGCAGGTTTTTGGCCGCCGGATCCAGGAACGGCGGCGGAGTCACCGCCACCACCAGCGCCGGCATGGTCTGCTCGAGCCTGTCCACCAGGGCCTGCCAGGCGTTGCGGAAGGCGGTCAGGTCGGCTCCGGCCAGCGCCGCGTCTCGGCCGTAAGCCACAATCACCACGTCGGGCGGAGGCTCTCCACCTAGCGCCGGCAGCAGCGTGACGCCGTCCTCGGGCTTCTGCCTAGTGGCCGCCAGGTTGAGCAATGTGACTTTTGCCCCGCCCTGCTCCAGGAGTCCCGCCAGGATTTCCGGCCAGGGCTTGGTGTCTTGCTCGCTGATTCCGGCCAGGCTGTCGCCCAGGACCGCGATTCTCAGGTCGTCTTTCCCCGCCGGTCCGTAGCGGCGGAAAACGGTTACCGCAGGGGTCGCCACCAGGGGCGCTTGGCTCCGGGCCAGCCGCAGCTCCTCACGGCCGCTGCCGCCGGTGCTGACTCCGCCTCCCGGCAGGTCGCCGAAGACCTGCAGCTCCCGCAGAAAGAGCACGTGCGGCCCCTGGGCTCCGCTTCCCCAGGAATCATACAGTGTCACCTTGACATACCGTGCCTGCCGTGGGGCGAAACTGTGAGCCAGCGCCTGCACGCCCTCCGCCGGGAAGTAGTACTCCCGCAGTTGCTCGAAGTCCTGCGCGTCGCGGGAAAGCGAGAGGGCCACGCGCTTGGTGTTGCCGTTGGTGCTGTTGAAGAGCGAGATCTTCCCGATCGTGCACAGGGCACCTAGGTCCACCGTCACCGACTTGGGAAACACCGCTGACCCGCCGGTGGCAAAGCATCCTGGTGGCTCATCCGAGTCGGTCACCCCGTCGGTCAGCCCCGTCCAGCCGGGGAGGATGGTGTCGCTGCACACGTAGGGCCGGTGCAGGGCCAGGTTCTCAGCAGCGCCCGCCGCAACAACTACCATCAGCGCCAGCAATAGCGGTGTTGCGCTACGGATTACCCTTGCGCTCATCCCGTCTGCCTCCCTCCCGGCGTCAAGACCGGCCGGCGCTCACCGGCTGTGCGCTACGCTCAGCATCCTGAGGACAATGACCATAGCCGTCACGCCGTACGACAGGGCGTTCATCGCCACCGTGACCTTGACAATCCGACCCGCGGTCGCCGATTTGCGCAGCAGCAGCCAGAGTACCAGGTACTCGATTAGGGCGGTTATGACCAACGACCGGGCGAACAAGCCGGCCAGCGCCCCTCACTGCTGATTCACGAGAGTTGTCTTCCAACCGACGGTGGGCTCCTTCTGCACCATCTTGTCCATATAGAACAGAAAGCTGACGGTTGCAGACACCACATTGGCGGCAAACGAATACCAGAAAGAGCGCCGGAAGCCCAGTCCCAGCATGGCCTGCAGGACGTAGGCTTCAATCAGCGCGACTAGCCCGATGTAGATGCGGAGGTAGACGAACAGGAAGCCCGCACCCCACATCATCAGGGCGAAGAAGGCTAGCGCCATATCCACGCCGTCGGCCCACGCCGGCGCCGACGCCACCAGCACCCCCGCGCTGATCCCCAGCACCAGGAGCGCACCCCGCTGCAGAGATCCCCACCCGGCCGCAAAGCAAGGTCGCCTGCCCATGTTGTCCCCCCTGCGCCCGACCAGCCGGCGAAGGCCTAAGCCCTACGCCTCCGCTCCTTCCTTCTCCAACTCCAGGCTCAGGTCCAGCGCTGGGGCCGAGTGGGTCAGCCGCCCAACCGAGATGAAGTCTACCCCGGTGCGGGCAATCTCACCCACCGTCTCCAGCGTCACCCCGCCGGAGGCCTCCAGGAGGACCTGTCCCTGCGCCAACTGCACGGCTTGCGCCATTTGGTCCACCGTCATGTTGTCCAGGAGCACGGCGTCGGCTCCGACCGCGATGGCCTCGGCCAACCCCTCCAGGCTGGTGACTTCCACCTCGATCTTGAGCAGATGATGCGCGTACCGGCGCGCCGCCTCCACGGCCTGACGGATGCCGCCCGCGGCGACTAGGTGATTATCCTTGATCAGGACACCGTCCGACAGGCTTCCGATCTGGTTGCGCCCACCCCCGGCCCGCACCGCCGCTTTCTCCAGCAGGCGCAGGCCCGGGGTAGTCTTCCGCGTGTCCACGATCACCGCTTGGGTACCCGCGACTGCCTCCACGTAGCGCCGGGTGAGTGTTGCGATCCCCGACAGACGCTGCAGGAAGTTGAGGGCCACCCGCTCGGCGCTGAGCAGTGTCTGCGTCGGCCCCCGGACTGACCCGATGACGGATCCCGCCGGGAAGGCCTGCCCGTCCTGGGTCTCCCAGCGGACGGAGCAGACCGGACTGGCCTGGAGAAAGACCTCTTCCACGACCTGCTGCCCGTAGAGCACGCCGGCTTCGCGGGCCAGGATAACCGCGGCTCCCCCCGCGCTGTACGGCACGCAGGCTTCCGAGGTCACGTCGCGCTCCGCCCCGTCCTCCACCAGGGCCCGGGCCACCGTTTCGCGGAGCCATTGCCGCGGGATCCGCCAGTGCATGCCGCTCACGGGCGCGTCTCCACGATGACATTTCCGGGCCCCAGGGCTACGAAGCGGGACTGCAGTCCCGCCGCTTCCTGCTCATCGGCGAGTCCAAAGGCCAAGATGTGGAGGCGGTCGCCCACCATTCCGCGCCGAGCCGCCGGGCCGTTGAGGCAGACCACGCCGCTGCCGGGCTCCCCGGCAATGACATAGGTCTCCAGGCGCTCTCCGTTGTTGAGGTTGACGACGAGCACCAGTTCGCCCGGCAGCAGCCCAGCCGCTTCGATGACCAGCGGGTCGAGAGTGATGCTCCCTTCATACTCCAGACATGCCTCGGTGACCGTGGCATTCTGTATCTTGGCGCGCAGCATTTGCCTCAACATATGCGCCTGCCTTTATTCTACGAGGACATTATCAATCAGTCGGGTTTCTCCCAGGTAAGCCGCGGCGACCAGGACAGCCGGCAGTCCCGGCTGAGGATGGGGCGCCAGGGTCGCGGGGTCTACCGTCTCGAGGTATTGTACACGAAACCGGGGCTCGGAGGCCAGAGCCTCTTGGGCGCGTGCCGCCGCCGACTCACCGCTGCCGCCGGCCCGGAGGGCATCCGCCCCTATCTGCAGGGCCCGGTAGAGCGCCGGTGCCACCGCCCGCTCCTGCGCGCTCAGGTAGCGGTTGCGCGAGCTGAGGGCCAGGCCATCGGCTTCGCGCACCGTGGGACAGCCCACAATCTCTACGGGCAGATTGAGGTCCGCCACCATCTGCCGCACTATGACTAACTGCTGATAGTCCTTCTGTCCGAAGTACGCCCGGTCCGGCTGCACGATCCCTAGGAGCTTACAGACCACGGTCGCCACGCCATCAAAATGCCCCGGTCGGAACTCCCCCTCGAGCCTGTCGGCGAGGCGAGCGATATGCACAGAGGCGCAAGGCGGCTGGGGGTACATTTCCTCGACGGAGGGAGCGAAGACCAGGTCCACCCCGGCCTGCTCGCACAGGGCGGCGTCCGCTTCCAAGTTGCGGGGGTACTTGTTGAAGTCCTCCTGAGGACCGAACTGGGTGGGGTTGACAAAGATACTCACGACAACAAGCTGATCCCGGGCGCGGGCGGCCTGGACGAGGGACATGTGCCCGGCGTGCAGGGCACCCATGGTAGGGACAAAGCCCACCGACCGGGCCGGGTAGCGCGCTGCGGAGATGATCTTGCGGGTCTCGGCAATGGTGCAGGCCAAATCCATAGTGTCCTCTTTGACGATGGGTACTGTGATGCGGCTGGAGTACGGCGGGTCACACCTGCCACCATTCCCGGGGGCCGGCCATGCTGCCCAGGGCCCAGCCGAGTAGACCCGCCTCCCAGAGCACGTTGAGCCCGAGCCACCAGAACATGGCTCCGCCGCGCAGGGCCAGGCCAACAATGATCGCTAGCAGGACCAACGCGCCCAACACCAGCCCGACAGTGCGGGCGTCCTCCCCACGGACGTACGCCGTCCAGCCCAGCAGAAAGGCGCCCAGCCAGGCGCTGAATAGTCCGGCAACCAGGAGCCATAGCCACAGGGGCAAGTTGTCGCCGGGCCCGGGCTCCGACAGCTCCTGGTCGAAGGTGCGGATCAGACCAGAGGCGGCGAGGCTGCCCGTGGTCAAGAACCCCGCGCAGGCGACCAGGAGCAGATGCAGGAAACTGAGGCCAAACCACTCCAGCCGAGGCGGGACCCAGGCGACCGCCAGCGCGGCCGCGACGGCAGCGGCCATACCTCCCCCGGCGGCCAACCAGTATACCGGCGGGGGCGGCGCCACCCAAACCGCTCGGATAGCCGCCCGCGTCGCGCGGGCGGGATCGGCGGCGGGGAGAGCAGGCGGAGCCTGCGCGGCCAGGCGCAGGGTCTCTTCGGCCTTGCGTGTCTCCCCCTCGTAGCGGTAGATGTCTGCCAGCAGCACATAGACCTCGCGCACCCCCTGATTCTCATCGAGCAGGCGCGCGCAGATTGCCTTGGCCTCGTCCAGGTCGCCGCGACGGAAGCGGTCGCGGGCCTGGGCGAGGAGGCCCGCCGGGTCCACCGGCGGAGGGGTGGCTTC
>FWPV01007478.1_pt1 | contig 19780 bp, 14 predicted proteins | sample 2228371 | NCBI WGS metagenome assembly FWPV01 (sample SAMEA103939776, study PRJEB20133) | metagenome | reverse complement strand
ACCTCTATGATCGCTTTACAAGGTTTTGGAGGGAGAACATCCCGACCCTTTCAGGGTTGATCTCACCCCATAACTGGGGGGTTACAGTGGAATTTCGTTTATGACGACCGGAAAATTAATTCTCCCCTCTTCTCATCGTAATCGATCGTGATGAGATCTCCTTCCTTAAATTTACCCTCCAGAATCTTCAAGGCTAATCTATCCTGGATCTCTTTTTGAATCACACGCTTAAGCGGGCGTGCCCCATAGGCAGGATCAAATCCTTCCCGGGCTAAAAATTCTTTTGCTCGTTCTTTAATGTTGAGGGAGATTCTTCTTTCGAGAAGTCTCTTCTCAAGTTTTTTTGTTTGAATCTCAACGATCGCTTTGATCTCCTCGATCCCAAGACCATGGAAGATGACTAACTCATCGATCCTGTTTAGGAACTCTGGTTTAAAATGGGCTCTGACCGCTTCCATCACCCGTCTCCGCATCTCCTCATAATCTTTTTCTCCCAGATCGACAATCCATTGACTGCCGATATTAGATGTCATAATCACCACCGTATTTTTAAAATCGACGGTTCTGCCATGGCCATCGGTGAGCCGTCCATCATCCAGTATCTGCAGAAGGATATTGAAAACCTCGGGATGAGCTTTTTCAATCTCGTCCATCAGGACAATGGAATAAGGTCTTCGCCTCACCGCTTCTGTGAGATAGCCTCCTTCTTCATACCCCACATACCCGGGCGGCGCTCCGATGAGCCGAGCCACAGAGTGCTTCTCCATAAATTCAGACATATCGATTCTGACCATGGCCTGTTCATCATCGAAAAGAAATTCAGCCAAAGCCCGTGCCAGTTCGGTCTTGCCCACACCGGTCGGTCCCATGAAGATGAAAGATCCGATTGGACGATTGGGATCCTGCAACCCTGCCCGCGCCCTTCTGACAGCATTCGAAACAGCAACAATGGCATCCTCCTGCCCCACCACACGTTGTTTTAATCTTTCCTCCATGCGGACGAGCTTCTCCACTTCCCCTTCGAGCATCTTCGCAACGGGAATGCCTGTCCACTTTGAAACGACCTCTGCCACATCCTCTTCGTCCACTTCTTCCTTGAGCATCTTTCCCATCTTCTGGAGTTCAGCAAGCTTCTCTTCTTCCTGTTTCAGCTCCTTTTCGAGACGGGTCATCTCCCCATACTGGAGCTCAGCCAATCGAGAGTAATCGGCTTCTCGCTCCGCTTCCTTCATCATCTGTTTGGTCTTCTCCATCTGTTCCTTAACCTGCCGGATTTTCATGATCGCTCTCTTTTCATTCTCCCACCTGAGCTTCTTCTCCTCTACTTCTTTTTTTAAACTCGAAAGTTCTTCCTCCAGTTTTTTTAGACGCTCAAGAGAAGCTTTATCTTTCTCCTTCTTCAATGCCTGCCGTTCAATCTCCAGCTGCATCACTTTTCGTTGCACCTCATCGATCTCCATCGGAACACTATCGATCTCAATCCGGAGCCTCGATGCGGCTTCATCGATCAGATCAACCGCTTTATCCGGAAGAAAACGGTCTGAAATATATCGATGAGAGAGCATGGCTGCCGCAATGAGTGCGGAATCTTTTATCTTCACGCCGTGATGGACCTCATATCGCTCTTTCAACCCCCTTAAGATGGCAATTGTGTCCTCTACTGATGGCTGGGCAACATAGATCGGTTGGAATCTTCGTTCCAGAGCGGCATCCTTCTCGACGTATTTCCGATATTCATTCAGAGTGGTGGCTCCCACACATCTTAACTCACCCCTTGCCAGGGCGGGTTTGAGCATATTGGAAGCATCGATCGCTCCTTCGGCTGCCCCTGCTCCTACCAGAGTGTGAAGTTCATCGATGAAAAGGATGATGTTTCCTGCGGCAGCCGTAATCTCCTTCAAAACGGCTTTCAACCGCTCTTCAAACTCGCCCCGAAATTTAGCCCCTGCAATCAGAGCTCCTAAATCCAGAGCAACCAGTTTCTTATTCTTCAGGGTCTCCGGAACATCCCCTTTGACAATCCGTTGGGCAAGCCCCTCCACAATAGCGGTCTTTCCTACACCAGGCTCACCGATTAAGACAGGATTGTTCTTCGTTCTTCTGGAGAGCACCTGGATGACTCTGCGGATCTCATCATCCCGACCAATCACAGGATCGAGTTTTCCTTTTCTGGCTTCCTCCGTTAAATCCCTGCTATATCGCTTTAGGGCCTGATACTTCTCTTCAGGATTCTGGTCTGTCACGCGATGGGACCCCCGTATTTCCTGGAGGACCCTGAAGATGGCATCCTTCGTCACTCCATGATTTTGAAGAATCTGTGAGGAAGGCCCCCTTCGTTCATCGGCGATGGCGATGAGAAGATGCTCGGTCGAAAGGTATTCATCCGTTAACCGTTCCGCCTCTTTCCAGGCTGAATTCAAAATCTCGTTGAGACGGCTTGAGAGATATACCTGACCCGTACCCCCGGTCACCCTTGGAAGACGATTTAATTCGGTTTCCAATTGCGAAAGGATGAGATTCGGATTGGCTCCAAGTTTTTGAATGATTGGAACCACAATGCCCTCTTTCTGCATCAAAAGGGCAGAGAGGAGGTGCTCCACATCGATCTGTTGATGGTTTTTCTGTTCAGCAATTCCCTTTGCGCTCTGCAATGCCTCTTGTGCTTTTAAGGTAAATTTTTCGATATTCATCATCATCCCCCTTATAAGTTTCAACCTTTAAAATAATCACCCTGAAGGAACTTTGCAAATAAAATCCAGATTCTTTGAACCCTCCCTCGGTAAAAGGGTAGGAAAGGATCTGGGGCTCTCCCCGGAAAAGCCCAAGAGCAACCCTCTCATTTTCAAGGAAAAAAACTCCTTTCATAAAATAACCGAGACGCCAGGATAAGCAATCTCTATTTCCTGAAAGATCGCTTTTCGAGAAGGAGGATTAAAACCAGAACCTTTTTAGGCTGGATGGGATCGCGGGAAAGACGGATGATCCTCAGAAGATTTAAGGGCACGGGCGAGTCGCACAAACTCTTCTACGGAGAGAGTCTCGGGTCTTCTCTTTGGATCGATCCCTGCACCCTCCATTCTTCTTTCCAAGATGGAAGGGAGAGGAAGACCGGAGAAGTTGAGAGAGTTGATCAGGGTCTTTCTCCGATGACGGAAACTCGCCTTCACCACCTCTTTGACCCAGTGCTCCTCTTCCACATCCAATAATGGATCCTTTCTCCATGAAAGCGTGATGATGGCAGATTCCACTTTTGGAGGAGGGAAAAAAGCCGAAGGTTTCACGATAGAGTGAACCTTTGGAATGAAGACCATCTGGATGAGAACGGACAGGGCACCGTATTCTTTTGTGCCGGGTTGGGCAGTCAACCTTTCTGCAACTTCTCTTTGTAACATGATGGTAAAGTCTGAAAAATATTTTCTTGCTTCGATAAAATAAAAGAGCAAGGGTGTCGAAATATGATAGGGAAGATTGGCGACGACCTTAAGGGGAACTCCGGCCTGATCGAATAAAGTAGGTGGATCGATCTTCAGTATATCTTTCTGTAGAAGGATCACATTGGGAAGAGCCGTTAACTTTTCCTTTAAAATCCGGATCAACCTCGAATCGATTTCTACAGCAAAGACCTGTCTGGCCCTCTTGGAGAGTCCCAATGTCATCTCCCCCAGTCCAGGTCCAATCTCTAAAACGACGTCCTCTTTTTGGACCCCTGCAATCCGTATGATCTTCTCTAAAATATTTCGATCTACAAGAAAATGCTGGCCCAGCTTCTTTCGGAGTGTTAAATCGTAGGCTTTTAGTTCCCGCTTGATGGATGGCATGGCGATGGAAAGGTGACCCGAATCTCCCCGCTTTTTGCGCGAAATCCGCTGGATAAAACCTTTTGATCCGTTAATGATTCTTTGATTTTTTTGAAATGAGATCTTTAGAAAGAGGGAAATTCGAAAAAGCGTTAAGGGAAAAATGGGATCGAACCCCCCTTTTCAAATATTCATATCCCACCACACCCACCATCGCCGCATTGTCTGTACATAAGGCAGGCGATGGAATATAAACTCGCACCTTCTGTTTGGCTGCTTCCTCTTTCATCCTCTGCCTGAGCAACCGATTCGCCGCAACGCCTCCTGAGAGAACCACTCTTTTTAAGCCCTGTCTAACTGCCGCCTGTAAGGTTCTTTGAACCAGGACATCGACCACCGCTGTCTGGAAACTCGAGACAATATCTCGGATGATCTCCTCAGAAAAACCTCCCGTATATTTTGAGTGTGTCTTGACATAATGGACCACAGCGGTCTTGAGGCCACTGAAACTGAAATCTAAGGAGCCCTTTCCCATGGAGGGTCTTGGAAAGGGAATGGCATCGGGGTCACCATTCTTTGAAAGCTCATCGATGATGGGACCCCCTGGATAGCCGAGTCCAAGAAGTTTGGCTACCTTGTCAAAGGCCTCTCCGGCTGCATCATCTCTTGTTTGTCCCAACAGACTGTATTTCCCAAACCCATCGACGCGAAAGAGGGAGGTGTGTCCTCCTGAGACGACCAAACCGATAAAGGGAAAGGGCGGTGGTTTCTCTTCGAGAAAAATGGCTGACAGGTGGGCTTCGATATGATTCACTCCAACAAAGGGAAGCTCTGTTGCGAAAGCAAGGGATTTGGCAAAAGAAAGCCCCACCAAAAGCGACCCCACCAGCCCTGGGCCCTGGGTGACTGCAATGCCATTGACCTCCTTTAAGGTGAGTCCAGCTCTGCCCAGTGCTTCCGTTACGACCGGAACGATCATTTCAATATGTTTCCTCGAAGCCAATTCCGGAACCACACCTCCAAACTTCTGGTGGACAGAGAGCTGAGAGGAGACCACATTCGAAAGGATCTTCCGCCCATCCAGAAGCAGGGCGGCTCCTGTATCATCACATGATGTCTCAATGGCTAAAATCACCATCTCTTTGTCCATGCTTCATTGTTCATCGTTCTTTGTGAAATCTTCATCCTCCCATCCATATTTACCGATCAGTTTGACAAATCGGCACCCTCCCAGATTCTCTTGCTTCATTCCGCTTTCCGTCTTTGTAATCCGGTATAGATCTTGGGTATGGATGTCCCCCACAGGGATGACCAGTCTTCCACCTAATGAAAGTTGATCATAGAGCGTTTGAAGAATATGGGGAGATCCAGCGGTGACGATAATGGCATCAAAGGGACTCTTTTCCGGCCAGCCGTAAGTGCCGTCTCCAATTTTGATTTCTACATTAAAATATCCCAACTTATAGAGTAACTGCCGAGCTCTGATCGCCAGAGAACGTATCCTTTCAATGGAAAAAACCTCCTGTGCCAGCTCAGCCAGGATGGCTGCCTGGTAACCTGACCCAGCGCCGATCTCAAGAACGCTCTCCTTTCCTTTCAACTCCAGGGCTTCTGTCATCAGGGCGACCATGTAAGGTTGGGAAATGGTCTGCTTCTCTCCGATGGGCAAGGGGTGATCATTATAAGCCTGGTTTTGAAGGGCCTCCTCCACAAAAAGGTGTCGGGGAACCTTTTTCATTGCGGCGATCACGCGGGGATCACGGATCCCTCTTGCAATGATCTGTTCCTCGACCATCTTCAATCTCGCTTTCGGAAAATCAATCATTTTTAGAAACCGAAATGTCAAAGGTCAAAGTCCAAATGCCAGATGAATGTCAAGGTTCAAAATCCAAAATATTCCTGACCGTTGAGCTTTGGATTTGATTTGACATTTGAACTTTGGCATTTGAACGTTTTATTCCTCCGTTTCCGCCTTCTTCTTCAACTCGCTTAAAAATTTTAAGGCTTCCAGAGGGGTCATCCGATCTGGATCGATCGTTTTTAATTCCGATCGAATCGGATCAGGCTGCGTAAAAAGAGAGGGTTGAAAAGGAGTTTTCGGTTTCAGCCCACCCGACTTTGACCTTGCCAGTTTTGGCATCCCCGTCGCATCGAACTCTCCTCTTTCAAGATTGGAGAGGACCTCTTTCGCCCGATCGATGACCTTTGCCGGAAGCCCTGCCAAGCGAGCCACCTGAATCCCATAGCTCCGATTGGTCCCACCTTCAACGACCTTTCTGAGAAAGATGATCTCTCCTGCCCACTCCTTGACCGCCATATTATAATTTTTGACTCTGTCTTTGGTGAGGGCCAGTTCTGTTAATTCATGATAGTGGGTCGCAAAGAGGGTTATTGGCCTGAGAAAAGGATGATCGTGAAGGTGTTCCACAACTGCCCATGCAATACTTAACCCATCAAATGTACTTGTTCCTCTTCCCACCTCATCAAGAATGACCAGACTTTTCGATGTGGCTTGTTGAAGGATGCGGGCGGTTTCCATCATTTCAACCATGAAAGTACTCTGCCCTCGCATAATGTGATCCAGAGCGCCGATGCGGGTAAAGATCTGGTCCACCAAGCCAATCCGGGCCTCAACAGCAGGAACGAAACTGCCCATTTGAGCCATGAGGATGATCAGGGCTACCTGCCTGAGATAGGTGGATTTTCCTGCCATATTGGGTCCGGTGATGATGAGGATCTGATTTTCTTGATGATCCAGGAGGGTATCGTTAGGAACGAAACGTTCTGAGAGGGACATCCGTTCGAGGACTGGATGCCTGCCTTCCTGGATCATGATCTCCCCTTCTTCCTTTATATGAGGTCGGCAGTAATCGTAGCGGTCTGCCACTTCTGCCAAAGAACCTAAGGCATCCAGGTTGGCAACGGCTGAGGCTGTTTTTTGGAGTTGGAAGGTTTCTTCTGCCACCTTCCTCTGGATCTCTTCAAAAAGCCTGTACTCCAACTGGCAAATGGCTTCCTCTGCACCCAGGATCTTGGTTTCAAACTCTTTCAGCTCAGAGGTGATGAACCGTTCAGCATTAACCAGAGTCTGTTTGCGAACGTAATGGTCCGGAACGAGATGGAGATTGCTCTTCGTCACCTCAATATAATATCCGAAGACCTGATTGTATCGAACCTTAAGGGAGGCAATCCCCGTTTTCCTCCTTTCTTCGGCCTCCAATTGAAGGATCCATTTTTTACCTTCTCGGCCAATCTCTCTTAATGCATCCAGTTCGTGATGATAGTGAGGTTTGATAAGGCCTCCATCCTTCACCGAAAGAGGAGGATTCTCGACGATCGAAGTATCGAGCAGCTGGAAAAGGTTTTCGAATCCTGCCATCTCTTGGACGATCTCCTTCACCAGAGAGGAGGTAAAAGCCTGGAGAAGGATTTTGAGGTCGGGCAGATGCCGGATGGAATGTTTCAGGGCAACGAGATCCCGTCCATTTGCGTGGCCCAGAAAGATCCGTGAGGCAAGCCGCTCGATGTCCTGAATTTCCCTAAGAACCTCTCGGAGACGCTTCCTCTCAATCTTCTTCTCCTTTAATTCCGCAACCGCATCAAGCCTTCGTTCAATCGCCATGACGTCCATCAAAGGATAATTGACCCATTGTCTCAATTTTCTGCTTCCCATGGGCGTCATCGTCTCATCGAGCACCCAGAAGAGAGATCCCTTCTTAGACTGATCAAAGAGGTTCTGGGTGAGTTCAAGGTTCCGTTTCGTCACGTCGTCGATGGTCATGAAGTCCTGAACCCGATAGAAGGTGATGGAACGTATATGGGAGAGAGGACGTTTCTGATGCTCTTCCGCATAGAGCAGAACCATCTCGGTGGCTTTCTCGGCAAGGGGACAATCGGGTGGGATGGAATACCTGGAATGGTCTTGAAGGGGATGGAAGGAATCCAATTTCGTATCATCCCAAAAAGTGATCAAACTATTTTCAAAACGCTTCTGGAACAGGTCAAAGGAAGGATGGTTTTGAAAACTCCGAAAACAGAGAACCTCTTTTGGTTCATTTCGCAAGGCTTCGGTCAAAAAAGTTTCGAACCCCGAGAGCTGGCAGGTTTTCAACTCTCCCGTAGAAATATCCAGCAGGGCAAGGCCAAACACCTCCCCTTCAGCACAAAAGCCCATGAGGTAATGATTTTCTCCTGTCCCTAAATGAATGGCTTCAAGGGCAAGCCCCGGGGTGAAGACTCGGACCACCTCCCTTTTGACAATCCCTTTGGCGAGTTTCGGGTCTTCTACCTGATCGCAGAGGGCCACCTTATATCCCTTTTGGAGAAGCCGTGAAATATAGGTTTCAGCCGTGAAATGAGGAACTCCACAAAGGGGAATGCTATCCTTTTTTCCCTTGTCCCGCGAGGTTAAGGCGATCTCAAGCTCTTTAGAGGCAATCTGTGCATCCTCGAAAAACATCTCATAAAAATCACCCATGCGAAAGAAGAGGATGGAGTCTGGGTATTGACTCTTGATCTGAAGATATTGCTTGATCATCGGGGTGGTCGATCGGGTGGTCATCAGTGAGATAATTTAACAGAATCTCATCAGGTTGTAAATGAATCGGAGGGGTGATGAGAGAACCGTGGTGGATGGAATCGCCTCTGACCTTTGAGCCTGAATTCATCAAGGAACCAGGGGAACGACCTCAAGGCCCATGGTCTCAGGATAGCCCAACATGATATTCATATTCTGAATCGCTTCGCCAGAGGCACCTTTCACAAGATTATCGATAGCAGTGACAATCACAGCACGATCACCCGCTTCGCTCGCCACAGCTCCCAGTCCACAAAAATTGGATCCTCTCACCTCTTTGGTATGAGGAAGTTTTCCTTGTGGATAAACCCGAAGGAAGGGCTCCCCTTGATAATATTCTTCAAACAATCCCAACAGGTCCTCCGTTTTCATCTTCCTGGTCAATTGGACATAGAGCGTGGTGAGGATGCCCCGATCCATGGGGATGAGATGAGGAACAAAAGTGATGTGCACCTCTTGTTGAACCATTCCCCTCAACTCCTGTTCTATCTCGGGGGTATGCCGGTGAGCGTATATCTTGTAAGCTTTGACACCTTCATTCACCTCACAGAAAAGGGATTCCAGGACCACATCCCTGCCTGCACCGCTCACTCCAGATTTGGAATCGATAATAATCCCCTCAGGGTTGAGAACCCTTTTTTGAGCCAGGGGAATCAATCCAATCAACGCCCCTGTGGGATAACACCCTGGATTACCAACCAGCCTCGCTGTGCGAATCTTTTCCCGGTGAAGTTCTGGTAGTCCATAAACAGAATCGGGAAGCAACTCTGGTGCCGTATGCTTCTGGTACCAGCGTTCATAGACCGAGGCATCTTTCAGACGAAAATCAGCGCTCAGATCAACCACCCTCTTCCCCAGACGATAAAAGAGCGGGACGGTCTCCATGGCCGTCTTATGAGGAAGAGCGGTAAAGATCAAATCTGCTTTCCTGGAAATCGCTTCGACGGATAGGGCTTCGCATGGGATGGGAAGATGTTTGAGCAAAGAGGGAAAGACTTGATCAATGGTCATGCCGGCATATTTCTGGGAAGTTAGGGCAGTCACCTCAATCTCGGGATGACGGAGGAGAAGCCGAAGAAGTTCCAATCCTGTATAACCTGTTGCCCCAATGATTCCCACTTTCGTTTTCATCCTTTTTCCTCCAAATGAAAAAGGGAGGTTCCATGACCTCCCCTTTCGATCCAGGTTGACCGGCTCATGGAATTATCGTTTAGAGTATTGAGGTCTCCGACGAGCCCCCCTCAATCCATATTTCTTCCTCTCTTTGATCCTTGAATCCCTTGTTAAAAGTCCGGCTTTTTTAAGAGGTTCCTTAAATTCTGGATTATATTGAAGCAAGGCTTTTGAGATTCCGTGCCGGATCGCTTCGGATTGACCGGCGATGCCGCCCCCGTGGACATGGGCTTTCACGTTGAATTGATTTCTGGTTCCGGTTAAATTAAAAGGTTGCATGATGATCATCTCGCAGGTCTCTCGACCAAAATACTCCTGTAAGGCCCTTTTATTGACCACAAATCTGCCTTCTCCTGGTTCCAACCAGACTCTCGCGATAGCGGTCTTTCTCTTTCCTGTAGCGTAGATAGATTCTGGCACTTTCTTTTCTCCTTATCGATGAATCAAAACGAAATCAGCAAAAACTGGGCTCCCCTCTGATCGAAACATTCACGAAGGCGTTTAAATTTGAAGCGGAATGGGCTTCTGGGCTTCGTGAGGGTGTTTTGGCCCTGAATAGATTTTCAATTTTTGTAACATCTGGCGTCCCAGACTGGTTTTGGGTAACATCCCTTTGACAGCCATCCGAAGCATCTCTGTGGGTTTTTCCTCCAGCAATTTTTCAGCACTGATCGATTTGATCCCTCCGGGATGGCCTGTATGATGATAATAAATCTTATTCTTCAACTTCTTGCCAGTCAGAGCCACTTTCCCCGCATTCACCACAATGATAAAATCGCCTGTATCCACATGAGGCGTATAGGTTGGTTTCTTTTTGCCCCTTAAAATCTTCGCCAACTCAGAGGCCAAACGTCCCAACACCTTTCCTTCGGCATCCACCAGATACCATTGACGATCCACTTCTTCTCTCTTTGCTTGGTAGGTTTTCATAAAGTCACCTTAAAAAACAAAATTAATATATTTTTCCCTTATATGTCAAGTTAGGTTGATGCCATCCCGTAGCAATGGGATGACGTTCATGAGACTCTTTCTTTCCAGGAAATGATCAACGTCTCTTTTTGGTCTTGAAATACTTGTTCCAGAACAAGACCACAGGGCTTGCGATATAGATGGTGGAATAGGTCCCTGAGATGATGCCAATGATGAGCGTAAAGGCAAAATCATGGATGACAGGTCCACCAAGAAAGAAGAGGATGAGCACCACCATCATCACCGTCCCTGAGGTGAGAATGGTCCTCCCTAGGGTTTCATTGATGCTCACATTGAAGATCGTTTCCAAGTTCTCCTTCCTCATCTTTTTGACGTTCTCTCGAACCCGATCAAAGATGACGATGGTATCGTTGATGGAAAACCCGATGATGGTCAGAATCACTGCCATTAAAGGCAACGAATACTCAAGGCCCGCAATCGAGATGGCGCCATAAGTCACAATGATATCGTGGACCAATGCGGCAATTCCCCCCAATCCATACGAGACCTGTCTGAACCTCCAGGCGACAAAAATCAAGATGGCAGCAAATGAGAGGCCCACTGCCCAGAGGGCCTTTCTTTTCAAATCTTTTCCAACTTTTGGACCAACGACCTCCACTCTCCTGATGTCCAGATCCTTTCCTTTGAAACGTTCCTGAAGAAAGGTCTGAATCTTTTTTGAGAGCTCTTCGAGGTCCTCTTCCGTCTTTTCAACACGGATTAAAAACTCATTCTCGCCACCGAATTTCTGAACCATGGCATCCCTGGATCCCATTGTTTCCATGGCGTTTCGAACTTCGGAGATGTCGACCGACTGAGAAAAACGAATCTGAATCAGGATCCCCCCCGCAAAATCCACACCGTATTTTAAGCCCCTCCCAAAAAAGAGGGATCCCAGACAGATCAGCAAAACAACAACAGAGACCCAGATGGTAAACTTCTTTTTCCCGATAAAATCAAATCTCGTGCCTGGACGAATCAATTCCATAATTCAACTCTGCCTATCCTCTCCCTGTCTTTCAAGGTTTTCTCTTAAATGCTCAAACGTTTCACCTTTACCTTCAAAGCGAGGAAATCAAAAGCCCATCGGGTGATATAAACGGCGGTAAAGATGTTTGCAATGATGCCAATCGAAAGGGTGACAGCAAACCCCCGCACCGGACCTGTGCCGAATTGATAGAGAAAGAGAGCCGCAATGAGAGTGGTGACATTGGAATCCAATATCGTGACAAAGGCCCGTCGATATCCTTCATCAATAGCAGCACGGACCGTCTTTCCCCATCTCAACTCCTCTTTGATCCGCTCGTGGATTAAGATGTTGGCATCCACAGCCATTCCAATGGAAAGCACCAGACCAGCGATCCCTGGAAGGGTCAGCGTCGCTCGAAAAATGGCCAGCGCTGCCATCACGAAGATGATGTTTAAGATCAAAGCAATGTCTGCAATGACCCCTGCGGCGCGATAATAGAAAATCATAAAAACCGCGACCAGGGCGGCGCTGATTAGGGTCGAAATGATTCCTTTCCGAATAGAATCTTGTCCCAGCGAGGGACCTACACTTCTCTGTTCAATGATTTTGACGGGCGCAGGCAAAGCCCCTGCCCTGAGCACGATGGCGAGGTCACCAGCCTCTTTCATATCGAACCGGCCTGTAATCTGCGCCCTGCCACCCGCAATGCGTTCCTGAATGACTGGAGCCGAATAGACATTGTCATCGAGAATAATGGCCAATCTCTTTTTGACATTGGCGCCTGTAATCTGCTCGAAAAGTTTCGCACCAATATCGTCGAATTCAAGGGCCACATAGGGCTCATTAAATTGAGTGTCAATCGCCACCCGAGCATCTTTAAGAACTTCACCCGTCATCAGGGTCTTCTCTTTCAAAAGGAAAGGTATCTTCTTGACACCCCCTGTTTTAGGATCGATCGACCTCTGATAGAGGATGATGCTTCCCTCCGGGATATTTCCCTTTAAAGCTTCTTCGAGGTTACCTTCCTCATCGACCAGTTTAAATTCAAGGAGGGCGGTCCGTCCGATGAGATCAATCGCCCGCTGGGGATCTTTGATCCCGGGGAGTTGAATTAAGATATGTTCGGTCCCTTGGAGGGTAATTTCTGGCTCAGCCACGCCAAACTGATCGATCCGGTTACGGATGGTCTCGAGTGCCTGATCCACGGCGTTTTTTCTGACCTGTTCAGCCTGGCGGCTGTCGAGAACGAGAACCACTCTCCAGACCCCTTTGTCCAGAGTGGTGGTCGAAAGCTCCTGCATCACAGAATAACGCTGGCTGAGAATCTTCTCCCACTTACTTTTTTCGCCTGACACCTCCAAAACGATTTGATTGCTCTTCTCCCTTTCCAATTTCCCGACCGGAACTCCCTGGTCTCGCAAGTCATCCTTTAAATTATTCTTGATCCTTTCCACATAACTTTCCACTGCCTTTTTCGATTCCACCTCAAGAATGAGATGCATCCCACCCTGGAGGTCCAGTCCAAGATGAACCTTTTCGGTGGGAATGATCTTATAATACCAGGAGGGCAATTCAGATAGGACTGTCGGTAAAAAAAGGAGGATGGCAAAAAGTGTCACCGCTCCATAAACGATTAACCGCCATTTCAGGTTTCTCCACATAGGTCACATATCCTCACAAAATGAAACCAAGGGTTGCTGCCCCTTGGATTTCAGAAACATAGCCTATCGACCGATTTTTTTCAAGAGGAAATCCTAAAGTATTGTCCCTCCTCCGTGACAAGGTGGTGGTCATGGGTGACCCCCAATTCATGCCGATTTCTTGATTGATGGGGCGTTCATGAAAAAAAAGCCCAAGGGGATTTCCCTTGGGCCTATAACTTTCTTCCAAACCTAACTTTATTTCATATCACTCCATTTTCCATACTTTTCTCTCAAGATCCGGTGGAGGATCTTTCCGGTCGGGGTCATGGGCATCTCTTCGTCTTTGATGAAATCGACCGATTTGGGAATTTTATATCCTGCGATCTTCCCCCGGCAGTGATCAATCAATTCCTTCTCGGTCACAGATTTTCCTTCATGGAGTGTCACCACGGCTTTGACGGCTTCGCCCCATTTGGGATCAGGAACGCCGATGACGGCCACATACTTGACAGCCGGATGGCCCCCGATCACGTTCTCCACTTCGGATGGAAAAACATTTTCTCCACCTGTGATGATCATATTGGCCTTCCGATCGACTAAAGTGAAGTAACCATCCTCATCCTGGTAGGCCATATCGCCTGCTGAAAACCATTCTCCTTGAAAGACGGATTTGGTCTTTTCTGGGTCCTTCCAGTACTCTTTAAAGACGTGAGGCGTTCTGGAATAGAGCTCTCCGACCTGGCCTCTGGGGACTTCTTTCCCATTTTCATCTAAAATTTTGATCCGATCCGTTCCCCAGATCTCCCTTCCGATGGACCCCAGTTTTTTGAACTGTTCCTCAGGTCGTAGCAGGGTGACCAGCCCGGCTTCTGTCGAACCGTAGGCTTCCCAGAGCTCGGCATTCTTAAAATAGTCCATAATGGCCAACTTGGTATCCTTACGCGCAGGTGCTGAAGAGATGAGAAGCTGACGGATCGAACTGACATCAATCTTTCTCTTCACTTCGTCCGGAAGGGCGAGCATCATAATATAATGGGTGGGAACGAGCGACGTGAAGGTGATTTTCTCTTTTTCAATGGTCTTTAAAAGGTCAAGAGGATCGAAACTGACCATATTATATACAAAAACTCTCGCGCTCACATAGGTATATGTAAAAGAATAGTAGATGGAGTTGATATGACACATGGGCATCACAAGCATGACGCAGTCATCCGGCCTGAGCCCCATATTGATCGCATTTAATACATATTGCGAGACATTCCCCTCATGGGTTCTGACGACTCCTTTGGGCTTCCCGGTCGTACCTGAGGTATACATAATGTTCCACATATCTTCAGCATCCACGATGACATCCGGTTCCTCAGGTGAGGATTTGGCAAGGAGTGATTCATAGGATTGATAACCCTCAGGGGTCTGGTCATCTCCAAAGTATATAAAATTTTCAGGGGGAATGTTAGGCAGTTTTGCGCGAATGGAATTTACAATGGGAACGAACTCCTTGGCCACAATGAAAGCCTTCGAATCGGAATGATTGACCACATATTCAATCTCAGGGGGAGCAAGGCGGAACATCACAGGGACCGTGACCTGGCCACCCTTTGCAGAACCAGCATAAAATTCCATCCACTCCACACAATTGTATGCGAGGATCGCAAAACGATCTCCCTTTTTGACCCCTAATTGGTTTAAAGCGTTTGCAAATCGACAACTCCTTTCATTCCATTCTTTAAAAGTCATATTCCTGAATTTATCGCCTGCACCGGGTTTATTGGGATAATGCATAGCCATCATCTTTAATACTGTCCCTGCTGTCATCCATTTGCTAATTGTCATAATCCTCCCTCCTTTTTCCTGTATTCCGCGATGGGAAACAGAGAAATATTTAGCTTGTGATAATTGTTACATTCTTTATCATTATTGTATGTTTTTGTCAAGCATCATTTTTAATATAAAGATTTCAGATGGTTATGATAATTTTGCTACAAACCTCATAATGACTTATGTGCCGCCTCTTTTACTCTATCTGAAATGACGGTGACCGAGGAAGTAAAGATGTGGAGGAGTTTTGAATGGGGAATATAAACGAACCAGACAAAAAACGGAATGACATGGGCATACCAGAGGAAGTGTGGATTGATTGTCACATCTTTCAGAAAAAGGGATATGAAATATCCAAAAAAGGATACCCAGTTATTCGCACTCGGAGGTGTGAAATTTGCCATATAAACCCTTCCAGTGACCACCTCGGGATGGGCAATCCGATACCCTTCAATGAAAAATCCGGAGAGTTCGAGATAGAGGATAAATATTAAGGTAACGATATCCTCTTCTTCTGTTCTCAACTGGTCAGGTTTTATATAAAAACGGCGCACCATGGCCATCACGCAACCCACCAAAATGAGAAAACTAAAGAATTCGAGGAAGAAATCGAGGAAGGGGCGAATGGCCCCTGTTTCAAAGGCATGAGCAAATGAGAAGAATGGAATGGAATGGCTCCACTCCACAAGATAGCCGGTTGTAAATCCTTTGATCATGTCGACGAGGAAAGTGGCCAGAAAACCGAAGACGAGCAGGGTATGGGCTAACCAGCGATAGAAAGATTTCCCATAGAGCCTCCTATGGAAGATGACATCCGTGACGAGGATTCGAAGATACCAGAGCGGCCTCTTCCAGAAACCCCTCCATCCTTTACTCCAGAGGGTCATCAACTTCTGCCATCGGCTCTTCCCCTCAACTCCCTCTACACTTCCCCGAAGATAAAGACCAACCCGAAACCACATCCCCCAGAGGAACAGGATGAGAGAGGGAATAAAAAGAAAATAGAATATGGAATGTTTTTCCATCACTCCACCAAGTGCTTATTCCATTCGTTTTAAAACAAACTCAGTGATATACTGCACCTTTAGAGGGACTTTCATCTTTCTTGCCGTGGTCTGGATGGTACGAATGCATTGCTGGCAGGCTGTAATGACCCATTCAGCCCCTGTCTCCTGAATCTGTTTGATCTTCTCCTTCGCCAGAGAAGCTCCCAGCTCTGGATCGATCATTTCAAGCAGTCCCCCTCCTCCGCAGCACTTGCAACGCTCTCCATGGTCTGCCAGCTCAACGAACTCTACCCCTGGCATGGCTCGAAGAATCTCTCGGGGGGCGTCATAAACGCGGCTTGCCCTTCCCAGATCGCAAGGATCATGATAGGTAACTTTAGCCTTTTCGCCTTTAAACTTAATCTGCCCCTCTTTGATCATTTTTAAAACAAAATGAACAGAATGATAGAGATGGAGATCGGTCCGATAAGTTTCTTTCCATGTATGGTAACAGGAGGGACAGGAGAAGATGACTGAATGAACCCCCTTCTCTTTCATGGCATCGATATTGTGCTGGATCAATACCTGGGCTTCCTTTTTAAACCCGCCTCCAAGGAGCGGAAATCCACAGCACCACTCCGCTCCCCCCAGGAGTGTAAAGTCTATACCGGCTCGATCGAGAAGGGTTGTAAAACTCTGCGGAATCTTATAAGCCATCGGATAGTAAGAGGAAACACAGCCGACAAAAAAAGCAAATTCTGCTTTTTCCTTTTGATATCGATGGGTTGGCAATCCCTCAAGACCTTCGAGCCACTGGGTTCTTAAGGTATTCTCTTCGCCTGTAATGTTATATTTGGAGAGAACATTCTTCTTCAATAATTCCAAATTTTTGGGATAATAGTTGAGATCAACCAGAACCTCCTTCAATGCGAGCCAGAGGTTTCTCGAATCGATAGAAACCGGACACTGCAACCCACACTCCCCGCAGAGCGTGCAGTGATAGATCATGTCTGAAAATTTTCTTAATTCCTCCTCCTTCAATTTTCGTGGGCCGATCAGCTTTGCTAAAAGACCATATTGCGCCCGGATAAACTTTTTCATGGCCTGTATTTTGCCTCGGGGGTTGATCGCCTCTTCCCCCCTCTGCGAATAAATAGGACAGAACTGAAGACACTCTCCACAGCGTGTACAGGCATCGATTTCAAGCAATTGCTTGGGCGTCAGTTTGGAAAGATCCATTGTTCGTTTCGCAATCTCTACCACAACGCTCTACTCTTTTGTCTTTTTGACCCGTTCGATCTCTGATTTAATGAAATCGACCAGGGAATCTGTCTTCATTAAATTTTTCAATTCCTCTTCAAGGTTCGTCGGACTGAGCTTAAAAATCCATCCCTTCTCATAGGGGCTTTCATTAATTAACTCTGGAGAATCCTCGAGGGCTTCATTTGAAGATTCTACCTTCCCCGAGATAGGAGCATATATCCTTCCAACCCATTTCCCCGATTCCATGGAGCCACATGGTTTTCCTTGTTCGACCATTTTCCCCTTCGCGGGAAGCTCAACAAAGACAATGTCACCCGCCAACTTCTGCGCAAAGTCCGTGGTTCCCACAGTCACCATGTTTCCTTCCACCTTTGCCCAAAAATGCTCTTTGTGGTAGTACAACTCATCCGGGAATTGATAGCCTTCAATCTCCATGAATCATATCCTCCTTTCTATTTGTTGATGGCTATATACAATAAAAATCGTAAGTTAACAAGTTTTTTTTAAAAAATAAAAAGACTTGACCAATGCATAGAAATATTATATAGAATTTGTGATTTTTTTTGCATGTTTATGTGAAAAAAAGAACTTATTTTTAATTGACTTTTTTCGAATTGCAATGCATTCTTAAAATATATCCCCCATTATCTTTTAAATTTGAACAAAAGGAGGAGCCTGTGGATACCATTCGAGAACTCATTAATATCGTGGGAGAGAAGAATGTCAAAACAGACCAGATTGAACGGTTGTGCCATTCGAGGGATATGTCAGTCCATCAAGGAATCCCGGATGCCATCGTCTTTGCAAAGACAACAGAAGAAGTCTCGAAGGTTTTGAAATTCGCCTATGAGAACAATATCAAAGTCATCCCCAGGGGGTCAGGAACCAGCACCACAGGAGCCGTTCTTCCCTGCTTTGGTGGAATTATCCTGGATGTTAGCCGGATGAACAAGATCAAGGAGATTCAAAAAAAGGATGGGTATGCAGTGGTTGAACCCGGAGTCATCTGTGCACAGCTCAATACCGCCCTCGCTCCAACCCATTTCTTCCCTCCTGATCCAGGAAGCGCTACCATCGCCTCCATCGGTGGAATGGTCGCTACCAATGCAAGTGGCAATCGCGCCATTAAATACGGAACGACCAAAGACTATGTGATGGCTATGGAGGTCGTCCTTGCCGATGGCAGGATCATGCGCACCGGTTCTACAGCGCCCAAAACCTCCGCAGGTTACGATTTGGTCCATCTCTTTTCTCGTTCCGAAGGAACCCTCGGAGTCATGACGGAGATCACGGTCAAGATCCTTCCCATGCCTGAATATATTGCTTTTGCCCAGCTCTGGTTTCCTGAAGTCGAAGATGCAGGAAAAGCCGCCGAGGCCATTCTCGGGTCCGGCATTCCTCTCTCGTCCTGTGAAATTTTAGATCGTTTTTCGATTGATGTGGTCAATAAAGCCATGGGGCTGAACATTCCGGATAATGTGGGGTGTATCCTCTTCATCGAAATCGACGGCAACAAACAAGCGGTCAAAGAGAATATCGAGAAGATCAATCAAATTTCTAAAGAGTGTAACGGTCTGGGCAATCAATGGGATGATGATCCTGCTAAACGTCTCAAGATGTGGGCTGGGCGTCAGGGCCTTGTCCCCTCCCTTTCGAAGGTGAGAAGGGGAGCAAAGCTGGTCCCTCTTGTTGAAGATTTTGGCGTTCCCATCTCAAAAATCCCGGAAACGATTCGAAAACTCCAGGCGATCCGCGATAAACATCAATTTCCCATTCCTATTTTTGGCCATATCGGCGATGGAAATCTCCACGCCGTCCTGATCATCGACGGCCGTAAAAAGGAGGAATGGGACGTTGCCAGAAAGATTGCCCAGGATTTTATCGATCTGACCATGGAGCTCAAAGGGACACTGACTGCAGAGCATGGGGTCGGTATTGCAAAAGCCCCTTATATCCATCATGAACTGGGGATTGGCCAGGAGGTGATGCATACAATCAAAAAGGCCCTTGACCCTAAGAACATCCTGAACCCTGGAAAACTGGGGCTGGATGACGAGACTAAAGATATCTACGCCTTCTTCACCTATAAGGAGTTTCTTGAAACACCCGAAAAGATCAAAAGTTTTGGAAAAGCGGTGGATGACGAAATCTTTGCCTGTATCAACTGTGGCTTCTGCAGGGCGGGTTGTACGGTGTATGGCCGCACGGGACTCGAATCGGAAAATGCCCGCGGGAGAGTGATCCAGGCTTATTATATGATGAAAGGTCTCCTTGAACCCTCCAAAGAGGTGGCTGATAAATTCTACCTCTGCACCACCTGCCTCAATTGTAAAGCCACCTGTCCAGCTGGTGTGGTGGTCTCTGAGATTGTCGAAGCGGGCCGCAGAAAACTGGTTGAAGCCGGTTTCCTTCCTGAAATTCATAAAACCTTGATGGAGAATCTAAAAGCCACGGGGAACCCCTTTGGAGAACCGAGAGAAAAGAGGACGGATGTCTATCCATCTACATTTAAACCCAAGAAGGGACCGGTGGATACCCTCTTCTTCCCGGGCTGCGTTGCCTCTTTTCAGGATGTCAACCTCATT
>FWPV01007477.1_pt1 | contig 19787 bp, 19 predicted proteins | sample 2228371 | NCBI WGS metagenome assembly FWPV01 (sample SAMEA103939776, study PRJEB20133) | metagenome | reverse complement strand
AACCGGTGGCAGTTTTCAAATCTCACCCGGATGCGCCGCGCGTGTTGATTGCCAATTCCAACCTCGTTCCGCACTGGGCAACCCAGCAGCACTTCGACCAACTGGCTGCCAAAGGCCTGATCATGTACGGGCAGATGACGGCCGGTTCGTGGATTTACATCGGCACGCAGGGCATTTTACAGGGCACTTACGAAACGCTTGCTTCGCTGGCTGCCCAAAAGGGCTGGCCCTCGCTCAAGGGCAAGTTTGTGCTGACCGCCGGCCTGGGCGGGATGGGCGGCGCTCAGCCGCTGGCCATCACCATGAACGAAGGGGTCGGGCTGATTGTGGAGGTTGACCCGGCGCGTGCTCGCCGCCGCCATGAAATCGGCTACGTGGATGAGGTGGTGGACACCCTGGAAGAAGCCATGACGCTGGTGGAGGAATGCCAGCGGCAGGGCAAACCGCGCTCGATTGGTCTGATCGCCAACGCCGCCGATATTTACCCCGAACTGGCTGCCCGTGGCATCACGCCGGATGTGGTTACCGACCAGACCCCCGCCCATGATGTGCTGAGTTACGTCCCCAGCGGGCTGAGCGTGGAGCAGGCTGAAGAACTGCGCCGCAGTGACCCGCAGGAGTACGCCCGCCGCGCGCTGGATTCGATGGCGCGCCATGTGCAGGCCATGCTCGACTTTCAACGGCGCGGGGCTGAGGTGTTCGATTACGGCAACAACCTGCGCCAGCGCGCTTTCGAGCGCGGCGTCAAAGACGCCTTCAACTTCCCCGGCTTCGTGCCGGCCTACATCCGCCCGCTGTTTTGCGAGGGCAAAGGCCCATTCCGCTGGGTGGCTCTCTCCGGCGACCCGGAAGACATCTACCGCACCGATGAGGCGGTGATGGCGTTGTTTCCGGAGGATGAGCATTTGCACCGTTGGCTGAAGATGGCGCGCGAAAAAGTACCTTTTCAGGGCCTGCCGGCGCGCATCTGCTGGCTGGGTTACGGCGAACGCGCCCGCGCCGGTCTTAAGTTCAACGAGATGGTCGCTCAGGGCATTCTCAAAGCGCCCATCGTCATCGGACGCGACCATCTGGACGCCGGTTCGGTGGCCTCCCCCAACCGCGAAACCGAAGCCATGCTGGATGGCAGTGATGCCATCTCCGACTGGCCGATTCTCAATGCGCTGATCAACACGGCTGGCGGGGCAACCTGGGTTTCCTTCCATCACGGCGGCGGGGTGGGTATCGGTTTCAGCCAGCATGCCGGCATGGTGATTGTGGCCGACGGCAGCGAGGCCGCCGCCCGCCGTCTGGAGCGCGTGCTGACCACCGATCCCGGTATGGGGGTGGTGCGCCATGCCGATGCCGGTTACCCGCTCGCCATTCAAACCGCCCGCCAGCGCGGCATTCGTATCCCCATGTTGAAGGGGTGATCCGGTGCGACTGCGCCGTTTGATCTGGTTTGTGGTCATGATCGGAGTTGGAGCAGCAGCCGGCATCTTTTACGGCTGGGCGCTGCGCCCCACCCAAACCAGCGATTTTGCCCTGCATACCCTGCGCGCGGACTACAAGGCCGATTATGTGCTGATGACCGCCGAAATCTACCGGCAGGATGGCGACCTGACTGCCGCGCTAGACCGGCTGAGCGCGCTGGAAGATACCCCGCCGCTGCGTCAGGTGCAGCAGGCCATTCTGACCGGTCAGCAGTTGGGCTATGCCCGCAGCGACATTGAAACGCTGGCCGCCTTGTTTCAGGCCCTGCAAAAAGGGCCGCCAACCCTGACCCCTGCTACCCCCCTGCCATGATCGAGGACGATTACTACGAAGAGGACGAAAGCCCGCGCCAGCCGCCGCTGTATTTGTTCACCGGCCTGGTGATCGGCCTGTTGCTGGGGCTGCTGATTTCGCTGGTGATTGCGCCGGTGCAGGTGGTGGATACCTCGCCATTTTTACTGAGGGAAGCCGAAAAAGACGCCTACCGCCTGCTGATTGCCCATGCCTATCGGGCCGACTCCAATCTGGAACGCGCCCGCGCCCGGCTGGCTCTGTTGAGGGATGCTGTCCCTCCCCAAGCGCTGGCGGATCAGGCTTTGCGCTGGCAGTCGGCCGGCGGCCGCGAAGCAGACATCCGCGCTTTGGCTGAACTGGCAGCCGTGCTGAGTCAACCGCAAGGCATGGCGGTGACCGAAGCGGCCGGTTTGCCCACATCCCCGCCGTCGGCTGGCAGTGAGGGAGTCAACACGCCGCCGAGTTTTCCAACCCTTGATTTGAGTCAGGCGGTATGGACGGCCACCCCTTCGCCGACCCCGACCAGCCCGCCGCCCACCCCGCGTCCGACCTTCACGCCGCGCGTTCAGCCCACGCCGCTGCCGACACTCGGCGCGCCGTTCGAACTGGTGGAACAGAGCAGCCTGTGTGAGGCCGATCCAGCCCGCCCGCGCTTGCTGATCGAAGTGCAGGACAGCAGCGGTAAACCCGTGCCGGGCATCGCCATCACCGTGGCGTGGGACGGCGGCATTGATACCTTCTACACCGGCCTGATGCCTTCGATCAGTTTAGGCTATGCCGATTTCGACATGCAAGCCGGGCTGATGTATAGCCTGCGGGTGGGTGAATTGAGCGAAACCATCAACGGCTTGCAAGCGCCGACTTGCGGTGAGGGCAGTAACGCGTTCACGGGTAGCCTGCGTTTGCTTTTCCGCCAGCGCTGACCGCGCCCAACGGTTATTGTTCTCCTCTAATCCGGTGAAAATCATCGCCCGCCCGGCTCGGCAGGCGATGACTGCATGGGTCAGTCCATGCAGACAAATCAGCCCTCAAAATGCTTGACTTTTACCGAATTGTCTTGTACAATTATTCAATGATACAATGCTACAATTCGTTCACAGGAGGAAGGTTTGGCCAACCTCAACCTGCGCATTGACTTTCGTTCTGAAACGCCGATTACGACTCAGATTGTCGAGCAAATTCAAAACCGGGTGCTGGGTGGTGAACTCAAACCGGGCGATCAACTGCCCACCGTGCGTCAGCTGGCCACCGACCTGCGGGTCAACTTCAACACGGTTGCCCGCGCCTACCGCATTCTGGACAGCATGGGGTTGATTTCCACCCAGCAGGGCCGCGGCACGTACATCTGGTCAGCCGGACTGGCTGAAAATCGCGAACGTGAGCGCCGGCAGGCGCTGGAACAGCTCACCCGGCATTACCTGCGGGATGCGCTGGCGCTGGGTTTCGACGCGAATCAAATCCGCGCTGTCGTAGAAGAACAAATCGAACAATGGAACAATCCACAATCGGCCGATCCATACGAATAAGCCGTTTTTGAACATCATCCAAGAGGAGTATGCCATGGAAAAGAAGGATTCTCACAAAGAAAAGTTGGAATTGCGCCTCAGCCGCGAACTTCCCTTCCGCGTCAGCGGAATCGGCGTGGCGGTTGCCACCCTATTCTGGCTGATGGGCGTTCTGGCGGCCATCTATCTGGAAAACCGCGTTTCGGACGGCTGGGCAGCCGCCATTTTTACGCTGTTCCTGCTGATCGGCTTCTTCTTCCTGTTTGCCATTCAGGTGGCGCGCCAGTGGGAGAAGGCCGTCGTGCTGCGCTTTGGGCGGTTTGTCGGGCTGCGCGGCCCGGGGCTGTTTTTCATTCTGCCGCTGGTGGATCAGGTTTCGACATGGATTGATCACCGCGTCATGGTGACGCCCTTCAACGCCGAAAAGACGCTCACCCGCGATACCGTGCCGGTTGATGTGGATGCGGTGTTGTTTTGGGTGGTATGGGACGCCGAAAAAGCCGCGCTGGAAGTGGAAGATTACAAAACGGCAATAGCCTGGGCCGCTCAAACTGCGCTGCGCGAGGTGATCGGGCAAAAACCGCTATCCGACATATTGGTGGGGCGCGCCAAAATGGACGCTGAGTTACAGCAGATCATTGACGAGCGCACCACGCCGTGGGGCATCACCGTGCAAAGTGTCGAAATTCGCGATATTGTCATCCCGCAGGAATTGGAAGATGCCATGAGCCGTCAGGCCCAAGCCGAGCGCGAACGCCAGGCGCGCGTCATTCTTGGCGAATCCGAAAAGCAAATAGCCGACAGTTTTGCGCAGGCCTCCCAGGCCTACATCAACAATCCAACCGCGCTGCACCTGCGGGCGATGAACATGCTCTTCGAGGGTCTGAAGGAGAAAGGCGCGCTGGTGATCGTTCCTTCCAGCGCGGTGGACACCATGAATCTGGGCGGTTTGAGCGGTGTGGTCAGCCTGGCTCAGCAGCACACGGAGCAAAAATGATGAATTTCGACGAATTTTCTCGCTTCATTCCCTTTCTCATTCCAGTAGTCCTGCTGCAATTGGCGCTGTGGCTGGTGGCGCTGATTGATCTGTTGCGCCGCGAGCGCACCCGCGGGCCGAAATGGGTTTGGTTGCTGGTGATTCTGTTCGTCAATTTGTTCGGCCCGATCATCTACTTGGTCTTTGGAAGAGAGGAAGAATGAAAGCCATTCACATTGAACAATTGGTCAAAACTTATGGAGTCGTGCGGGCTCTGGATGGTCTGTCGCTGGAAGTGGATCAGGGCAGTATTTTTGGTTTTCTTGGCCCGAACGGGGCGGGAAAGACCACCACCATTCGCATTTTGACCGGACTGGCGCGGCCGAACAGTGGCCATGCCCGCGTGGCGGGTGTGGAAATCAGTCACAACGGCGCGCTGGCGCGGCGCATCGGCTACCTGCCGGAAGAGCCGGCCTTTTACGGATGGATGAGCGCGCGCGAATTTCTGGAATACATCGGCCAGTTGTTCGGTCTGGGGGCGGCTGTCCGGCGTAAACGCGCTGAGGAACTGCTGCAAAAAGTGGGGCTGTGGGAGGTTCGCCAGCGGCGCATTCGCGGATTTTCACGCGGCATGCGCCAGCGGCTGGGGATTGCGCAGGCGCTGGTCAACCAGCCGGACGTGCTGTTTCTGGACGAACCTGCCTCGGCTCTCGATCCGGCCGGCCGGCGGGATGTGCTGGAACTGATTGCCGGCCTGCGCGGCCAGTGTACGGTGTTCATGTCCACCCATATTTTGGCGGATGTGGAGCGGGTGTGTGATATGGTCGGTATCATTCACAAGGGACGCATGGTGCAGGTGGCGCGCCAGGAAGAATTAACCTCGGCCTACGCTGCGCCGGTCTTTCGGGTGGAGGTTGCTGCGAATGGCGGTCACGGCCTGGCGGAGTGGGCTGAACAGATTGGGCAGGAGGCGATGGTGGAACAGGTGCAGGTTGATGGCAATGCGGTTCGCATCCGCGTCCGGGATGTGGAAAACGCACGCGGCTGGCTGCTGCACGCCCTGGCCGAGAGCGGGCTGGCGGTCGAACGCTTCGAGGCGGTCAAACCGTCCTTGGAGGAAGTTTTCCTGAATCTGGTGCAGGAGGAGGCGACTCAATGAACCTCTTTTGGGCAGCGTTGACGAAAGAAATTCGCGAACAGTGGCGCACCTACCGCCTGCTGGTTACGCTGATCGTGCTGAGTTTGTTTGGTTTGCTTTCTCCCCTGCTGGCCTACTTTACCCCGCAAATTTTGGCCGCCATTCCGGGAGCCGAAGCGTTTGGAGAACTGATTCCGCCGCCGAAGGTGGCGGATGCGATTGGGCAGTACATCAAAAACATTAACCAGTTGACGATTTTGTTCGCCATTTTACTGCCGATGGGGGCGGTTTCCAACGAAAAGGAACGCGGTACGGCAGCCCTGGTGCTGAGCAAACCTCTGCCGCGCGGCGCTTTTTTGCTGGCCAAGGCGGTTTCTTATGGGCTGGTGTTTGCCGTCAGCCTGTTGATTGCCGGACTAGCCGGCTATTATTACACCGGCCTGCTGTTCGAGTTTTTGCCGTTTGACCGCTGGCTGGCGATGAACGGGCTGTTGTGGATGTACGGGATGGTGTATGTGGGGATGACTCTACTGTTCAGCGTCCTCAGCCGCAGTCAGGCGGTGGCGGCCGGGCTTTCCTTTGCGGCGCTGCTGGTTTTGGGTGTGGTTGGCATCAGCAAGACGATTGCGGCTTATTTGCCGGCCCAGTTGATCACCTGGAGCGCGCTGTTGTTCCTGCGCCCGGAACATGCCGATTGGGGCAGTCTGTGGGTCAGCGTAGGCATGTTGACGGTATCGCTGCTGGCTGCCTGGCTGATCTTCCGGCGGCAGGAAATTTGAGCAGACCGAAGGATTGGGTAGGGGTGCGTTTCACGTGAAACCCGACCCTGCGAAAAATCTGCCGGCGGTGAACATCGGCATTCGCGGTTTTCTTTGCCGGGGGAGCGGGGAATGAATGTGCCACGCCGCTCCCCCCGATGTTTCATGTGAAACATCGCCTATGTTATACTGAATGCGGAAGAGATTGATTAAAGGATATTGATTGTAGAAAATATGTTCTATTTCTCTTTCGGGAGTTTGCCATGATCAGCGAAACCGAAATCCTGCTGCGCATTCTGATTGCCACCGGGCTGGGAGCGGTGATCGGCTTCGAGCGCGAGCGCCAGAATCAACCGGCCGGCTGGCGCACCCACATTGTCCTCGTGGTCGGCGCTACCCTCGCCATGACCCTTTCCATTAACCTCGCCATGCAGTTCCATGCGTTTGCTCCCAACGGCGATCCCGCCCGTCTGGCTGCGCAGGTCATCTCCGGAATCGGCTTTCTCGGCGCCGGCGCCATTCTGCGCTACGGCCCGAATGTCAAAGGGCTGACCACCGCCGCTTCGTTGTGGACAATGGCCGTGGTCGGTCTGGCGGTTGGGGCCGGTTACTACCTTCCCGCGGCTGCCGCCACCGGCTTGCTGCTGGTGGTGCTGGAACTGCTTGACCTGGCGGAGAAAAAACTGTTCGGCCCCGATTTGGCGGTGACGGTGGAATTGCAAATGCATGACCGCCCGAATGCGCTCAGGGACATCAATAAAATCTGGAAAAAGCACCAACTCAACGCCAAAATCGTCTCCATCCGCAAAAACATCAAGAACAAACGTCTGGAAGTGGAGGTGTCTTTCCGCTCACGCAAAACCGATTTGTACGACCTGATTACTGCCGAGATGAACGAACTGGAAGGTTTGGAGAGTTTCAAAATCTCGTAGATGGCGGGTCATCATCCGCGCGCAGAAAGGCAATCGCCACTCCTTTTTCATCGCTCATCACAATTTCCAGATGATGGTTGGGACGGTAGTCAGCCACGCGAATCAGGCGCAGGCTTTGACTTAACTCGGCGGGAATGTCCAGCCATTCGCTTCGTCGGTCGGGGGTTTTGTAGAAAAAGTCGCGCCGAAAGACGCTGCCGGGCTGATCGAGGTAGATGGCCAGCGGGTAGATCTGCGATTCGAGCAGATCCTGAAAGAAATGGGTGCCGAGCGACGGCTCCGGCGGCAGGCCGTACCCCTGACCGGCCAGTTCCACCAGCGCCCGGGCGTGGTAGATGTCGCCGTAGTCAATCGGCACGCCCAAGTCGGAGTTGCTGCTGCCCCAACGCCCCGGCCCGACACAGATGAAACGCTCGTGTTCCAGCGCGCCGTTCAGCCGCCCAATGGCGCGCGCCAGCTCATTGCGCTGATTCAGACTCCCCAACGCAAAATAACCCTCCGGCGGGACAAAGACGACATAATCAATTCGCTCAATGGTGCCTTCTGGCACCACAAAGTGGGTCTTGAACACGACATTCTGCGGGTCTAAGTCGGTGGGCAGGGCGGTTGCCGCTGTGACCTGCAACTGGCTTTGCGGACGGCACTGCAAAATGGTAATGCACAATTCCGGCACGCCGTCCTTTTCCTGAATGGACAGGGTGAATTCCACATCAACCGGGGCTTCGTAGTGGCGTTCCAGTGTGCGCAGCAGTTCACGCATCCGCTCGGCAAACGGCGTGCGGCGCAGCAGTTCTTCAAAAGTCAGCACCAGCCGATGGTTGTCGCCCATGTAACGGGAGCGCAGCGAGGCAAAGTAGCCTTCCTCTTCCACCTGCGCCACATAGCGCAGCGCCGGATAATCGCCGTTCATCACTTCCTGCACCGGCAGGGTTTTGAACACATTTTCTTCCAGATCAATCAAGTCCACATACTGCTGGGAATAGCGGCGAATGGCTTTGGGGTCGGTCGAGGGGCGCAGCAGGGGATGGCTGAGCGCGATCAGGCGCGGGAAATCATTGCCCACCCGATCCACGGCGCGGGTGCCCAGCCCCCACACCAGCCGGACAAACCCTTCTTCGCGGCGGATTTGAGGCGCCCAGCGGTACAGGTTGCGGCTGAAGGCTACCCCGGCGGCGTGAGGCAGGAAGTAGCGTCCAAACCGTTCGCCTTGCACGACTTGGATGAGGATGGCCATGCGCTCGTCGTAATCCTGCAAGCCGCGTGACCGGCGGTAGAGCAGCGCATTCGGGTTGAGGGTCGAGGCATACACCCGCGCAATGGCGCGGGTCAGAGCGCGCAGGTTTTCAACGGGGCTGCCCTGATTGGGCAGAAACACACTCTCGTATTTACCGGCAAAGGCGGTGCCGAAATTGTCCTCTAACAGGCTGGAAGAACGCACAATCAGGGGCTGTTTGCCGACGCCCCCCAGCAGGGCTTCCAGCCGTTGGGCAATATCCGGGCGAAAATCGCCTTCCATGAAATCGTGCAGGATGTGGGGATAGTCGGCGCGCATTTCGGCTTCGGTCTTGTACTTCTGGTCGTTCCAGTGGAACAGGTTGTTAATGGACATGAACGAGTAAAACACGTCCGCGCCGACGTAGTAAGAATCGGGGGTGATCAGGCAGGTATCCTCGCCCAGCGTGTTGGTCTGGCGTAAAATGCGATGAGCGAGCAGCATGCCGGCTGCCTTGCCGCCGATGCGCCCCGGCCCAATTTTGTGCCGGCGAATCTGCTGCAAGTCGTCAATGGTAAACCAGCGTTTGGCAATGTTGATGTAGCGCAGTTGATCGCTGATCAGGCTGCGAATCAGCACCACTTTGGTTTCCTGCAAACGGGCCTCGTACTTCTGACGCTCGTCGGGCGGCAGGCGTTCGATGGTCATGGCCTGTTCAAAGACCAGATCCAACGGGGCGGTTTCCGGATTGAGCGAGAGCATCAGCCCAACCATGTCAATCCCCCGTTCGCTCAGCGCTTCGCTGATGATGTTTTCCAGCGCCTCCAGGGTGAGATGCTGGCTGAAGCGCAGATCGGTCAGATGATCGCGAATGCGGCTGACGCGGGTTTCCCAAACCTCGGCTGGCTCTTCGCCGAGCGGGTTGCGCAGCCCTTCCCGTTCCTGCGAGAGGATCGCCAGCCGGCGCACCTCGTTTTCAAATTCGGCCGGTTGGACGATGCCGCGCGCAAACAACTCGCGCCGCATCTGCTGGCGAATGCGCCCGCTCAGGATCGGGTACTGTGCCAGCGCAAGCACCACATTGATCAATCGGTCGGTGTGGGTGGGAGTAAACGCCATGCTTCTTTGAGAAAAATTGTATCATGCCCGCCGTGTTTGTGATAAAATAAATCCACGAAAGCGATGAGGCTCGCTTTTAACCGTCGTAAGACTGATAGCCTCTACTGAACCCGACATTCAGTAGAGGCTATTTTTGACCATTAGCCGTGTAATGTGAAAGTGGGCGTATGAATTCAATCAGCGTGTTATATCCCTCCGCGCAGCCGTCGGTTGCCGAAAACGACCAGCCGCCGGCCTGCTTCCATGACCTCAACCTCGATCAGGTGGTGGATTGGGTCACTGCCAGTAAACAGGAGTACCGCCTGAAGCCCTATTACTTTACAGCCGTTCAGGATGAAGCGACCATTCGCTTTCGGCAGGAAATTGTCCGCGATTTGCTGGGCGAAACCACCCTGAAGAAATTGCAGGCGTTTGCCGAGCAGATGGCGCTGGTGCGTCGTTACCGCAAATTGGCGGCAGAAATCTACCATCAAAATCACCGCGAGGGGTGGCAGCTCGAGGCGGCTTTGGCGTATGTGCGCGCCGTAGATCGGCTGGCAGAGGATTTGAGCGCTGCCGACTTGAATTCACAGGGGCTGCGCGCCTTCCGTCAGGCCTTGCAGGACTATATCGCTTCGGCGGCCTTTCAGCAGTTGAAGAACGAGGCCGAGCAGTTGAAACGGGAACTGTCAGAGGTGCAGTACTGCATTCTGATCAAGGATACCACCGTCAAGGTGCGCAAATACGAAGGGGAAGCCGATTACAGCATTGAGGTCGAAAAAACCTTTGAAAAATTCAAGCAGGGGGCGGTCAAGGATTACTCGGTCAAACTGAACATTGTTTCCAGCATGAATCATGTTGAGGCGCAGATTCTCGATCTGGTGGCGCGCCTGTACCCACAGTTATTTGAGCGCCTGCACCGCTTTTGCGCCGATCATTCCGAATTTGCTGCCGATTTCGTCCTCACCTTTGACCGCCAAATGCAATTTTATCTGGCCTATCTGGAAACGATTCTTCCGCTGATGGAAAGCGGCCTGAAGTTTTGCCTGCCCTCCGTCAGCCAAGAGAGCAAAGAGTTGATGGCTGCCGAGGCTTTTGATCTGGCGCTCGCCATTCAACTGCGCAGTGAAATCTCGCGAATCGTTCCCAACGACTTTCATTTGAGCGGACAAGAACGGGTCATCATTGTTTCCGGCCCGAATCAGGGCGGAAAGACCACTTTTGCCCGCATGTTTGGGCAGCTGCATTACCTGGCCTGTCTTGGGCTGCCCGTTCCCGGCAGAGAAGCGCGCCTGTTTTGTTTCGATACCATTTTCACCCATTTTGAGCAGGAGGAGGATATCCGCAAACTGCGCGGGAAGTTAAATGAAGAACTGGCGCGAATGCGCCAGATTTTTGAGCAGGCCACTCCGCAAAGCCTGTTGATTCTGAATGAACCGTTTAACTCGACCACCCTGCGGGATGCGCTGTTCCTCAGTCATAAAATCATGCGGCGCATTCTCGAATTGGATAGTTTGTGCGTGTGGGTGACCTTCCTGACCGAACTGGCCTCCGCTTCTGAAAAAACGGTCAGTATGGTCAGCACAGTGGACGCCGAAGACGCCTCGCGGCGGACGTTTCGCATTCTGCGCCGTCCGGCAGACGGCTTGGCTTTTGCAATTACGATTGCCGAAAAGCACCGCCTCACCTACCGGCAGTTGAAGGAGCGCATTTCGCCATGAAAGTGTTTCTGCTGTATCCCGATCGTGACTTTGACCTGCAACAGCCCCTGCCGTGGAATGAGGCGGATCTGGTTCAGGATTTGGAATTGAATGTGCTGTTTAACGGGATGGCCAAGGGCGATAAATTTTTGTTGGATGTGGCCCGCCGGGTCATTCTGCACAGCGAGACGGACGTTGCAACCATCCGCTACCGACAGGCCGTCCTGCAGGACTGCCTCGACCACCCCGATGTCATCCGCCAGTTGTATCAAATTCCCCTGGAAGCCATCGAAAACAAACGCAAACGCTGGCTGGGCATCTTCACCCATTACCCCGCTGGCGTGTTGAGCAGCGGTTTGGAAATGATGGCGATGTTCGTCGAGTTGCTCCAAAAACTGCGCCGCATCGCTGATGAGCAGATCGGCCGTTTTTCTTCGGAGGGTTTTCGTAACTTTTTTGCCGCCATTCAACGGGAGTTGGACGATGAGTTTTTCGGCGTGGTGGAGGATCATCTCAAAGCCCTGCGTTTTCGCGAGGGGGCGCTGATCAGCGCCGAATTGGGACGCGGCAATGAAGGCATCCACTACATTCTGCGCAAGCCCAATCCGCGCAACGGCAGCTGGCTGGAAGACCTGTTCCGCGCTCGCCCTGCGGAATATTCCTTCAGCCTGCACCCGCGCGATGAGCAAGGCACGCGGGCGCTGGGCGAGATCAAAGACCGCGCCATCAATCAGGTGGCCAACGCCGTGGCGCAATCGGCTGAGCATATTGACCACTACCTGGCCATGCTGCGCAATGAACTGGCTTTTTACATTGGCTGCCTGAACCTCGCCGAGCAGGTCAGGGAACTGGGACATTCGCTGACCTTTCCTGACCCCCATCCCCTCGAAGAGCGTCGCCACGCCTTCCGCGGACTGTACGATATTTCGCTGGCTCTGACGATGAAAAAGAACGTGGTCGGCAATGATGTGGATGGGGACGGCAAGGATTTGGTGATCATCACCGGGGCTAATCAGGGCGGCAAGTCCACCTTTTTACGCAGCATTGGCCAGGCACAGGTGATGATGCAATGCGGTATGTTCGTGGCAGCCGATGGGTTTGCCGCCAATGTTGGTTCGGGCGTGTTCACCCACTACAAACGCCAGGAAGACGCCAGCATGAAGAGCGGCAAACTGGACGAAGAACTGACCCGGATGAGCGCAATTGCCGATCACATCCGCCCGCATGCGTTGATGCTCTTCAACGAGTCCTTTGCGGCCACCAACGAGCGCGAAGGTTCCGAAATTGCCCGCCAGATCACGCAGGCCCTGTTGGAGCGCAAGATCAAGGTGTTTTTTGTGACTCACCAATTCACGCTGGCAGATGGGTTTTACCAGCAGGGTTTGCCCACCGCGCTTTTCCTGCGTGCCGAGCGCAAGAGCGGCGGCCGGCGCACCTACAAATTATTTGAAGGCCAACCGCTGCAAACCAGTTTCGGCGAGGATGTGTACAAAGCCGTGTTCGAGGATAAGATTTCTTCGGTTGAAAAGTAGCCCATTCCGGTTTTTATTAAGTTTGAGTTGACCAGTTGAGATCACATGAACGCAAAAAAACCTTATAATCTTAACGGTGAAGACGATGACTTTAACCGAGTTCAAAGAAGCGTTTAACCGACTAAGAGCATTAGGCTGGGTTCAATCCAGCCGTAAAGGCCCAACCGGGATTGGTCACACTTTAGAAGAATGGTTAGGTCTGCCTGAAAATAACATCGCTTTGCCAGATTTAGGACAAATTGAGTTGAAAGCTCATCGAATTAATTCCAATTCGATGATCACATTATTTACTTTCAATCGGAAAGCATGGAAAATGAAACCTTTAGAGGCTGTCCGGCGTTATGGGACACCTGATGGAAGTGGAAGACTCGGTTTGTATTTTACGATGTCAAGAACACCAAACAGCGCCGGTTTATTCCTGCAAGTCGAGTCAGAGGCGATTTGTGTTCGCCATATTTCGGGAGATTTGATTGTGGAGTGGCAACTAGATGACTTGGCTGAAAGGTTTTCAAAGAAAATTCCTGCTTTGATTTTGGTCAGCGCATTCAGCGAGCTGCGAGGCGACCATGAATGGTTTAGGTTTGAACGAGCGCAGTTGTTGAGCGGAACTTCAAAGGAAATTTTACGCAGCCAGATTTACGCAGAAAATGTTCTTGTGGACTTGCGTCTCCATGACCAAGTGACCAGAGCTAGAAATCACGGGACTGGCTTCCGCGTTTATGAGGACAGGCTACCGTTGCTTTTCAAATCAGTGATAGATTTATGAACAATCCAAATTATCAAATATCATGGCTTTCGCCAGAAGAAGATCAAACATTATCGAATGACGATTGGACGTTTAACGGCGCGTCCACCCGCGAATTGACCCATTGTTACCACGATTACCCCGCGCGGATGATTCCTCAGGTTGCCGGCAAACTGCTCGATCTGTTTGCGCCAACCGCCAAACTTCTGTTCGACCCTTACTGCGGAAGCGGCACATCGCTAGTCGAAGCCAGCATCAGGGGAATCAACGCGGTTGGAACTGACTTAAACCCCTTGGCGAGGTTGATTGCTCAGGCAAAGACAGCCAGGCCCAAACTAGAGTATCTTCATCGGTACATTGACGAGTTCAATCGCTATGCGCTAAATCGAAAAAGTAGATGGGTAAAGGAAAGCAACATCATAGAGGGTATTCCAAATCTGGAATTTTGGTTCAAGCCTGCCGTTATCGAAAAATTGCTCCAAATTAAGGCATTTATCCATCAAATTGAAGATCAGGATACGGCACTATTTTTTAAGGTGGCTTTTAGTGAAACAGTGCGAGAAAGTTCAAATACCAGAAATCATGAATTCAAATTATACAGGTATGATGAAGAAAAATTAGCAAGCCATAATCCTGATGTTGAAGGGATTATGCTGGAAAAAATTCAAAGAAATTTACGCGGTTATGTCAAGTACAAGGCAATTCTTGAGAACCTGAACAATCCCCCGATGACGAAAGTGTACGGTTTCAATTCCGTCATTGAAATCCCGCAAAATTGTCTTTTATCGGATAGTGTGGACATTGTCGTAACCTCTCCACCGTATGGCGACTCAGGCACCACGGTCGCCTACGGTCAATATTCCCGTCTATCGGCAGCCTGGTTGGACTTGGAAGAGCCGCATAAAATTGACCGAAAATTGATGGGCGGTCAATCGCTGCGTGAAATCCCGACCTTTCCCAGCCCATCGTTGAATCAAGCCATTCGACAAATCCAGCAGACGGATGAAAAACGCGCTCGTCAAGTGGCAGCGTTTTATCAGGATTTGCTCCTTTCCATCGCTCATGTCGCTCGAGTGATTAGGATTGGTGGTTATGCTTGTTATGTGGTGGGTAATCGCAAAGTCAAGGGCGTTGTGCTGCCTACGGACAAGGCTATTCAGAACTTTTTTGAAGAAAATGGATTTACGCATGTTCACACGTATGCCCGCCAAATCCCCAACAAACGTATGCCCTCAAAAAACAGCCCGACCAACATTGCTGGCAAACTAGATGATACGATGACCAAAGAATATATTGTGGTGATGAAACGGCTGGCTTGAGATAAGCCAAGCGTTTCTATTTTTACACTCGTGTTACAATTATTCTCACTTTACTCCGCAAAGGATGGCTATGACGGAACCTCGCTGGTTGGGTTGGGTGCAACAGATTCAGGCGCTGGCACAGGATGGGCTGGCGTACTCCACCAACCCGTTCGACATTGATCGCTACCAATCTTTGCGCCGCCTGGCAGCCCAGATCATGTCGGCATACGGGCAAAGCGAGTTCGAAACGCTGGAACGGGTCTTTGCTGCCGAAGCCGGTTACGCCACCCCGAAACTGGATGCGCGCGGGGCGGTGTTTCATAACGGAAAACTGCTGATGGTGCTGGAAAAAGCCGATGGCGGTTGGACGCTGCCCGGCGGTTGGGTGGATGTGGGCGAGTCGCCGCGCTCGGCGGTGGAGCGGGAAGTATTCGAGGAATCCGGTTATCAGTGCCGCGCAGTCAAGCTGGCCATGCTGGTGGATCGCAACGCGCCCAAGAACGGTCATCCGCCCTATATTTTCCACCTGTACAAACTCTTTTTCATTTGCGAACTGATCGGCGGAGAGTCCAAAGAGAGCATTGAAACCGGCGGGGCCTCCTTTTTTGGCGAGGATGAAATCCCGCCGCTGTCGGTGGCGCGTACCACGCTGCCCGAAATTCGGCGGCTGTTCGAGCATTATCGCAGCCCGAACCTGCCCACTGATTTTGACTGATGGCACGGCGCTTTTCTCTCGCTTTGAACCACGTTTTTGGCTGGCAGCGGTTGATCGCTGTGTGGGTTGGTTTCGGCTGGCTGCTGGCGGCCTGTTCTCCGGTTTTGCCGCCTCCGGCGGAAGAGGCGACATCGCAGCCGACCCGAACCCGCGCGGTGATGCCGACCCTCCTGCCAAGCTTTACCCCTAGCCCGGCCCACACCTCCACCCCCGACCCGCTCGCCGATCTGCGCGGGCTGGAAGTTCGCTTGCTGCACCCGTGGACGGGCGGTCTGGCGGCTGCGCTGGAAAAGGCCGTCGAAGATTTCAATCAGACCAACGAATGGGGCATTGCGCTGCGCGCCGAATCGAGCGGTTCGAGCATGGCGCTGGCGCAGCGATTGGATTCCTCGCCCATCGGCGATCCGCCGGCCGATTTGATCATCGCCCCATCAGAAAACCTGCTGTGGTGGCATACTTACGGCAGCCGCATGCGGCCGTTGAATGACTTTTTGCTGGACTCGCCATGGGGGTTGAGCGAGGCGCGCCGCGCCGATTTTCCGCTGGTCTTCTGGCAGCAGGATCAGGCCGATGGTCAGCAAATCGGCATCCCGGCCTTACGCGCGCCGCGCGTCTTCTTCTACAACCTGACCTGGGCCTCGGAATTGGGTTTCAGCCGCCCGCCCGAAAGCGTGGAGGACTTCCGCCAGCAGGCCTGTGCCGCAGCCCGCGCCAATAACGCCGACCGCACCGGCAGCAATGACGGCACCGGCGGCTGGATTGTGGACACCGACGGCTGGACGATATACGCCTGGCTGAAATCCTTTGGTTTCGGCAATCCCCTGGCGGGCGAGCCGCCGCGCCTGTCCTTTGCCCGGCCGCAAACCTTGCAGGCAGCCGAATTTTTACGGGGAATGGTGAGGGCTGCGCTTTCTTCGGGCTCATCTCCCCGGAAGAGGCCTTCGCCAGCCGCCGCGCTTTGTATTTTTCGGCTTCGCTGCTCGATCTTCCCATCCTCACTGCGACCATGCAGCGTTTGGGCAGCGAAGACGTCTGGATGGCGCTTCCATTTCCGGTCAGCGACCGGCCGGTGGTTGTGGTGGGAGGATTGTCGTATGGGATTTTACGCACCTCGCCGGAACGCGAACTGGCGGCGTGGTTGTTCATCCGCTGGATGACTGAGCCGCAGGCGCAGTCCGCCATGCTTCAGGCCAGCGGCGGCTATCCGCTGGGGGCAGCCTCGGCAAATCTGGCGCAGGAAGGGATGCGTCAGAAATACCCGGCATGGGCAACCACTCTGCCGTGGATTCCGGTGGCTCAGCCGCTGCCAGTCAGCGGCGAATGGCGCTTTGCCCGTTTCATTCTGGAAGATGCCTTTTGGCAGGCGTTGCAGTATTATGTTCCGGTTGGGCAAATACCGGCCGTCCTCAACCAGATGGATCCCACCCTGCGAGAGGTGGTCGAAAGGCAGTCGGGTCAGGCCAGCCCGTGAGTCATCAGCAGGCGCTCGTCGGCCAGCAGGGTTTCGGATGGCCCGTCGGCGATCAGCCGGCCGCGATCCAGAATCAGCGCGCGCGGGCAGATGCGCCTGGCCAAATCCAGGTCGTGGGTGGCAATCAGCAAGGTTTGTGGCAGTTGATTCAGCAAAACGATCAACTCGCGCCGGGTGCGGGGGTCAAGGCCGGCGCTGGGCTCATCCAGTAACAACAGGCCCGGCTGCATCGCCAACACGGTGGCAATTGCTACTCGTTTCTTTTCGCCCATGCTGAGGTGATGGGGCATTCGTTCGGCGGCTTCCCGCATCCCGACCGCCGTCAGGGCTGCTTCGACCCGCGCGTGAATCTGGTCGGTTGGCAACCCCTGATACAAAGGCGCGTAGGCGACATCCTCGAACACGGTGGGGCAGAACAGTTGATCGTCCGGCGATTGAAAGACCAGCCCGATGCGGGCGCGCAGGCGCGGCAGACTGGCAGGGGTCAGGGGTAGACCCTCAACCCTGATGCGCCCTTTTACCGTGAGGATGCCCGCCAATGCCAACAGCAGGGTGGACTTGCCCGCCCCGTTCGGGCCGACCAGCCCAACCCGTTCGCCGGGCATGATCCGCAGCGAGATGTCATCCAGCGCCAGGCGTCCATCCGGGTAGGCAAAGCGCAGGTGTTCGGCTTCGAGGAAGGGGATCACGCTCCGCCTCCGGCAGTGAGCCAGCCGAACAGGGCGACCAGCAGGTAAAACAGCAAACCTCCCGCCAAAACCGACCGCGAGGCAGCCGGCGGGTCGGGTTGAGGCAGGAGGCGAATCTCGCCATCGAAACCGCGCGCCAGCATGGCGGCATGCACCCGTTCGGCGCGTTCCATCGAACGCAGCAGCAAACTGCCGGCCATACCGCCGGTTATCCGCGCCCGCCAGAACACGCTGCCGCCTGCCCGCCGGCGCGGATCGGGCTGGCTGCTGCGCGCCTCGCGGGCTTGCAGCATTTGCCGGGCCGTTTCGCTGAGAACGGTTGAGTAACGCCCCATCAGAGCAAGGATCATCACCAGCAGGCGCGGAATTTTCATGGTCCGTAAGGCGGTCAAGATGGCGGGAAAGGGAGTGGTATGGGTGAGCAGCGCCGCGCTTTGCAGTGATATCCAGGCTTTGAGAAGTATGGCCGCAAACCGCAGCAAGCCGTTGTCGGTGAGCGGGAGACCCTTGCCCACCGGTAAAGTCCATAGCGGGTTGCCGGGTGTGGTCACTGCCAGCGGCAAGGCCGCCAGCGTAAACGGCACAGCCAGCCAGCCCCGCCGAATCAGCCAGCCAAGCGGCACATGACTGACCAACGCGGCCGCCCACACGGCGCTGAGCAGCAGCCAATAAGCCCCGCCTGGGCGCACGGGCAGCAGCGCGGCGGTCAGAATCAGCCCCAGAGTCAGCACGACCTTGCTCCGCCCATCCCAACGGTACAGGCCGCCGCCTTCAACCGGCCGGGTCGCGGGGAGTTCGTTCATCTGCCCTGCGTGCGCCGCCGCGCCAAACCGGCCGACATGGCCGCCAGACTGACCACCATCAACCCGAGAATGCCGGCCAATATGGTCGCCAGACCTTCGTTGGAAATGCCCGGCAGTACATAATCGGGGATGATTTGGAAGATGGGCGGACGGGCTGTTTCGATGAAACCGAGCTGTTCCGCCACCCATTCCAGCCCATCGGGATGCGTGGAAGCCAGCGGGGCAAGGGCGGTCAACAACACGGCAATCAACGCTCCGCCCGCCCAAACGGTGCGGTCAAGGGTTTGCGGGCGAGTCTGGCTGTCCAACAAATCGGGGCGGGCAGCCAGCAGAAAAGCCAGCGTGCCGAGGGTGATCAACCCTTCGCCGACCCCGATCAGGGCGTGAATGCCGCCCATTGCCGGGATGGCTAAATTGGCCGGCGAGGCGCCGGAAAGCGCCAGTTGGAAGGCGCAGGCCAGCGCGGCGGCGAAGATCGAGGCCCAAGCCGCGCCGAAACCGGCAGCCAGCAGCCCCCAGCGCGCCATGCCCGCCAGACGGCGCAGGAGGGTATATACGGCATAGGCAACCCACACCCCCACAATGGCCATGTTGAACAGGTTGGCGCCCATCACAACCAACCCGCCATCCTGAAACAGAAGCGCCTGCACGCTGACTACGGCGGTCATCACCAGCATGGCGGGGTATGGGCCGAGCAGAATAGTTGCCAGCGCCGCACCCAGCAGGTGACCGGAAGCGCCGCCCGTGACGGAAAAGTTGAGCATTTGACCGGCGAAAATGGCGGCTGCCAGAACGCCCATCCAGGGAATTTCGCGCTCAGAAAGATTTTTCTCCAAGCGCCGAACGGCTACGCCGATCAGCGCAATCGAAACCATCCAAAGCGTCAAGGCAACCGGCAGGGAAAGAAAGCCATCCGGAATGTGCATGGGCTGAGGGCTGTAGAGCATGTCAAAAACCTCGCAAATTTGATAGAATTGAGAAAACAGGGAGCAATCCAATTATAATCAATTTTTGCATTTGCAAAAATTTGCGTTATGACCAAACCATGAAATCTTCCTCAGTTGATGCGGCCATTCTGGATGTGTTGAGCGCCCACGCGCCCGGCCATTTGACGGCAGCCGAGGTGTATGAGCAAATTCAACCGCGCCTGCCGGCGGTCAATCCCTCTACCGTGTACCGAGCGCTGGAACGACTGGCCAAAAAAGGCCGCATCTCGGTTTCGGATATGGGCAGCGGCGCTGCGGTTTATGAGGCGTTCAGCGACCCGCCCCACCATCATTTGGTGTGTCAGCGTTGCGGCAGGGTCGAAATGCTCTCTCACCAGCAGGTGCAGCCGTTGTTTTCCGCCATCTCAACCCAGTACGGCTTTGCCATTGTGACCAATCATTTGATCCTGTTTGGCGTTTGCCCGACCTGCCAGGCATCCGATGAGGGGAATGAGTCA
>FWPV01007476.1_pt1 | contig 19787 bp, 19 predicted proteins | sample 2228371 | NCBI WGS metagenome assembly FWPV01 (sample SAMEA103939776, study PRJEB20133) | metagenome | reverse complement strand
CCATGAAGCTGGAATCGCTAGTAATCGCGAATCAGCCATGTCGCGGTGAATACGTTCCCGGGCCTTGTACACACCGCCCGTCAAGCCATGGGAGTGGGTTTTGCCTGAAGTCGCCGGGAGCCACAGGCAGGCGCCTAGGGTAAGGCTCATGACTGGGGCTAAGTCGTAACAAGGTAACTGTACCGGAAGGTGCGGTTGGATCACCTCCTTTCTAAGGAGCGCTTAACCTCTCCCCTACGCGGGATGGGTTCATAGAAGCTCGGCTGATCTTTCTTTTTGTCAAGTTCAAAAGAGCACCCTTGGGGGTGCTTTTTTGCTTTGTTGGTTATACTACGAGCGTGATTATGACTTTGCAAAAAATAGCCGATCAAATTGCATCTTTTGAAGATACCCCAAGCGAAGCGGGTCGTCCAACTGGTTCTGCTGCAGGTGGGTCTTCTTTTGAGAGCTTGATAGCCAATGGAATCAACCAAGTAGCACATCTTTTCTTAAGCTTGCCGGGTATTACAGCTCATAGCGTTTTGGTAAGTGATTTGTCGTCAAGCAAGCTTAAAACCAATGATGGGCTAATCGCATTAGCCAAGGAGCAGCGCAAGATAGTATTTAGATTGCCAGGTTTAGACTTAGGGGAAACAAATACCTCACCCGTAACAATAAATGAACAGTGGCTCAAACGTACATATAAAGTCGAGGAATGGTATAACCTCAAAATATCTGAACTTGCAGACAAAGGTTGGATACCTACAGATGAAGTAGGTTTTTCGGGAATTAGCTATCCTAATATTCACAAGGGATTGTCTATAGAGTTTGACGGCACTGTTCTCTTTATTGAGGATGATGTGTTGAGACTCAAAGTCTTGCTTGAGTGTAAGTCGGCAAAATCATCAAACAAAGTTCAAATTGACGGCAATGCCCATGAGCGCTTTGCCTACCAGAATCTTGAATACCTTGAGCTGGCAGCTTTATATCCAAGAACACAGCTTCTTCTATTGACAAATGATGCCTTTGTTCGTTATCGAAACAAATACCATACGGGTTTTGGAGTTCATGGAATTCGACTTGCCAATGCGTTTGCCTGGTATGACTTCGATATGGTCAGTACCTCATCACAGTACATAAGACTATTTGAGCGTTGGTTGGCTTGGCTGGAGGGCAAATGATTAAGTACATTGGTTCAAAACGCTCTTTATTGCCTTGGATCGTAGGCACAATCGAGGAAATACGTCGATTGGAAAAGGTCAACACCGTGGTGGATTTATTTTCGGGGAGTTCACGTGTCGGTCATGCACTGAAAGCCAAAGGTTTTGAGGTTGCTGCCAATGATATAAACACCTATGCTTTCGTACTTGCTCAGGCCTTGGTTGAAGCCGATGCGCGCGCATACGACCAGAAGCGGGTATCAAGAATTCTTCACGAACTGATGCAAGTAGTTCCTGTGGCAGGTTGGTTTACCAAGGCCACTTGTGAGGATGCACGGTATTTTCAGCCTAAAAATGGAGCCAAGATTGAGGCAATTCGTGAAGAAGTCGAAAAGAAGTATTCAAGCGACCCATTGCTCAAAGCAGTGCTCCTAACAAGTCTGCTATTGGCTGCCGACAAGGTGGATTCGACAACAGGTGTACAGATGGCCTATCTCAAGGACTGGGCTCCCCGAGCGTATAACGATCTACGCCTGGAGTATCCTCCCCTGCTTCCAGGAACAGGCAAGGCTTTTCTAGGTGATGCACTTGAGATAGCAGGAAAGCTCGTGGCTGATGTTTTTTATCTCGATCCCCCATACAATCAACACTCTTATCTGGGAAACTACCACGTGTGGGAAACTTTGGTACGCTGGGATAATCCCCAAACTTATGGTGTTGCACAAAAAAGGGTGGATGTTCAAGAGCGCAAAAGCCCTTTTAACTCAAAACGCGATGCCAAAGACGCAATGATCGCTGTTTTATCTCAGATAAGAGCCAATCATGTTGTGGTTTCTTTCAATAACGAGGGTTTTTTCACAGCAGAAGAAATAGAGTTAATGCTTGGTGATTGGGGCTACGTAGTGCGCCTAACCCGCCAACACCAACGCTATGTGGGCGCAAGGATTGGTATATACAACCTTAAGGGGGAAAAAGTGGGGAAAATTTCTCATACAGAAAACCATGAGTTTTTGTTCGTTGCGACCCACAGTCAAAAAGTATACAGGGCTTTTCGGGAACAGCCTGAAATTCTGGTGGTCTCACAGCCCACATTACTCTAGGCTGCTTGCACAAACTCAGAGTAGCCCATCACCTTCAGGTCATAACTAACACAAAGATGTCTGCCATTAGGGTTTCACCAATATGTGCCTTTATGCACGACAAGAGCCCCCAATCCGTGTACACTATGTGCAGGAACCCATTGCTGGGTCATTGGGAAGTAGTTGCAGTATGCGTTATTCAATTGGTTCGCGCCGCCGTAGACCTAAGCGCGGCATTGCTGGGGGGAGTGGGCCCCAGGCACAGCCGCAGTCCCGCCGCCGTGTGACCTCGGCGGGGGGTGTGGTATTGCGTGAAAGGGCCGGGGGAAAGGGCCTCGAGGTGCTCCTGATTGCCCTCAAGGACGGGCGGGTCTGGAGCCTGCCCAAGGGCCAGGTGGAGCCAGGGGAACGCTATCCGCAAACGGCGGTGCGCGAGGTACGCGAAGAGACCGGCATCGAGGCTAAAGTACTGGCTCCGCTGGGGAGCATTCGATATCACTTCACGGTGAGGGATGATGGCATCCAGACCACCGTTACCAAGGAAGTGCACCACTTTTTGATGGGCTATGTGGGTGGGCTGCCCCGGCCTCAAAAAGAAGAGGTGGACGGGGTGGACTGGTTTCCAGTACCCGAAGCCCTCAAACGGCTCTCGCACCAGAACGAGCGCGACGCGGTACTCCGGGCCCTAGCCCACTGGGACACCAAAGCACCCGTCGGCACCCAAAGCTGATGGCCCGCAAGCCCTGAACCAAAGGCCCTGTTGCTGTCAGCTTTTTTTCTTGAACACGTCGGAGAAAGGGGCGGTGATGAGCAGTATAAGTACCAGAAGGCCAATACCAACCACACCGCCCAGAATCCATTCCATTGGGGTTACGCTCGAGATCATCGCTTTACCTCCACGCCGCCCTACAGCATAGCATACCCCCTATGGGTATTTGAACCCCCGGTTTACCGGCATTCGAGTTCATCTCCAGGCAGGTCTTTGGGCCAGCCGGAAGGGGGTCAGGTCGAATTGGCATCGTTCGTACAGGGCCAGCTCGGCCATGGCCTCCCCTACTGCCGCCGAGTGCTTGAAGCCATGCCCGGAGCAGGGCGAGGCAACCAGGATGCGCTCGGAGTCGGGGTGGTGGTCGAGGATAAAGTCGCCATCGGCAGTGGAAGTGTACAAACAGGTGGCGCTTTTGAGGCAGGCGGGACCCAGCCCCTTCAATCGGCCCTGCACGTAGTGGGTAAACATGCTCTGGGCTTCGGTCTCGGCTATTCGGCGCTCCACCCGGTCGGGGTGGGTGGATACCAGCGATTGCTCGGTGGCTACCTTTACACCCTGCGAAACCTGGGGGAAACCATAAAAGTGCTCGCCCTCGGCGCTGCCAAACATCCAGATGAAGATGGGAAAGCGCTCTGGCGAGTAGGCCTGGGGGTTGTGGGCCTCGAGCCAGAACAGCACCTGGCGGTAGACTCGCAGCACCCGCGCGAGGGGTTCACCCAGCAGGTCGGTCGCCCAGGCACCTGCACTCACCACCACTTTGGCCGCCTGGTAGCGGGCCCGGTCGGTTTCAACCTCTACTCCATCCCGGAGCGGGATAATGCGCTGAACAGCTTCCCCGGTCTGTACGGCGGCCCCCAGAAGCTGGGCCTGCTTTAGCTGCGCCTGCACACAACGCTCGGGGTAGACCAGGCCGGCCCCAGGCTCGAAGTAGCCGGTCTCGTCACCCTGGAGACCAAACTGGGGGAAGCGCTCTTCGATCTGGGCCGCGTTCAGTACCTCGTGGGCGATCCCGAACTGTTGGGCCGCCCGAAGGGTACGCTGCAAAAACTGCGGCTTGCCGTGGTGCAGGGCCTCCCCTACCTGACCGCTCAGAATCAGGCCCCCGCAGGCCAGCAAGAGCGACTCGCCGGTTTGGGCCTCGAGCTCGCGCCAAATCTGGTGTGAACGCAACACCAGCGGCACGTAGGCCGCTCCCTCACCTATAGCCTGCCGGGTGATGCGGGTCTCGCCGTGGCTGGAACCCTCGACATGCGGCGGTACATACCGATCGATTCCAATAACCCTGGCACCCCGCCTGGCCAGTTGATACAGGCTGGCGCTGCCCATCGCACCCAGTCCAACCACCACCACATCTGCGGATTGCATGGCTACAGTATGGCCTAATAACAGTCGGAGAGGCCACCGGGATTCTGTAATCGGGGATGGGGTTATATATCCTTATGGGCTGGGCACCTTCTGCTGAAGAAATGCAGCGTACCAGTGCCAGCTCTGTTTTATGTGGCGGGCCTGAGTAGTGAAGTCCACATAGACCAGCCCGAAGCGCCTATCGTAGCCCTCGGCCCACTCGAAGTTGTCCAGCAGGCTCCAGGCAAAGTAGCCCCGCAACGGCACCCCTTCGCGCAGGGCCTGCAGGAGGGCATAGGGCCGGATACCCACATCGCCGGCCAGGTGGCGATGCCCAGCAGAAAGACCAGCGGATACATGGCTATGCGCTAGTACCAGCACAGGGTGCAGGGGATGAAGTTGCGCACCTCGGAGTAGTAGAGGCTGCCCAGGGTGGCCACCAGCGCCACCAGCCAGGCCAGGGCCAGCAGTAAGGTGTTGCGGTTGGTGTTTTGCACGGAACGCTCCATTAGGCCTACTTTAGGGCCTGGCGGATGAAGCCTGGCTGAGGGGCTACGGGCTTTCTTTGAAGGCCCGCACAGCATACAAGCCGCGCTGGAAGCGTTCTTGCAAAGGCCGGGTATCTACTGCCTCGAGCTCGACCTCGAGGCTGGGCGGGGCTGTAGCCTCCAGGGCCTCGGCCAGGCTGGGGTAGACCCCCGCCCCCACCAGGCCCAGAATGGCCGCCCCCCGGGCGGGGCCTTCCTCGATGGGGGTGCGGGCCAGGGGCAGGGCCAGCACGCTACCCAGAATCGAGAGCCAGAAGTCCGAGCGGGCCCCACCCCCAATGGCCAGAAGCCACTCGATGGGGGCCAGGGGCCGCATCACCTCCAGTACCTCCCGCAGGCTGAGGGCCACCCCCTCGAGCAAAGCCCGGGTGAGGTGGCCGCGTCCGTGGGCCAGGCTCAGCCCAAGCCAGGCCCCGCGCAATGCGGGGTCGAGGTAGGGGCTGCGCTCTCCGGCCAGGTAGGGCATGAAGACCACCCCTTCGCTGCCCGGGGGGACGGCCTGGGCTTCCGCTAAGAGCACGTCAAAGCTCACCCCGGGGGCTAGCCGGTCGCGGTACCATTGCAGGCTGCCGGCAGCGGCCAGGGTCACGCCCAGGTAGTGGTAGCCCCCATCGGCATGGCAAAACAGGTGAACGCGGCCCTGGGGGTCTGGGATGGGGGCCAGGGTGGGCAGGAAGATGACCCCGCTGGTGCCCAGGCTGACGCTACCCAGGCCGGGCCGCTGGCTCGAGAGCCCCAGCCCGATGGCCGCCCCGGCGTTGTCGCCCGCGCCAGCCACCACCGGCAGGCCCAAAGGCAGGCCGGTGGCCTGGGCCCAGTCGGCCCGCAGGTGTCCCACCACCCCGTGGGAGGGGAGGATAGGGGGAAACAGGCTGGGCTTGAGGCCCAAATCCGCCAAGAGATCGCTATCCCAGCGCTGGGTGGCGAGGTGCAAAGCCCCCACGCCCGAGGCGTCGGAAGGCTCGGTGGCCATCTGGCCGGTCAGGGCATAGGCCAGATAGTCCTTGGGCAAGAGCACCTGAGCGGTGCGGGCAAAGGACGCGGGCTCGGCTTGGCGCAGCCAGATGAGCTTGGGCAACTGAAAACCGGTGACCGCGGGGTTCCCGGTGCGCTGGATGAGTTCGGCCCGGGGCACCGTGGCCTCGATCTCGGCGCAGGCCTGGGCGGTGCGCTGGTCGTTCCAGAGGGGAGCCGGGCGCACCACCTGGCCTTTAGCATCGAGGAAAACCGCCCCGTGCATCTGGCCCGATAGGCCAATGGAGACCGGCGTAAAGCCCTGCTGCTTTAGCTGTTGGGCTAGCTGGCTTAGGGCCTGGCGGGCGGCCTCGAGCCAGTCGCTGGGGTTTTGTTCGGTCCAGCCGGGTTTTGGGGTGAGCAGAGGATAGCTGGCGCTGGCCTCGGCCACCCGCTGGCCCTGGGGGGTGAGGGCCAGGGCCTTTAGCCCGCTGGTGCCCAGGTCGATACCGATGGCAACCTCGCCCATCCCTAGCGCACCCCCAGCAGGAGCTCTACCGTGAGCTGGTCGAGGCGCTCTAGCCCGGCCCCCCGCTGGGCCAAAGTGGCCCGGTCGAACTTTCTGGCCTTGAGGGCTGCCGCGTTTTGCGGGCTGAACTTCCGGGTGAGGGCCGAGAGGGCCTTGTCCTCCACCTTGTAGGCTCGGATCAGGGCCTGGATTTCTGGGTCCTGGTTGAACTGCCGGGCTTTCTCCTTGAGGATGAGGTAGGTGCGCATGCAGCCCTTGGCAAATTCCCACACGCCCTCCTCGTCCTCGGTGCGCAGGGCGTGGGCGTCGAAGTGGCGGGGCCCGTCGTAGCCGGAGTCCTCCAAAAGCTTGACCAGGAAGAAAGCCGCCTTGAGGTTCTCGGCACCAAAGCGCAGGTCCTGGTCGAAGCGGCTCATCTTTTGGTCGTTGAGGTCGATGTGGAAGAGCTTGCCCGCGTCGATGGCCTGGGCCACCGCGTGCACGAAGTTGAGCCCGGCCATGGTCTCATGGGCGAACTCGGGGTTAAGGCCGAAGAGGTGGGATTTGTCCAGGGTGGCGATGAAGCCTAAAGCCGCGCCCACCACCGGTAGGTAGATATCGCCCCGGGGCTCGTTGGGCTTGGGCTCGAGGGCAAAGCGGTAGCCATACCCCTGGGCCTCGCTGTACTCGGCCAGGAAGTTGAGCGCCTCGCGGTAGTAGGCCAAGGCATCGAGGGTGTTCATGCCCGCGTCCACCTCGGCCCCCTCGCGCCCACCCCACAGCACATAGATTTTGGCCCCTAGCTCGGCCCCTAGGTCCATGGCCCGTAGGGTTTTCTGCAGGGCGTAGGCCCGGATGCGGGCATCGGGGTTGGTGAAGGCTCCATCCTTGAAGATGGGGTCGGAAAAGAGGTTGGTGGTAGCCATGGGCACCACCAGCCCGGTCTCCTTCAGGGCCTTTTGGAAGCGGGCCAGGATTTTCTTGCGCTCGGCGGCGGTGGCCTCGAGGGGAATCAGGTCGTTGTCGTGCAGGTTAACCCCATAGGCCCCGATCTCGGCCAGCTTGTAGACGATGTAGTCGGGCTCGAGTGGGGAGCGGGTGGGCAGGCCGAAGGGGTCGCGGCCCACGTTGCCCACGGTCCAAAGGCCAAAGGTGAACTTGTGTTCCGGTTGGGGGGTGTAGCTCACGAAGACCTCCTTGTTCGTTGGCTTTGCCAATAGGTGCTCTAAAAAGGAGCTTCGGTATGGCGTAGCTGCACCTATGGGCTCAGAGCGGCCAGCAAGTCGCCCGGCTACCGGCCCTCGATTCGCTCGTAGACCCGCACATAATCCACCAGCATTCGTGCGGGGAAGCGCGTGGTCGCATCGGGCGCGCCGGGCCAGCCGCCCCCCACGGCCAGGTTGAGGATGAGGAAGAAGGGGCGGTCGAAGACCCAGCGGGTCCCTTCGGGAAGGTCGGCAGGGGTGCGGGTCTGGTAGAGTACGCCATCCACGTACCAGCGCAGCGCTTCTGGTTCCCACTCCAGCGCGAAGACGTGGAAGGCCTGGGCAAAATCGGTGGGCAGGGTATAGGCCTTGCCGATGCCCTCGCCGCCCGAGTAGCCCGGGCCGTGGATGGTGCCGTGTATGGTGCGCGGTTCGCGCCCGATCTGCTCCATGATGTCAATCTCGCCGCAGAGTGGCCACCTCACCGCACCGAAGTTGTTACCCAGCATCCAGAAGGCGGGCCACAACCCCTGTCCACGGGGGAGTTTGATGCGGGCCTCGAAGCGTCCGTAGCGCTGCTCGAACTTGCCCCGGGTGTTGAGCCGCGCCGAGGTGTAGCGGCAGGGACCGTACCAACAGCGTAGCCCCGGCGGGCGCTGCTCGAGGGCGGTGATCACCAGGTTGCGCCCGTCGTGCACGGCGTTTAGGGTGGAGTCGGTGTAGTATTGCAGCTCGCTGTTGCCCCAACCCCAGCCGCCGGTCTCGAGGTTCCATTTGCTCCGATCCACCGGGCTGCCCACGGGTCGGTTGAACTCATCGGCCCAGACCAGCCGCCAGCCTGGTAGTTCCTGGGCCAGAGCAGCAGGAAGGAATAGGGCCAAGAGGGGTAAGAGCCGGGTCAGTTTCAGCTCCATGGGATTGTCTCCTGAAAGGGGCCGAAGCCCGCTAGGGCTCCAGCTCCCGGTAGGTGAAGTAGTCGAAGTCGGCGTACTTGCGCCGGCCACTCAGGTCTTGTGCGCACAGGCCAATGAAGGTGCCGGTGAAGCCCAGCCCGCGGCAGTGTTCGTCGGAAAGCTTGTAGGATTCGAAGCGCTGGGGTATTTCCTGCCAGCGCTGGCCGTCGGGCGAGTAGGCAAAGCTGAAAAACTCCCGTTGGTAGCGCACCCGCAGGTGCACCCTGGGCCAGTCTGGGATGGGGATCTCCCGACCCAGCGGCTCGTCGTAGTGCCCGTTCTCGCAGGTCAGGATGGCCAGGGTCTTGCCTAGCTGCTCGTCGCGGCTTAGGCGCAGGTAGACCCAGTTGCCGCTGTCGTAGTAGCAGACCAGGCCGGCCATCTGTTGGAAATCCTCCGGCTCGAACTCCAAAGCGGTCTGGGCCTCGGCATAGAAGTGCTGCAGGCGCCGGGCCACCAGGCTTTGCCGGTGCTTAGAACTCAAGGATTCGCGCCCGTATAGCCGCAGGTAGCCGGGCCGCTCGCGCAAGGAGAGCCAGGAGGGGTCGGGGGGAAGGCGCAGGGTCTGGAAGTGCAGGCTCAGGCTGGGGGTGTCGAAGTCGTCGTGCTCGGGTTCGTCCGGCCAGGGGTGGGGGGGTAGGCCGGGGGCCTCCACCTCCAGGCTGGGAGCCCGGCCTCCCTGGGCCAGCCGGGGCCAGCCATCGGGGCTCCAGACGATCTTTTGCAGCGCGGTTTCCCGGCCCAAAGGGCAGTGTCGCCGGGGGGCCTGGGGGGGCTCGAGGGGGCGTCCGACCAGGTGGGCCATGTACCAGTCCCCTTGCAGGGTGGTCACCAGCGAGGCGTGGCCGGCTTTTTGCAGGGGTAGGGTGGGGTCGTCCTTGGCGGTCAGGGTGGGATAAAGGGGGTCGACCTCATAAGGGCCCTCGAGGCGGCGTGAGCGGGCTACGGTGGCCGCGTGCTGGTAGACCGTGCCCCCCTCGGCCACCAGCAGGTAGTACCAGCCGTCCTTCTTGTAGAGGTGGGGCCCCTCGGTGACCCCCAGGGGGGTGCCGCTGAAGATGGGGTAGATGGGGCCCACCAGTGTTTGCTCTACCGGGTCGTACTCCTGCAGCACGATGCCGGAGAAGGCGTTTTTGCCCTTGCGGTGGTCCCAGCGCATGTTCACCAGCCACTTTCGCCCATCCTCGTCGTGAAAAAGGGAGGGGTCGAAGCCCGAAGAATTCAGGTAGACTGGCTCCGACCAGGGGCCTTCGATGCTAGGCGCCGTAACCAGATAGTTGTGGGTGTCCTTGAAGGCCTCGGCGTTGCCCCAGGTCTTTACATCGGTGTAGATCAGGTAAAACTGCTGGCCATCGTGGCTCAGGCAAGGGGCCCAGATGCCCCCGGAATCGGGGTTGCCCCGCATATCGAGCTGGGAGGTGCGGGTGAGAGCATAGCCGATGGGGCGCCAGTGTACCAGATCGCGCGAGTGGTGCAGTCGCACCCCCGGCCACCACTCGAAGGTGGAGGTAGCGATGTAGTAGTCCTGGCCCACCCGCAGGATGGAGGGGTCGGGGTGGAAGCCCCGCAGGATGGGGTTGCGAATCCTCACGCGCTCGGCACCTCCTCCCGCAGGAAGGCCCCCAGCCAGTGCCCGCTGTCCTTGAGGTAGCGGGCCTGGGTAGCGAAGTCTACATAAACCAGCCCAAAGCGCTTTTCATACCCCTCGGCCCACTCGAAGTTGTCCAGCAGGCTCCAGATAAAGTAGCCCCTGAGCGGAGCCCCCTCCCGTAGGGCCTGCAAGGCCGCAGCGAAGTGCGCTTGTAGGTAGCGGATGCGCTCCGGGTCTGATACCTGCCCATTGACCAGCACATCCGGGTAGGCAGCGCCATTCTCGGTAATGTAGATGGCCTTGGGCCGGTACTCCCGGGCCAGCCGCACCAGTAGCTCGCGCAGGCCATCGGGGTACACTTCCCAGTCCATATGGGTGAACGCCTGGCCCCAGCGCACCGCGCTGAACCGGTGGGGGGCCTCGAGGCTGTGTTGGAGCACCGCACGGGTGTAGTAGTTGAGGCCCAGGAAGTCGGTGGGGGTGGCGATGGCCTCGAGGTCGCCCGAGCGGATATGGGGAGAAGCCGGGCCGTAGAGCTCGAGCATGTCTGGCGGGTAGCCGAAGCCGTACAAGGGGTCCAGGTACCAGCGGTTCTGGAAGCCATCGTAGCGGCGGGCCGCGGCCACATCGGCGGGGTCGGGGCTGGCCGGGTGGCCTGGGGCCAGGTTGAGGGTGATGCCGACCTGGGCTTTGGGGGCGTTTTCTCGGATCAGCGGCACCGCCAGGCCGTGGGCCAGGAGCAGGTGGTGGGCGGCCTGCAGCGAGAGGGCCAGGTCGCGCAGGCCCGGGGCATGCACCCCGGCGTAGTAGCCCAGGTGGGCCGAGCACCAGGGCTCGTTGAGGGTGATCCAGTGCTGCACCCTATCGCCCAGGTGCCGGCTCAGATAGGCGGCATATTCGGCAAAGGCATAGGCGGTGTCCCGCTGGGGCCAGCCGCCCTGATCCTGCAGGGCCTGGGGCAGGTCCCAGTGGTAGAGGGTGAGCCAGGGTTCCAGGCCGCTTTCCAGCAGGGCATCCACCAGCCGGTCGTAGAAGGCCAGCCCCTTGGGGTTGGGCTCCCCCCGCCCCTGGGGAAAGATGCGCGGCCAGGCCACAGAGAAGCGGTAGGCATTCAGGCCCAGGCTGCGCATCAGGCCAATATCGGTCAGGTAACGGTGGTAGTGGTCGCAGGCCACATCCCCGGTATGGCCCCCTCGAGTCTTGCCGGGGGTGTGACTGAAGGTATCCCAGATACTGGGCCCGCGTCCGTCCTCGTGGACGGCTCCTTCGATCTGGTAGGCCGAGGTGGCCGTGCCCCAGACGAAATCGCTCGGGAAATCGCTTCGCTTCATACGAATCTCCTCAGGGTCGTTGCAAGGTGCGCTGCAGGGCGAAGTAGGCCGGCTTGGGCTGGTAGCGGTCGTCGAAGATGAGCGGTTCACTGGCGGCACGCCAGGAATAGGCATCGGTGAAGCCCCACAGGGTGAAGACCTTACAACGAGGTTGGCGCAGGCAGACCTGCAAGACTTCCTGGTAGACCCTGGCCTGGGCCTCTAGACGCTCGGCCTGGGGCTGCCCTCCGACGAGCCGTACATCCATCTCGGTGATGTGAATCTCCAGGCCCAGCCGGGCGAAGCGCTCGAGGTTTTCTGCCATGCCTACCCGCTGGGGCGAAAAACCCTGGTCCACATGCACCTGGAAGCCTACCCCGTCAATGGGCACCCCCTTCTCCTTGAGCGACTTGAGCAGGTTGTAGATAGCCTCCGACTTGGGGCCCAGCCCTTCGGCTCCGTAATCGTTGTAAAAGAGCTTGGCCTGTGGGTCGGCCTGGCGGGCCAAGCGAAAGGCCCGCTCGAGGTAGTCTGGCAGCACATCAAAGGGTGTGGCGCGCAGCCTGGCGTCGTCACCGATGGCCTCGTTGACCACATCCCAGTAGGCAATTCGCCCCTTATACCGCCCCACCACGGTGCGGATGTGCTCGGCCAGAATGGCCTCCATTTCGCTCCGGCTAAAGTTGCCGTACATCCAGCGGGGCAGCTGCTGGTGCCAGACCAGGGTGTGCCCCCGGATGGCCTGCCTGTGCTTTTGGGCGAAATCCACCAGCAGGTCGGCCGCGGCGAAGTTGAACTGCCCCCGGCTGGTTTGCAAGGCTCCCCACTTCATCACGTTCTCGGCCACTACCAGGCTGAACTCCCGGGCTAACACCTGGGCATACCTCGGCTCTTCAACAAGCAGGTTGGGTTCTACCGCGGCCCCTATAAGGATTCCGCGCCGTTCGGCCAGCTCTCGCAGGGGGGGGCCTGATTGAGCTAGGGCGATTGCGGCAAAAAGCCCCACCACTCCATACCTCCACAGCGGCATTGGCTCCTCCTAGGATTTGGACAAAGGCTAACTTTTGATCGCGCCCGAGGTCAGTCCCTCCATCAACTGCCGTGCAGCCAGGGCGAAGACCAGTAGCAGCGGCAGTACCAGCAGGGCGGTGCCCGCCATGATGGCCCCCCACTCCACATCGGTGGCCCCTTGCAGCGTGCGCAGCACCACCGGCAGGGTCTTGGTCTCCTGGGTGCGCATGATCACGTTCACGTCGGCAAAGCGGTTCCATGAGCCGATAAAGGTAATCAGGCCCAGGGTGCCCAGGGCCGGGCGGATGAGCGGCAGCACGATTCGCCAGTAGATTTGAAACTCGCTGCACCCGTCTATGCGGGCCGCGTCAATCAGCTCCTTGGGAATGGCGGAGAGGATGTACTGGCGCATCATGAAAATGCCCACTGCCCCCGCCATGGCCGGCACCCACAGGGCCTTGGGCTGGTTGATCCAGCCAATCTGGTAGATCAGCAAGTAGAAGGGAATCAGATTGAGGATGGCCGGTATCAAAAGGGTAGCCATCACCACCCCAAACAGGCGTTCGCGCCAGCGGAACTCGTACATAGCAAAGGCAAACCCCGCCAGGCTGCAAAAGAACAGGGTGGGGAGGGTGGTCATGATGGCCAGGTAGAGGTTGTTCCAGTAGGCCCGCCAGAATGGGATTTTCTGAACCAGGATTTGATAGTTGGTCCAGAAGTGCTCGCCAAACCATGTGGGCGGTGGAAAGCCAAAAATTTCCGAGCGCTGGTGGGTGGCGAAAACGAACATGAAGTAAAACGGAGCCAGGGTTGCCACTCCGCCCAGGGCCAGGAGGAGGTAGCCCCCCAGGCGTAGCAGCGATCCACTCAGTGAGGTTCTGTTGCCCGACATTCTAGACCTCCCCTCGAGCCGCTCGGCCAAAGATCAGATTGTTGAGGTAGGTTAGGATGCCGATGGAGATGAACAGAATCCAGGCGATGGAGGCCGCCGTGCCCATCTCGAGCCACTCAAAAGCGGTGCGGTACATGTACATAGTCACGGTCTGCCCACCCTGAGTGGCGGAGCTGGCCCCCCCATTGAGCAGCACAAAGGGTTGCTCAAAGAGCTGCATGTTGCCGATGATGGTCAGGCTTACAGCGAAAAACATCATGGGGCGCAGCAAGGGTAAGGTGATGTAGCGGAACTGTTGGTAGCGGCTGGCCCCGTCCACCGCCGCGGCTTCGTAGAGTTCCCTGGGAATGGCCTGGATGGCGGAGAGGTAAAGCAAGGTGTTCCAGCCGGTGAACTGCCAGACCACCACCAGGGCTATGCCGTACTTGATGGTGGAGTTGAGGAACCAGTTGATGTTTTGGTCGGGCAGAAGCCAGCCCAGCACCGGCCAGGTGTTGAGCTGAGCGATGATCAGATTAATAACCCCGTTGTGGGTGGCAAACAAGGTGTTGAAGATAAGGGCGATGGCCACCGAGGAGGTGATGTAGGGTAGGAAGTAGACCGCCATCACCAAGGTTTTGAAGCGGCCTAGCACCATGTGAATCACGAAAGCCAGCGGGATGGCAATCAGGTGCTGCGGTATGCCAGAGAAAAACCCCAGCCAGATGGTGTTCCACATGGCCCGCCAGAACATGGGGTCGGTGAGGGTGAAGGTGTAGTTCTCCAGCCCCACGTACTTCCAGCGGCCCCAGCCGTCGCTGGGGGTCCAGGACTGGAACGACATGTACAAAGAGAACAAGGTGGGATACAGCCCAAAAACCAAAAAGAGAATGAAGAACGGACTGACGAAGATGTAGGGGGCGTAGCGCCGCTGGAAGTTGCTCCAGCGCATGGCCGGGGTTATCGCGCTGGGAGGGGAGGGGGCAGGATTAACGGCTTTTCGCACAGGCGCTCCTTTCCAGTGGCTTTTAAGCCAGAGAGGGAGAGGAAGGTGTTTCTTCCTCTCCCTCTGTTGCCACTAGCGCATGCGCCGCTCGATCAGGCGCTTGGCCTCGGCCAAGGCTGCCCGGACGTCCTTACCCTCGTCGAGCACCTGCGATAGCGCCGAGCTTAGAATTTCGTTGGCAATACGGTCATACTTGTTGGCCCTCAAGGGCTTGACCCGGCGGGCCGCATCACGCCACAGCAGGCGGGCCTGCTGTCCACCCAGAAACTCCACTGGCTCGCTAAAGGAGGGGTCTTCCTGGGCCGAAAGCAGCGAGGGGAAGGCCCCAATCGCCTTGAAGCCAGCAATCTGAGTCTCCCTTTCGGTGGTGAGGAACTTGATCAGCTCCCAGGCTAGAGCCTTGTTCTTGGAGGCCGAGGTAACCCCGTAGAAGCTGCCACCCCAGGAAGCATACATCCCCTCGGGCAGTTGCTGTACCCGCCACAGCCCCTTGGTTTCGGGGGCCATCCAGTTTTGCAGGTGGCCTTGCAACCAGGCGCCGGAGAACTGGGTGGCCACGGTGCCTTTTTTGAAGGCGTCGTACCATTCGTTAGTCCAGGCCCCAATTTTGGCATCCAGGCCAGCACTGCGGATGCTGCGGGCCAGCTCGAAGGCCCGCACGAAGCGGGGGCTGTCTACCACCACACTGCCTTTTTCGTCGAAGTAGGGGCTTTGGTTGGCCGGGGTGGTAGCGAAGATGTTAATCCAGGCCACATCGGCAGCATCGGCAATCAGGAAGGCGCCGGTGGTGGCCTTAATCTTCCGCCCTGCGGCAATGTAGCCGGCCCAGGTGGTCATATCCCTGGGGTTTACCTTGGCTTTCTCCAGCACATCAATCCGATAAAAGAAAGTACCTGGCCCAATATCTACCGGCATACCGATAAAGCGCCCATCGGAAGCGGTAGCTTGGGCTACGGTGTACGGGGTAAACATCCTCTTGTACTGACCGGCGTTGTAGGGAGCTTTGTTAAGGTCTTCAAACCCCTGTCCTTCAGCAAAACGGCCCACAAAGCCAATTTCGATGGCAGCCACATCCGGCAGGCCCTGCCCGGTGGCCAGAGCGGTGGTCAACGCGTTGTGGTGGTCGGCGTACTGCTGGATGACCAACTTGACTTCGACGTTGGGGAACTTCTTGTTAAAAAGGGGAAGCTGGGCTTTGATGGAGTCGTCTAGGTTAGGGAAAACCGCCACCGTAAGGGTGGTTTTCTGGGCCAGACCCAGTCCTGCCAAAGCCAGCAGTGCCAACAGAATCAGGATTCGCTTCATGGGTACCTCCAGGGTGTGGGGCCTCCGCCCCGTCGGATTGCCTCGAGCCGATTTGAAAGCGCTTTCAAAGTTTCTACTGCTCCTGTTTCCTTCGATCCCTCCTTTGTTGACTAAAACGTTTGAGATATCAAACGAGAACTATGCGAGCGTAAAAAAGCGGTAGACTCCCGCACCATCAGGTGGGTCGATAGCGAACGGGGGGTGTAGGTTTTGTCCTCGAGCATCGCCAGTACCCAGCGTGCGGCCTCCCAGCCCATCTCCTGACCAGGCTGGCGCACCGAGGTGAGCGGGGGGGAGAAGTAGCTCGAGCTCGGCAGATCGTCGAAACCCACCAGCGAGACATCGTGAGGAATGCGTATCCCGCGACGGTACAAAGCCACGCTGGCGCCGTAGGCCATCTGGTCGTTGGCGGCAAAGATGGCTGTGAACAAGGCTCCCCGGGCCAGCAGGGCCTCTACTGCCAATAGACCGGAGGGCTCGAGGTAGTCTCCTTCCACTACCAGCGCCGGGTCGAAGGGAAGGCTAGCCTCGGCCAGTGCGGCCTTGTAGCCCTTCAGGCGCTCGACGGCGTCGGGGTGCGACTGGGGGCCTGCAATGTGGGCAATTCGGCGGTGGCCCAGCTCAATCAGGTGGCGGATGGCCTGGTGCGCTCCTTGGAAGTTGTCGATGCTCAGGCAGTTTAGCCCGGCAATCTCTCGCCCCACCACCACCACCGGCATCTGCTGGCTCAGCTCGAGCAAACACTCTTCCGGCACACTGCCGTCCATCACAACAAGGGCATCCACTTGCCGACCTACCAATACCTGGAGGGCGGCTTCCTCCTGGTCGGCCCGCCAGTGCCCGCTGGCAAAAATGGGAAGATAGGCGCTACTTTCCAGGGCCCGCTCCACACCTTTGAGCATCTCTCCGTAGTACGGGCTACTGATCTCCTGGGTCACCACACCCACAGTGAGCGAGCGCCCCTGGGCCAGCCCCTTGGCCATGATGTTGGGCCGATAGTTGAGCCGCTCAATCGCCCGCAAGACTGCCTCGCGCTTGCGCGCGTTGACCCGGGCCGTGCCGTTGATCACCCGAGAGACTGTACTGGGGGATACACCGGCTTCGCGAGCCACGTCGTTTAGGGTAACCACTTCGCGCAAGGCTGCCTCCAGATGGCTGGCTTCTTAGCCTAAGAGTTAATCAGATTTTGAAAGCGCTGTCAAGATGGTCGGGTTTCTCCCAGGCCAATGCAGGCCTGGTGAGGGATTGTTTGACCTAAGGCTCCAGGATCACCTTGCCGGTGTTCTGGCGGCCCAGGATAAAGGCGAAGGCCCTGGCCGCCTCCTCGAGCTTGAAGCGCTCCCCCACCACCGGCCTGACCTGGCCCGAGGCCACCAGAGGCATCAGGAAGGCAGTGGCTGCTTGCATCTCAGCCGGGTCGCTCAAGAAGGGGGTGAGCCATACGCCAATCACGCTCTGGTTGCCCTTCATCAGGCTCACCGGGTACATCTGGGCCATCTCGCGCGAGGCTGAGCCAATCACCAGCAAACGGCCCCGGTAGGCCAGCATCTTGAGGCTCTGGGCAAAGCCAGTCCCCCCCACCACCTCCATCAGAATGTCCACCCCGCGGCCCCCGGTGGCCTCTTTGACCGCTTCCACCAGGTTGTTCTGAGTGCTCAGCAGGGTGACATCCGCCCCTAGGGTGCGGCACAGCTCTAGCTTTTCCTCCCGGCTGGCCAGGGCCACCACCCGCAGGCCCAGGGCCTTGGCGATCTGAATGGAGGCCGTACCCAGGGCTCCGGCGGCGGCCTGAATCAGCACCCACTCGCCGGGTTTGGCCTGGGCTTGGGTTTGCAGGGCAAAGTAGGCGGTGTAGTAGGAGACCGGAAAAGCCGCGGCTTCGGCTGCGCTCATGCTGGGGGGCACCGGCAGCACTGCCCGGCTGCTGACCACGGCGTACTCGGCAAAAGCGCCGCTCCCTCCCAGCGCTGCGACCAATTCCCCTGGCCGACAATGCTCCACCCCCTCCCCTACCGCTTCCACCACCCCAGCAAACTCCATACCCGGCACCATGGGGTAGCGGGTGCGCACCAGGTACTCACCGGCTACGCTCAGGATATCGGCGAAGTTGAGCCCTACCGCCTCGACCCGGATGAGCACCTGCTCCGGGCCAGGGTTGGGCTTGGGCAGTTCGGTGAGTTCCAGGACCTCGGGGCCGCCAGCACGCTGGACCTGAATGGCTTTCATGCGCCATAGCATAAAGCCAGCGGGAGCCGAATGTAGCGCTGCCGAAAAATGTTTTTGGCAGCATGGGGGTATGCTTGGTTGTTATGGCGAGAACAGCAATTGTTATCGGCTCGGGGATTGGGGGCCTGGCCATGGGCCTGCGCCTACAGAGCCTGGGCTTTGAAACCACCATCTTAGAGAAACTGGATGCCCCCGGCGGGCGGGCCTATGTGCGCAAGGTGGATGGCTTTACCTTCGATATGGGGCCTACGGTGATTACCGTGCCGCACTTTATTGAGGAGCTTTTCTCCCTCGAGCGCAACCCCTCCTGGCTGACCCAGCCCGACTACCCCCCGGAGGTGCTGGGCGAGGATAGGCGCATCAAGACAGGCCTCTCGGGCGGCAAGAACACCAGCCGCTACGTGCAGATTGTGCCCATCCTGCCCTTCTACCGCATCTACTTCGACGATGGCAGCTTCTTCGACTACGACGGCGACCCCAAGCACACCCGGCAGCAGGTGGCGGCCTTGGGCGAACCCGGTGACCTCGAGGGCTACGAACGCTTCCACGCCGACGCCAAGGCCATCTTCGAGCGGGGCTTCCTCGAGCTCGGCTACACCCACTTTGGCGACCTGGGCACCATGCTGCGAGTGGTGCCCGACCTGCTCAAGCTCGATGCGGTACGTACCCTATTCGGCTTCGCTGCCAAGTATTTCAAGAGCGACAAGCTGCGCCAGGTCTTCAGCTTCGAGACCCTGCTGGTGGGCGGCAATCCCCTGAGTGTGCCGGCCATTTACGCCATGATTCACTTCGTGGAGAAAACCTGGGGCATCCACTTCGCCATGGGCGGCACCGGGGCGCTGGTGAATGCCTTCGTCAAAAAGTTTGAAGAACTCGGCGGTACGATGCGCTACAACGCCGAGGTCAAAAAAATCAACGTGGTGCGCGAGGGCAGCAAGAAAATTGCCAAGGGGGTCACGCTGGCCGATGGCTCCGCTCTGCATGCCGACATCGTGGTGTCGAACGCCGACTATGCCAACACCTACCTGCGGCTAATCGAACCGCAGTACCGCTTCTGGCAATCGGATCTGGTCGTCAAGAATCGTCCGCAGAGCATGTCGCTGGTGGTAATTTACTTCGGCTTCCGGGCCGATGGCAACGAAGGCCAGAAGCTGCGCCACCACAACATCATCCTGGGGCCGCGCTACGAGGAGCTGCTGAAGGACATCTTCGGGCGCAAGGTACTGGCCAAGGACTTCAGCCAGTACCTGCACATCCCCACCCTCACCGACCCCACCCTGGCCCCCCCCGGCCACCATGCCGCCTACACCCTTATTCCGGTGCCGCACAACGGCAGTGGGCTGGACTGGGACTTGCTGGGCGAGCCTTTTGTGAACAAAGTCTTGAAATTTCTGGATGACCGCGGCTACCTGCCCGGCCTGATGGAGCGCCTCGTTCACAAGAGCTTCATCACCCCCGACTATTTCGAGCACACCCTCAACAGCTACCTGGGCAACGCCTTCGGCCCCGAGCCCATCCTGGCCCAGTCGGCCTTCTTCCGGCCCCACAACAAAAGCGAGGACATCGCGAACCTCTACCTGGTAGGGGCCGGAGTGCAGCCGGGGGCGGGAACCCCCAGCGTGATGATGTCGGCCAAAATGACCGCACGGCTGGTGGCGAAGGACTTTGGGATTGTGGATGAAACGAAGAGGAGTGTTGAACCGCCCAGGCCGGCAGAGCCCGTTGCTGGCACTGACTAAAAATTTGGATCTGGCAATCGGCCACCTTCCAGCCATCGCCCCTGTTCAATGGCCTTATACCGGATTCAAAAAGATAGTCTTTCAATCCAAAGCTTTTCAGAGGCCATCTTTTTGAATCCTAGAGTACACCCCTCCCTTCGGTCGGCGAAGAAAGCGTATCCCTTCCAAGGGGCGGTATCGCCCTCCGCTACGCGGATAACTTCGGTCGGGTTAGTTCGTCGCCGTTCGG
>FWPV01007475.1_pt1 | contig 19789 bp, 8 predicted proteins | sample 2228371 | NCBI WGS metagenome assembly FWPV01 (sample SAMEA103939776, study PRJEB20133) | metagenome | reverse complement strand
ATGTAAAGTTACAGAGAGAGGTTATTTTATAAAGAAGGTAAATGTATAAAATAGGGAAAGAAATTATAATAAAGGGTATATTGATTGTTATTTTTCTGGGAAAATTTTTACCGATGCGCTGGCAAGTCCTTTTGAATAAGCCTTTAAAATTAATTGCTCACTGGCATTTTTATTAAATTTAACAATAACAAGGGCGTATCCGTTAAAAGTTTTTCTGGCATGAGAGGGGAAAGGAGTCATATCGGTAGGATCGCCGTTGTCGGTAGCCACGATTTTTCCGGGTCCGTCCAACTCAAATTGAATAAGATTGTTTGCATCTGGGACAATGTTCCCCATTGTGTCGATAATGTTAACCGTAATAAAAGAGAGGTCATAACCATCGGCTTTGATTTTTTTTCTGTCGGGTTTCATAACTATTGCAGTTGGTTTATGAGTGGTGACTATAGTTTTCTCTGCCCATTTCTGTCCCATTTTATAGGCGACTACATGAAGACTTCCGGGTTTATATATTACACTATCCCAACGGATACGATATTCATAGGTTTTTTTCTTTTTCTTTCCGAGCGATTTGCCATTTAAAAATAATTCAGCTTCATCGCCAGAGGTAAAAACATGAACAGGAGTAATTTGTCCTATTCTGTTAGGCCAGTTCCAATGTGGAATAATATGAACCATAGGTAGGTCGGGTCGCCATTGAGCTTGATACAAGAAGTAACGATCTTTAGGGAAACCTGCTAGATCTATAATGCCGGAGTACGAACTACGGGCAAGATAATAGGGTGTAGGTTCGCCTAAATAATCCCATCCTGTCCAGACAAATTCGCCCGCTACAAAGGGATGTTTATCTAAAGTTTCAAAAACCTTGTCGGGCGACGAACCAAAATCTACAGCATAAAGTTCGTATCCACTGACCTGCATAATTTGTGAATCGCCTCCTATACCATCGCGAATGAATGATGAATTTTTGGGGGTAACGGGGAATAAATATACCCCTCTACTGCTCAATGCAGATGCTGTTTCGGTGCTTATTATTACTTTATTGGGAAAATGTTTGTGAAAAGATTCGTATTGTGGAGCAGTCCGAATACGATCGGTTCCTTCGAAAATGGGATCTTGCCGTATACCTTCTCCTTGGTAATTGAGCCCAATTATATCGGGGACCTTTGGGAGTTCCATGTAAGGCTTGGCATAATTCATTGCTGTTGTGGTAAGACGTGTAGGATCTTCTTCTTTAAATATTTGATGTAGAATTTTAGCGATATTCGCGCCTTCTTCGCCGGTATATTGTTCTCCCACCTCATTACCAAAGCTCCAGATGATAACTGATGGATGATTTCTATCACGACGAATAAAAGCACGGGCATCGGCTTCATGCCACTCGTCAAATATAAGATGAAAATCGTGGGGTGTTTTTTTAAGTTGCCAGCTATCAAAAATTTCATTAATTACCAGAAATCCCATTTCATCCGTTAATTCTAATAATTCTGGAGCTGGAGGATTATGAGCCATTCTTATAGCATTGCAACCCATATCCCTGAGAATTTCAAGCTGTCTCTGAGCAGCTCTATAATTAAATGCAGCCCCTAAAGCTCCCAGATCATGATGTTGATTAACGCCTTTAATCTTTATACATTCTCCATTGATTAAAATTCCTTTATTGGGATCAAAATTTAGGGTGCGTATGCCAAAACGTGAGGTGAAGGTGTCTATGATTTTTTTGTTATGAATAATATAAACTTTTAATACATAAAGATTTGGTTTTTGAGTAGGATGGGGACCCCATAAATGTGGATTAATTATTTCTAATGTGCGATTTATCCCAATGGTGCTGTCGTTAGGAATGAGAATTTTGTTCGTACTCAAATAAACAATGGGTTTATTTAAGGTTTTTATTTCTTTCTTCCATTCATAAATTTCATAAGTTATCTCTATAGAAGCCTTTGAATAGGATGCATTTTTAATTTTCAATTCAATCTCTAAAATAGCTTTATTTTTATCGGCATGAAGTGTTTTAATAAAGGTTCCTCCGTGGGGTACATGAATGGGGGATACTTTTGTAAGCCATACGTTGCGATAAATACCTGCCCCGGGATACCAACGTGCAGAATGATTGGGATTATCCACTCTTATAGCAAGCTGATTTTCCTTACCAAAATGAAGGTAAGGAGTAATGTCGATATACCATGAAGCATACCCATAGGGCCATCCCCCGGCAAGATGCCCATTGACCCATACCATGGCATAGGACATGGCACCATCTATTTCAAGAAAAATTCTTTTGGAACTATCCTGAGTTGAAAAAAATATTTTTTTTCTGTACCATCCTACCCCATTGCAGGGTAAACGCCCCATGCCACCGCCAACTTCAGCTTCCCAACCCGTAAGAAAAGGTCCTTTTATAGCCCAATCGTGCGGCAGATCAATCAATTCCCATTTCGAATCATCATAGGTGCAAAGAACAAAAGAAAAATTATTTCCAGGATTTCCATTAGGTCGCTTGTACCATTTGATTGGTTCTTTGATAAATGGATTTGCAGTGGGAAGTATCCATGGTTTAAGAACAAATTGTTTAGTGTTTATGTGAATAGATTCAGTGGGTTTACTATCGGCATCTTTAACATCATTTTTCTCGTGTATGGGTGGGCGCACATCGTATATTAAAGTATCGGTATTAGTGGGGTCAGTATATTTATAAAATCTCCATCCCTCATTGATTAATAGCCGTTCGCGTGACTGACTTTTAATTAAAAAATGTGTAGAAGTAAAAAATAAAATTGTAATAAAAAATTTTATGTGCATACATTCTGTGTCCTAACAATTTATTAATAATAAATTTTGCTAAAATTATAAAATATTATTCAATGCGAAATTTTTTTTATTTTTCTTTCATATTTAATCAGGGTTTTGAGAAAATTTTAGCTCCATTAAATTCTATAAAGGTAAGTTTCAATAGAATTAGGCAGAGATAAGAGTTATATTAATAAGGTTTATTACATAAGTATTTTGCAAATTTTTGCATGATAGGTATAAGATTTCATTTAGCATAACTATAAAATCAGTCTAAAATCATTGCCTGTCATCGATGCATGTAATTGCAAACTTATCCGTTTTTTCTATAAATGGCTTCATATTCGCTAGGAGTTTTTCCAAAGTGTTCGCGAAAACATTTTGTAAAGTATGAGGGGGATGAGAATCCGGTTTCATAGGCAATTTGAGAGTAGGTGTATTGTTTCTCAAGAATCATTTTGGCAGCTATTTTAAGTCGAATAGAGGTAATGAATTCTATAACAGATAATCCTGTGATAGCTTTAATTTTTCTATAGAGCTGAATTCTACTCAGGTTGACATGATGTGCAAGCTGATCCACATTAAGATTAATATCGGAAATATGTTGTTCAATAAAAGAAATTAAATTTTCAATAAATTTCTGGTCGATAGAGGTATTAACCGCTTCTTTAGGAATAAAGTCTATTTCTTTGAGAATCTTTTGATAAATATTTTCTTTAAGTTGAAGAAGGCTTTGAATTTGGTGTTTGAGCACGAAAATATTAAAGGGTTTAACCATATAAATATCGGCACCTGTATCAAGACCTTCTATTTGCTGTTCTACTGTAGCTTTAGCTGATAAAATAATGATAGGGATGTGTGAGGTGGTAATCTGATTTTTCAGCAACTTACACATGGCAATGCCATCCATCTCAGGCATGATGATATCGGTTAAAATAAGATCGGGAAGTATTTCGTTAGCCAATTGATATCCTTCTTTTCCATTTGAAGCAGTAATAACTTTAAAGTGAGATGAAAGTTCTGATTTTACAAATTCGCTTATATCGGTGTCATCTTCAACCAATAAAATTTTATACAAAATATCAGTTTTACTGTTTTTAAATTTTTTTTGGGGCACAAAAATTTCTTCCTGGTTATTTGTTGATTCATCCATGTGAATATTTTCTGGTATTTGAACAGGCAGGAAGACATCAAATGAGGTATCTACATTTGGTATACTTTTAACAGTAATTTTACCCCCATGTAACTCAATAATTGATTTTACGATAGAAAGTCCAATGCCCAGTCCTTGTGAGGTTTGATTTACTTGATAATATCGATCGAAAATGCGAGATAGGTTTTGGGGTTGAATACCTTCGCCTGTATTGGTAATTGAAATTTTACAAAATTGTTTTTCATATTCAGAAGTTAGAGCAATCTCGACAATAATAACTCCATTTTTTGGGGTAAATTTAAAAGCGTTAGAAAGAAGATTAAAAATAACTTTTTCCAACATTTCTTTATCGAAGTATAATTTGAGATTTGTATAAAGAGAATAGAATTTATACTCTATGTGCATGGCGTGTGCCATTTCTTCAAACATGCTGTATACCTCTTTAACCACCGAGATGATATCCAGGTATTTAAATTCGGGTTTTATGAGATCTTTTTCTATTTTGGTAAAGTCGGAAAGTTCATTGGTAAGTTTTACCAATCGGTAGCTATTCTTCAAAGTGACCTGAATTTTTTCTTTTGTATTTTGTGGTAAGTCGTTATTCTGGACAATGGTTTCAAGAGGGTTAATAATGAGGCTAAGGGGGGTACGTATTTCATGGGCAATATTAGTAAGGAAGTCGGTTTTCAACTTATCCAGCTCCTGAAGTTTCATACGTTCGAAGACTTCTTTTTCCTTTTCAGTTTTTTCTTTAATTCGCTGAATAATGAGATGCCTGTAGCTAAAGAATAAAAAGGTTAGCAAGGAAAGGTAAATAAGATAAGCTATTTTAGTTTTCCAGAAGGGGGGAAGAAAAACTAATTTAATTTTACGGCTGCTTGATATGCCCATAGCATTTGTAGCCATGATTTCAAGGGTGTATTCATTGGCATTCAGATTTTGCAAGATAAGGCTATGGTTATTACTTAAAGTGATCCATTCATTATTGTTTAATCTATATTTATATTTAATCTGATCGTTATGAGAATAGTTTAAAGCAGCAAAATCAAGAGTAAGGGCACTATTGTAAGGTATTGTAATTTTATCGGCTTCATTAATACATTGGGTTAAAATTTTAACACCTTTAATTTTATTTTGTGGTGTAATTGTCTGATTGTTGATTCGAATGTCAGTAAAATATAAAGAGGGAGGGGTGGTGTCGTTTTCAACAGAATCGGGGTGGATGGTAACTAATACCTGGTTGGTCGCAAAGCATAAATGTCCGCTGGGCAAACTCATGGCATTGGCATTGGGCATATAAAAATTATAGTTAATTTTATCGATATTGAATAAGTAGTTTTTTATGTTATAAGTGGTGTTTGAGATGGAAGAAATTCCATAAGAGGATGATACCCAAACATTGTTTCGGGAATCGCCAATAATATTGCTTATATTTTCGGATGAGAGCCCATGCCCTTCGGATATTATTTTATGTGATTTTTTTTGTATATCATATACACATATACCCATATTGGTTCCTATCCATATTTTTTTTGTATTATCAATGTAAAAGGATTTTACATAATTACTGGGTAAAATTTTATTTACTTCATCGAGGGGTCTCCCAATAAATCTATTTAAAGCAACCTCTTTCATAGTTATAATACCAGCGTTACGAGTTCCCAGCCAGTATTCCTGATTATTTATTTGTATGATGGATTGTATAGGAGAGATAGAAAAGTTTACTTCATGAGGTCGTTTGTCGGTATAAATACAGGATACGTGACAGGTCTTTTTAATGTCTTCAAGAGTTTGAGATTCTGTAAAACCTTTTTCAAATGTTAAAAGATATAATGTTCCCCACATGCCCATCCACAAACGATCCCTTTCGTCTTCATAAAGAAAGGTAATATAACTGTTGTAAAAAGTTTCAAAAAGAAGTGAACTGATGTCAATAGGTTTTACGGATGAATAATTTTTTTTAGCCAGCAACTGGAGGGTTTTTGAGGCGGGTAAAACATATACTCCTTTTTTTCGAAATAATATCCATAAATTTCCTTTTTTATCTTCATAGCAGAACGATACCTCGTTAGAGGGTAGCAGGAGAGCAGAACTACTTTGTGAAGTAAAATGTCGGGTTGTATGAGTTGCAAAATCATATAAAAATATTCCATTATTATTGGTGGAAAGCCATATATAGTTGGGTTGATTCGATTGATACACTGTTGAAAATTCAAATGGTTTGTTTTCTACAGCTTTGATGGGGTGGTAAGGTGTTAAAAAATTTTTTTGGTAATAAATCTTGGTTAATGCGGGTTGATTCATGCATAACCACACAATACCATCTCTGTCTTGTAACATGTAGTTGATGATATTGGAACGAATAGATATGTTTTCATCATTTTTATAGTTAATGGATGAGACATTATCTCCTTTTTCATTAAAAATAAAAAGCCCGTCTCCATACGTAGCTGTCCAGAGCTGGTTCTGATGATCTGTAAAAATAGAAATTACTCTTTTATTCCCTATAACGCTGTTAACTTTTTTGTAAAATTCATTTTTTTCAATGTTTAAAGTATTTGGGTTAATAAGAAGAATTCCTCCATCCCAACTGCCTGCGATAAGATAATTTTTAAATCTATTGAAATGGCGGATGGAATTTTGGGGATGGGAGGAAATAAAAGTAAAGTATAACTTTTCTGTGTTTAAGGTAAAAAGTCCTCCATTGCTTCCAACCCATATGATGTTGGTGTTGGGATAAGCAAATAAGCAGTTAATTTTATTGGTTTGTGCTGAGATGTCTTCTGGATTAGGGAATAATACACGGGTATGTATTTCTTTTTCGGGTGGGTATTTCTCCTGCTGATCAAATACCAGAATACCGCTGTCTGAGGCTACCCATACTTTTCCTTTAAATAACAATATGCGAAATATATTATAATTTGTAGATATACTCAGCTTGAGTGGAAAAATTTCTTCAGTATGCGTATTATAATAAACTATTCCTCGTTTAGATGTGGCTATCCATAAGTTTTTTTTATCATCTTCCGAAACGCTATAAATTTCCCCATTGAGTAAAGGGCTACGACTGGAAAATTTTTGAAAAACGTAACCATCATAGCGGTATAAGCCATTAATACTGCTAATCCATAGAAAACCTCTGGAATCCTGAAAAATATGATTTACACTATTGGTTGTTAAACCATCCTTATAGGAATAATCAACGATTACTAGTTCATCTTGATTTGAGGCAAGAAAATTCTGGGTAGCAAGGAAAGTAAAAAGTATAATAGCAGTATATGTTTTAGTTTTATTCATTGCATGAAAAAATGATTGGCGTAAAATTATTTTAAAAAAGTCAGAATATTTTACGTATTATTTATTATTATGTTATAATAAGATAATAGCATCAAGAGAAAGAATGTATGTTCTTTCACTTTGATGCCATTATCTTTACAAACGTGGTTTTATTCTAGCACTATTTTTTGAGTAAACATTTGATTATTGATGTTTACTCTCACCATGTATACACCTGCTTTAAGATTGAGATAGCAACCATCCACAAAATTGTTGGTTTGGAAAACTAAGCTACCCATGATATTGTATATGTTAATTTTAGCTGGAGTATTACTCTGGGGTAAATTTTTAATAAATAAACGATTTTTGTATGCATAAATGGCAGGGTAGCCACTAAGAGAAAGGTTATTAATTTTATTTGAAGTTTCAGGTTTTCTTTTCGAACCAGCCTGGAATAACCATAATACTTCGTCGGCAGAAAGGGCTTTATTCCAAATGGCAAAAAGATCAACCGTACCTTTCCAGGTAGGATCGGGAGAGTATACGCTTTTGCCTATGAAAGCGGTATCATTAGCAATATTGGAAAGTTTGTGGGTTGCAGCGAGGGTATCTCTTAAGAGTTCACTTCCGTCGACGTAAAGTATCATAATGTTGCTTGTATCAATGGTGATAACATAATGATGTAATACAGAATCACCTATAGAGGCCCCTGTTGCAAAACCGTCTTCATTGGCCCAGGGAGAATCATCTCCAACGGATATTTTACAAGCAGTTTGAGTACCCCACCGAGCTGGAGTGAAGAAAAAATACTTTTTACCAGGATTGCCGTGAACACCAAAGCTCCAAAGCATTAAAGCTTTACCGTCATTGGCAGTTGTACTAGGGGTAGCCCATGTTTCTATGGTTACCTGGGAGTAAGTGTTTAATGCTATAATATTTCCGGGAAGTGATAGAAAACCTCCTGGAGAGGTGGTATCGGTAAGGTCAAGAACTCCGTTTGAGATGGTTGCTAATTCAGAAAGTTCTCCATCGGCATCGCCTACTAGATCAAAAGGTGCACTTTTCTCAAAATCCCAGAAATGGGTAAGATTAGCATTGGATGGCTTTACCTGAGCATACATTATTATTCCACTAAGCGATAAAGCCAGTAACCAAAGAGTACGTTTCATTTTCATAGCCATAAAAATTTATTGATTTAGATTAACAAAATAATAACATGATGATTTAAAGGATTATAAATTTTAAATCAATTGTTATTAGAAATTCATCAATTGAAAATATTTTAAAAGGGTAGACTCAGAGGGTTATGACTATAACCCAAAGAAATAATTATAGTGAAACAAATTTGACAGTAATTGAAATAAAAATTACAAAGCCCTTTTAAATATAGCTTTAAAATTGACAAAAGTTTTTCATTAAATCATTTCACATGAAAATTAACAAATACAACTGATTGCTAAACTATGAAAAAAGAAGTAAAAAAGAACCCATGGAGGTCCGTAAAGGGGAAAAGCTTATGGTTATTAATAACTATGTGTTTATTTAGTACCAACATTTTTTCCCAGAATACACGCACCATTAAGGGGCAGGTAACGGACGAGACACAGACACCCGTTATAGGGGCTACTGTAGTTGTGAAGGATAGTAAAAACGTAGGGACAATTACCGATGCAAACGGTATGTTTTCTCTTACAGTACCAGGAGAAACCAAAACTCTTGTTATTTCATTTGTTGGGATGGAACCTCAGGAGGTAAATGTGGAAAATGAAAGTAACATAAATGTGGTACTAAAAGAGAGTAAAATTGTTTTAAGTGATGTAGTGGTAGTAGGATATGGAAAACAAAAGAAGGAGAGTGTTGTAGGAGCCATCTCACAAACGTCGGGTCAGGTATTGCAGCGTTCTGGTGGGGTTTCAAGTATTGGAGCAGCACTTACCGGAAATATACCAGGACTAATAACTATTCAAAATACAGGGAAACCAGGGGAAGAAACACCCGTTATATATATACGTGGTCAGGGAAGCTGGAATTATAGCAATCCTCTGGTACTTGTGGATGGAATAGAACGTTCGATGAACGAGCTCGATATGGAATCGATTGAAAGTATATCGGTTCTGAAGGATGCCTCTGCTACCGCCGTTTTTGGTGTTAAGGGTGCAAATGGGGTAATATTAATTACTACCAAACGTGGTTCTGAAGGGAAAGCAAACATTAAAATTTCTACCGAAACTACTGCGAAGATTCCTTCCCGATTACCCGGAAAGTACGATGCCTATGATGCATTAAAAATTAGAAACCTTGCCATAGAGAGAGAAGTTAATTTAGATCCGGCGTTATTTGCTTACTATACCCCTCTTACTGAATTAAATAAATATCGTAATCCTTCCAGTATTGAGGAAGCTGAAAGATATCCTAATGTTGACTGGCAAAAGGAAACTTTCAAGGATTATGCTTTATCTCAAACACATAATATTAGTATATCAGGGGGAACGTCATTTGTAAAATATTTTTCATCGGTCGATTATCTTCATGAGGGGGACTTAATGAAGGTTCGTGATAACGGACTGGGATATACGGCGGGTTATGGGTACGATCGTATGAATTTCAGGAGCAATCTCGATTTTACCCTAACACGTACCACTACGCTTACCACAAATCTTGCAGGGAGTTACGCATTACGTAAATCTACCTGGTCGGGATTTGAGTATACCATGTGGCAGGCAGCATACTCCAATCCGCCCGATGCCTTTCCTGTACAATATAGCAATGGTGTGTGGGGTTACTGGCCAGCCAATACAGTGGATGTAGTCAATTCAATTAAGAATGTATCAACCACCGGGGTTAGAAATACTAAAACTACCCTCCTCAATACCGATTTTACACTTACGCAGGATCTTAGTATGTTACTTAAGGGACTCAATGCCAAAGGTACTTTCTCGTTCGATAATACTTTTGTTTCCGAAGGAGGAATTTGGAATAACTGGGGAAGTCCTATTGATATGTGGATATCTCCTGCAGGGGCTACTACCTGGAGTCAGGTTTATGGAGCCAATAAATATGATTATAAGACTCCAGAGTGGTCGATTAGAAATGATGAAATTTTAAATTATCTGACACAAAGAAAAATATATTATCAGTTGCAACTCAACTATGGAACCCAGATTGAGCGTCATAATATAACTGCTATGGGATTGTTTAGCAGGGATCAGAGTGCTATTGGTAGTGTTTTTCCACGCTATCGTGAAGACTGGGTATTCAGAACTACATACAATTTCGACGAACGTTACTTTTTTGAATTTAATGGTGCCTATAATGGTTCAGAGCAATTTGGCCCCGATTATAGATTTGATTTTTTCCCTTCGGCTGCATTGGGATGGATGTTGACCAACGAATCTTTTATGAAAAATGTAACCTGGTTATCCCGCTTTAAAATACGTGTATCTTATGGTTTGGTGGGTAACGACCGTCTCAGCGACAATGAGTTCGATGAAAATCTTAGGTGGCTTTATCGCACCGACTGGGTATACGGGGGACAATCCTTATTAGGAACACGCGCTGGAAATACCAGTCCATATGTATGGTATAAAGAAAGTAAGATAGGAAATCCCAAGGTTCACTGGGAAAATGTTGAAAAAAGAAATTTAGGTATAGAATATTCTTTCTTCAATGGTTTGGTTGAGGGAAGTTTCGATGTGTTCCAGGATTATCACAAAGATATTCTCATTAGGGGAACCGACCGGGCTGTTATGGATTATTTAGGAGCCGTTCCTCCATCAGCCAATTTAGGGGAAGTGGAAGTAAAAGGTTATGAAGTAGAAACAAAGGTAAATTATAGGTTTGGTAATGGATTGCGTTTATGGGGAAGTATGATAATGACGCATGCAAAAGATAAAATAATTTTTGCCGATGACCCTCAGTTACTGCCTGCTTATCAGAAGAGAGAAGGCTACCAGATAGGTCAGTACCGTTCTCAAATGATTGCGGGTTTTATGAACACCTGGGATGAGGTGTATGCAAGTACACGCTGGGAAACTAATGATAATCTTAAGCTTCCCGGTGAATATAATATTATTGATTTCAATGGGGATGGCGTGATAGATAGCTATGATAGTGCACCTAACGGTTATCCCGAACGTCCTCAAAATACCTATAACTGGAATTTAGGATTCGATTATAAAGGGTTTAGTTTCTTTGTACAATTCTACGGAGTAAACAATGTAACCCGTAATGTACCTTTTGGAAACTTTAATAAACAAACGAATGTGGTATATGATCAAGGAACCTATTGGTCAAAAGATAACAAAGAAGCGGACTCATTCGTGCCACGTTTCGTTAAGAAATTCGACCGATATGGGAATTATTATGCATACGCCGCTTCCTATCTGAGGTTAAAAAATATGGAATTATCGTATACCTTCGAATCGCAAAAATTTAAAACACTGGGAATAAAATCCCTACGCATCTTCATCAATGGAAATAACCTCTGGTTATGGACCAAATTACCCGATGACAGAGAGTCTGGATCTGGAGGCGCTTATCCTATGGTTCGTCGTGTTAATGTTGGCTTAAATATTAACTTGTAAAAAATAATACACATGATACGCAACTTAATAAATAAAAAATATATTTTGAGTCTTTTAATGGGGTTTTTGCTAGTCTCCTGCGAAGACTATCTTGACAAATCACCAGAATCGGTGATTACAGACAAAGAGGTATTTAGTACCTTCAGAAGTTTTCAAGGATTTGTTGAAGAGTTATACCATTGTATTCCCGATTATACTCGTTCTACCTGGGTAGCCGACTGGAATATTGGAGATGAACTGTTATCTACAACTGTCGACTGGCGACTGGGAGTACATTTCGATAATGGAGATTACTGGTACTGGTATACCTCAGCCTGGGGATGGGATCAAAGTTATTTTATGTCGAGAGATGGAGCTGTTACAAATATAGAAAATAGTGGGTGGCAAAAAATGGGATTATGGCCCTTGAGTTGGTATGGTATACGTAAGGCCAATGTTGGGTTGGAGAATCTCGACAAACTTGTAGAGGCCACACAAGAGGAAAAAGATATTATCAAAGGACAACTTTTATTCTTTCGAGGATTCTTTCATTTTCAACTAATGAGTTTCTGGGGAGGACTTCCCTATATTGACAAAGTATTGGGTTCCGACAAACTCGATTTGCCACGTCTTACCTATCGAGAAACGGCTCTGAGAGCTGCAGAAGATCTTGAGGAGGCTGCCAAATTATTACCAGTGGATTGGGATAAAACGGCGGCTGGTAAGCAAACTCAGGGAAACAACTTTGAACGTGTTACCAAGTCTACCGCCTATGCTTATCTGGGAAAAGATTTGCTTTATGCAGCCAGCCCTCTCATGAACAAAGTATCTACAGGCAATGCCAGCTACGATGCAGAATTATGTAAAAGAGCTGCTGAAGCTTTTTATAATTGTCTGTATTTATCTTATACAGGACAAGCACCTTATAAACTCATTGAGTGGGAGCGCTGGAATGAAAATTTTTATACCCTCAATGGTGATAAACCCGGTTATCCCGAAGCACTTTTATCGCCACGTTTTTACTGGAATAATATAGGTTACGACGTAACCACCTCCCTATTTCTTCCCCAAATACTTGGGGGTGATGGCAACATGGTATCGCCGGCACACAATTATGTGAAGAATTTTGGTATGGCCAATGGATTACCTATTGATGCGGATGGTTCGGGATACGATCCTGCTGATCCCTGGAGCAATAGAGATCCACGTTTCTATAAAAGTATAGTCTATGACAGTGTACAGGTTGTCAAAGGAGGAACTGCTGCTGATGACAGCTATAGGTATGCAAATCTTTACAATGGAGGTAATTATAGAAACGACTTAAATGGAAGCCGTTCGGGATACCTGCTCTGTAAAATGTTCTCAATGCAGGGAAATAAGGTTGATAATGTACCCAATCGATTTTTACTTCCAAGTTATTTGAGATTGGCCGACGTATACTATATGTATGCCGAGGCAGTGCTACATGGATATGGAACTCCTACCAGTAGTTATCCTGGCAAACCCGATTATGTACTTACCGCCGCCGATGCAGTGAATGTAGTAAGAGCAAGGGCTAATGTTCCTCCTGTGGATGATAGATATTTAACTTCCAAAGACGCTTTTATGAGTGAACTTATTAGAGAACGCGCTGTTGAGTTGATGTGCGAAGCTAATATACGTTTCTGTGACTTGCGTCGTTGGATGTTGGCAAAAGATATGAAGTATCGTCAAAAAACGGCAATAGATTTCGATCGAGGACCTGGTGGAAAACCCATAAATATGAAGGAAAGAGTAGTAGTTACCAGAGTGGTGGAAGACAAACATTTCTGGTTGCCCTTACCACAGGACCAGGTGAATATTTATCCCCAATTTGGCCAAAATCCTGGTTGGTAAAACTATAATTTCTATGAAATATAAAAGTTTTACAGTTAAAAAATTATAGAAAATGAAATATATAAAATATATCGCAATAATATGGTTAATGTCTGTTTTTAGCATTTGCTATTTAAACGGACAGGACACAAAAGAAATAACCTTTGAATCTTTTGTATATGATCAGCAAGGAAATCCTATTATCGATGCCGTAATAACCGGTAATGAAGGAGATATTGTTACTAGTACAGATTTAAAGGGGCGATTTACCATTAATGTGCCTTTAAATTCTACAGTAATGATTACTGCCACGGATTTTTTACCTACCCTCATTAAAGCTCAAATGGGAGTTCCCCAAATAGTGCTGGAGAGGGATACTATTGGCAAACCTATACAAGTGGCCTATAAAAAAGTATCTTCAAAAGAACTGGGGGCTAACATTTCGGTATTCGATGCAAAGGATTTTATAGATAAAGATTATAACTCCAATGTAGTTTCTGAGATTAATGGAAAAGTAGGTGGTTTACTTTGGTCCAATAACATTTGGGGTTTACAAAATGCCCTCATTTTAGTAGATGGTGTACCCCGTAACTATAGTGACGTGAGAATGGAAGAAGTAGACCATATAACCTTTTTAAAAGGAGCTAATGCTGTAGCTTTATATGGGTCTATGGCTGCAAAAGGAGTGGTACTTATAACAACTAAAAGAGGGGAGGCCTATCATAAAAAAATTAATATCAGAGCAACCTCTGGAATTGGTACTCCCAAAATATTTCCAAAATATCTCAATTCGGCCGAATATATGACTCTTTATAATGAAGCTCGTGTTAATGATGGCCTCAATCCATTGTACGATGCTGAAATTATAAATAAATATAAAAGTGGTAATCCTTATCGTTATCCTGATATTGATTATTATTCCTCAAATTACATAAAAAATTATATAACCAATAACGATGTAACAGCCGAATTTTCTGGGGGTAACAAACAGGCTCAATTTTATTCCAATATTGGTTGGACTCAAAATACTTCTTTATTAAATTTTGGGGAAGGGAAAAATGAAAATTTTAACCGTTTTAACGTACGAGGGAATGTGGATGTGAAACTTAACGATTTTATTTCCAGTTCAGTAGATGTTAGTGCTATTATAAATAATAATAGGTATGCTATGGTAGATTACTGGTCTGCTGCAGCCAATCAACTACCCAATAAATATTCCCCGTTAGTACCTGTTGAACTTATTCATCCCGACTCCATTCAAGCATTACAATTAGCTAATAACAGTAAAAATATTATCGATGGTAAGTACATTTTAGGTGGTACTCAGGAATTTATGACCAATCCCATTGCCAATGTTTATGTAGGTGGGCATAGCAATAACATTCAACGTTTGTTGCAAATTACAAACGGAATTGATGTGAATCTTAATTCTATATTGGAAGGGTTAACTTTTCATACAAAACTTAATATGGACTATTCCAATTCATACAACCAGGTGGTACAGAACAACTATGCCGTATATACTCCTACCTGGGATTCTATCAACGATGTCATTGTTGGTTTGGTTAAATGGGGTACCGATGAACGTTCTGGAAGACAGGACTTGAGTAATGCCTCGCAGGTAAGAACATTTGGATTCTCTTCCCAATTTAATTTTGATCGGACATTCCAGTCAGTTCATAACCTCTCTGCCATGTTAATAGGGGCAGTGTTTTCACGTTCTACTTCCGGTGTACTTCAAAATTGGACCAATTCAAATATTGGTTTACAATTATCCTATAATTACGATCATAAATATGGAATTGATTTTAGCAGTGCTATTGTGAATTCCACAAAATTACCTTCCAGTAAAAGAATAGGTTTTTCACCCACCATTGGACTGAGTTGGGTAATAAGTCAGGAATCGTTTTTACAAAACTCTTCTACAATCGATTATTTAAAACTTTATGCTTCGGCAGGAATAATTAACACAGATCTCGATATTAGTGATTATTATTTATATGAAAATGTTTATTCTAGTACAGGTGGTTATGGCTGGAACGATGGAACATACAGCAACTCTGCTAGTGTTTCCAACTATGGTGCTAATCCCAATCTAACCTATGTAAAAAGAAAAGAAATTTCCCTCGGATTAACCGGATTGTTCTTTAAAAAATTAGTTAAATTTGAATCAAACCTCTTTGTGACTACTATTGATGGACTTCCAACTCAACGATTCTCCATTTATCCTTCCTATATGAGAAGTTTTGTGCCTTACGAAAATTATAATGCCAATCGTTATTATGGAGCCGATGCTTTAGTGTCGATAGATAAAAAATTTGGAGAAATAGCAATGAATGTTGGAATTTCAGCTACCTATGTTAAGTCAAAAGTGGTAAAGAGAGATGAATTATATGTAGATGCATATCAAAGACGTGAAGGACAACCCGTTGATGCTATTTTCGGTTTGGTAAGCGATGGATTTTTTATGGATCAAAATGAAATAAACAATCATCCCCGACAGATTTTTGGAGATGTACGTCCCGGCGATATTAAGTATGTCGACCAGAATGGTGATAATATTATCGACGAAAGGGATGAAGTAAAAATTGGACAATGGATATCGCCCTTAACGGGAGGTTTACATCTTACTTTAGGATATAAAAAACTATCATTGTTTATGTTGGGAGTTTTTCAGCAGGGTGGATACGGAATGAAATCTTCTAACTATTACTGGGTAGATGGTGATGATAAATATTCCGAAGTAGTAAAAAATCGTTGGACAGAAGCTACCAAAAACACCGCTACCTTCCCACGTTTGAGTTCCCAGCAAAATACCAATAATTACCGTTACTCCGATTTCTGGATATATAAAACCGATCTATTCCGATTAGATAAAATTCAGCTAAACTATGAAATACAATCCGAGTCGTTACGTAGTCTTTATATTAAGCGTTTAGCATTTTATCTTATGGGTTCAAATCTTTTAACATTATCACCAAATAAGGATATAATGGATTTAAATATAGGTAGCAGTCCACAATTTCGCTACTATGCATTAGGTGTAAAGTTTAATTTTTAGTAGAATTTTAAAAACAGAAAAGTCATGAATAAAAAAATATGGACATTTCTAATCATGATGGTGATAGTTATCGCAGGATGCGAGGATCAATTTGAACCTGCCGAAGACAACCATCGTACACAGGAAGACATATACAGTGATGCAGCTTTTGCAGAAGGAATATTGATGAATGGCTATACACGACTACCAACGAATAGTTATTCATTTAACGATGTAGCAACCGACGATGCTGTAACGAACGACAAATTTAGTGCGTTTAGAAATATGGCCATTGGTCAGTGGTCGGCTTTATATACACCCGTTTCTCAATGGGCAAATTTGTATGCTGCAATTATATATCTTAATAAACTTATTAAGGAAAACGATAAAATTGTATGGTCAAAAGATCCAAAGGCACGTTGGTTATTCAGTTGCAGAAATAAAGGTGAAGCTTATGGTTTGCGAGCTTTATATTATTATCATTTGTTAAAAGCACATGCCGGAATTGGAAACGATGGACGTTTACTGGGTATTCCTATTATTACAGATGTGCTCGATGCCAGTTCAAATTTTAATATTCCAAGAAACACTTTCGATGAGTGTATGCAGCAGATCTACGCTGATCTCGATTCGGCTGAAGCTTATCTTCCTTTGGATTATTTCGAAACAGAAACAACCGATGATCTCCCCTTAAGATACCGAAATTTTACCGTACAGGAGTATAATAGAGTTTTTGGAGAAATAAGTCGTCAAAGAATCTCAAGTCGTATAGTAAAAGCAATTAGAGCACAAGCTGCTCTATTAGCTGCAAGCCCTGCATACAATTTAGACAATGATATAAGTAAATGGGAAAAAGCTGCCAATTTTGCTGCCGAAGTTATCAATCTGAAGGGAGGAATTTCTGGTCTGGATCCTAAAGGCAATCTGTTCTACACTAAAAGTACGGTAGATGTTATAAACCTTGCCAAAGGGAAAGACCAATCCGAGATGCTCTGGCGTGGAGCTATTTATACCAGTTATTCTCTGGAACAAAATAACTTTCCTCCTACCCTTTTTGGTAACGGAAGAGTTAATCCTACGCAAAATCTTGTCGATGCCTTCCCCATGGCTAATGGTTACCCTATTTCAGATCCCAACAGTGGGTATGATCCAGCAAATCCATATGCCAATAGGGATCCTCGTTTATCAAACTACATAATATATAACGGAAGTACTTTTGCGGGCAAAACCATTTATACTCACACAAATGCTGGCGATGATGGTATCAATAATATTAAGACTTCTACCCGAACAGGATACTATTTGAAAAAATTATTACGCGATGATGTTAATGTAAACCCTACTACCTTACAGGGGCAAAAAAGATTTAACCCTCACATACGTTATACGGAAATATTTCTCATATATGCCGAAGCGGCCAATGAAGCGTGGGGCCCCGATGGCGTGGGTGGAAACAGTTTTTCGGCACGAGACGTCATTGCAGCTATAAGAAAAAGAGCGGGAATAGCTCAACCCGACGATTATCTGGCCTCTATTTCCTCAAAAGAGGATATGCGAAAAATTATTCGTAACGAAAGGAGATTAGAGTTGTGTTTTGAAGGTTTCCGATTTTGGGATCTACGACGCTGGAAAGAAAATATTTCAGAACCTGCTAAAGGGGTTGTTATCTCTGGTAACACATATCAAATAATTGAAGTAGAACCCCGTAAGTATGACGATTACATGTACTATGCTCCCATCCCTTATGAAGAAGTAATAAAAATGAATCTTATACAAAATAAGGGTTGGTAAAACAAAGTAGAATATATAAATTTTACATGTATGAATCATCTAATAATTGTCAAACGCTAATAATTATTAACATGAAAAAAAGATATTATCTTCTGGCCATAATGTTCATCTCATTAGTGGCTTGTGAAAATGAAAAATGGAGCTTCCCGAATTTTGATTATACTACCGTATACTTTGCCTATCAAACCCCTGTTCGAACCATTACCCTGGGTACCGATTATTCCTTCGATAATTCGCTCGACAATGCTCATAAGTGTATGATTATGGCCACTATGGGTGGAGTTTATAATAATGACAGGGATGTCATTATATCTGTTAAAGTGGATAATAGCTTATGTAATTACTTGCATTTTGAAATAGATACAGGGGCACCTGTACTTCCTATGCCTGCCAGTTATTACAAGCTTCCTCAAAATTTGCAAATAGTTATACCCAAGGGTGAGTTAATGGGTGGCATTGAGGTAGAACTTACCGACGATTTCTTCAATGATACTCTTGCTCTAAAAAATACATACGTTATCCCATTGGTTATGACCTCTGTAACGAATGCCGACTCAATCTTGCAAGGAAAACCACTTTCCGATACCGCACGTAAAGTAGTTGTGAATGATTGGGAAGTTGCCCCCAAAGATTATGTTTTATATGCCATAAAATACATAAATCCATGGCATGGATTCTACCTTCGAAGAGGTGTAAATGAGGTGAAAGGAAATGGAAATCCTGCACTCGATACCAAATATATTTATCATAAAAAATATGTAGAGTGGGATGAAGAATGTAAAGCTGTTAGCAAATCGAGAAATGAAGTTGTTTTATCACTTAAAACGAAAGCCGATGATAAAGTGACGGATATACCATTTCAGGTTATTCTAACATTCGATGCCAATAATAATTGTACGGTTAAAAATCCTCAAAATGCTTCTTATACTGCTACTGGTAGTGGAAAGTATGTATTAAATGGCGATGAATTCGGGGATAAAAAACGCGATGTCTTGTATTTACAGTTTTCTGTAAACTTTGGTACTTCTACACACAATTTTACGGATACCCTGGTTCTTCGTAACAGAGGTGTGCAATTCGAAACTTTTAATCCCGTTTATGTGAAAAATTAAAAGTTAACTACTATATTTTTAAAGGGAATTGTAGATTTTTTTACACCTTTACTACAATTCCCTTTTGTTATATAATTACATTCTTTAAAAAGTAATATAAAAAAACCTATAAGTATTTTTTAAACTTAAGAAACAAAATTGACAAATCCTGACAAAAAAATTATATATGTTTTTATAATTTAATAATATCTTGCATATTTCACTAAAAATTATG
>FWPV01007474.1_pt1 | contig 19791 bp, 20 predicted proteins | sample 2228371 | NCBI WGS metagenome assembly FWPV01 (sample SAMEA103939776, study PRJEB20133) | metagenome | reverse complement strand
GTACTTTTTCCCTTTCATTTTGGTTCGCCTCCCTTAGTAAGTCTATCATTTACTTTGTCTCGTTTTAGGGGAGCAGACCAATATTTGAAGCCAGAAGATTGGTGATTTCGTAAAACAAATTAGGAGCTCCATTTATTATGAAAACCCCGGCTCGCCGGGGCTTTGTTTCAGGTCTCTATTCAGTTGTCGAAGCGGTGTGTGCAGTGGTAAATATCCAAGGTCTTGTATTTTCGTTTTTATTCGCCTGGTCGGTCTCTCGCTCTGTGTGCCATATCTCTGCCCTCATTTGGCAAGCACTTTCATCGCGCTTTTCCAGAGTCCTTTGTTGAGGAACATGACCACCACGTCTATCGAGATGTCGAGGATGAAGTCGAATAATTCCGGGTCGATCTTCCATTGTTCGTCAGGCAGCGCGTCCTTTATCATCTGTTTCACTTGCTCTTTCTTGGCCGGGCCGTCTCCCGGGTGTTCGACGTAGCTGGCGAAGAGAGCGATGAGATTCAGCAGTTCTTCGAGCCAATTCACGGGGTTACCTCCTTTGTGATTCGTCCTCCATTTGATTCGTCCTTCGTCCCTGATCATGGACCCGTCCTTCGTCCTTGGATAGACACTTTAAGCTATCATTTCTCTGGAGGTGGTGTTCATAGCCGATTCTTATCAGAATCTAGATGTGTATAAGCTGAGCATGCAGTTTGCCTACGACGTTTATCAGAAGTCTCCTCTTTCCCTGATTTTGAGAAATTCGGGCTTTCTTCTCAATTGAGGAGAGCTTCGATTTCTGTTCCCTCAAATATTGCCGAAGGATCAGGCCGACAACATCAGAAGGAATTTGTTCAGTTTCTCTTCCTTTCGAAAGGCTATCTCAGAGAGGTGATGACACAGCTCGAATTGTCAAAGATGCTTGGTTACATAAGTGAAGAGACATTCATTCAAATGCAAGGTCAGGCAGACAGACTCCATAAGATGCTAAACAGGCTGATTACCAGACTGAAGAACCCGGGTGGCTGAGCCACCCGGAACCATGGACGATGGACGGGTCCACGGTTTTGGACGCTGGACGTATCTTACAGCAGGTTGAAGAGTTCGTTTTTCTGGGTGTCCACCACGGCGGCGTAATCTACGGCGTGGGTGGCCGGTATGACTTTGAGGGTTATGAGGTTGTTCATAACGCTCTGTACGGTCTCAGTGGTGAGCCCCTCTTTCGGTTCTTTGAGGTTGAAGCCCTTCGATTTGCCTGTTTCAGCGCTCGCGTTGTACCATCTCATGTTCAAGACTCTCATCTTGCGTGCCTCCTTTCGTGAGAGGTTAGTGGCCGGAGGCGAGAGGCGAGAAGGTTCTCAGATCTTGATCTTCTTACCTCTTACCTCTTACCTCATACCTCTCGTCCATTCTCAGTCGATGGGTGAGAGTATTTCCTGCGTGACCAGGTAGATGTTGCTTATGGTGTAGTCTGTGAGGCTGGCTATGTTGTAGGCGGCATCGTACGCCTCCTGCGGCGTGATGGCCGAATCGACCTTCAGGGTCTGCCTCGACAGCACGGGTTTGTCTCCCTCCAGCACACCGGTGTCCCACACGATCACCAGGGATTTCTCGGTTCCTATCACGTTTGCCGTTGCTCCAAGTCCCATAGTTGGACCTCCTTTTTTTAGAGGTTAGAGGAGAGCGGTTAGAGGTTAGAAAGATCAGGATCTGAAGATCTTCTTACCTCATGCCTCTGGCCTCTTGCCTCTTCTCTTGGCGCGCACCTGTCATAAGCCTATTACGGCCGGTCAGTATTCTCCAAGCGCACAAGCGGCGTTTGTGTCGGTTTTATTCCAGAATATATACGTATAATCTTGTATTGTTAAGATAAAGGTCATATAGAAAAGAATTTAGCTTTTAACCGCATTTAATCGGCCACAATCGTAAATGGCGCACCTTGACGACAAATGCACGTGTAATCGGCTCTGTAAGCTATTGACAGACCACAAGCATATGATATAATCTTTGTGTGACGATATTGATCGTGTTAACCACGAATATGAAGGAGGTGAGTCGAAGCATGTGCGAATATGGTTACGGGAAAGCCACGGGACCGTCCTGCGATTCTTTCTCCGCCGGTAATTTGTGTGTCTTCTTTCCACGTTCGTTCTTCAACGATTGCGGTTGAATCGGGAAAAGGAAGTGATCGATGGATCTATTTCTGGATGAGAGGTTGAGAAACCGTTTCACTCAGAAGCAGCTGGCAGACGCGATAGGAAAGACGCAGCAGTACATTTCTGCCATCGAGAAAGGGAAGATAGTCCCGCCGTTCAGGGAGGCGGACAGATTGGCCAGGTACATGGGAGTCCCGGTGGAGAGGATCTTCAACTGTTATGTGAGAGTTTCGAAGTTGCCGACTTTCAGGGATCTCATGTATCTATACAGCGAAGGGTACGATATAGGAGCCTATGAGGTGGAGGAAGTGTGAAGAGCCGTCCTTCGTCAGTCGTCCCAGAGCGTGAACCCGTCCTTGGGAAGAGCCGAGAGCACGCGCGGAGTAAATCAATCCGTCATTCTGAGCTTGACTCAGAATCACGTTCTTCCATCGTTCCCGTCATGCCGGACCTGATCCGGCATCTCCGCTCCTTCAAAAGAGCGGGAGAGCGAGATCCCGTATAGGAGCATTACGGGATGACCCTGAATAGGAGCATTTCAGGGCAGGCTCCACGGGGACACCACGGAATGACTTTGTAGGAAAGGCAGAAGGCGTGAAAGAGAAGATGTAAAAGAGAGAAGGTGATGTTTTGATTGGGCCTGTTAGAAATGAGAACGGGTCTCCCGCCAGAGACCCGCTCAGAAAAACGCAAAATAAATCGCATAATTATTGTATCATTCCAGTTGACAAAGTGTATGACAAAACTGTCAAAAACTATCACTATCGTGATAGGTCTATACCCTTCAGTGGCGCCGGCGGTGTCTGTCCGGGGCGATCTTTGAGAAACAGCCGGATAACAGGGATCGGGAACAGCTCACACAAGGAGTGGCGGGGCGACCGCCGCTCCCCCGCCTTGAACGTTTTTCTCGCTTTTGGAAGGAATGAGAGAGATGAAGAGCCTTGACGGAGAAGGAATCGACCGTTATGACGACGGATGCGACGGTGAAGACCTCGAAAGGATAGTGATAACTGACAGGGAGGCCGTCTTCGATTTCATCACCCATCTCGAAAATCCCCTGAAGTACATCTCTTTCAGGAATCTCAAGGAGCTCGTGGAAATGGAGCTGCCTCAAATGTTCTACGAGAGAAGGCACAGGACCAGAAGAGCGGAAGAGCGAGAAGAGCCGTCCATCGTCAGTCGTCCCGGAGCGTGAACCCGTCCTTGGAGAACAGAAGAGCGGTTCCGGCGCGTTGCGCCCAAGTTCCTCGTTCCGACGCTGCGCGTCCAGGTTCTTGGTTTGTAAGAGCGGAAAGACGTCCCTCGTCCTTCGTCCAAGAGCATGGACCCGTCCTTGGGAAGATCAGAAGAACGAGATCCCGTATAGGAGCATTACGGGATGACAGCATGGGAGTACCGAAGAGCGGGATCCCGTTTAAGAGCACAACGGGATGACAGTCCTTCTTCCTCCCCGTCATGCCAGACTCACTTATGGAGGTGTTCATGAATTACATAGAGCTAATAAACAATTTCTGGATAGCCAACAGGGTTCATAATTTCAATTCTCTTGAGACGTCGCTTTATTTCTTCATTCTCGATTACGCCAACAACGCGAGGTGGCCCGTGAGTTTCAACCTCCCCAACGGGATAATCCAGAGCGTTTTCGGCTGTACCAGAGACCAGCTGACCAGGGCGAGGAAGAAGTTGTGCAAGTGCGGTCTGCTGTATTATGAAACGGGCGACCGACACAATCCTGGAAAATACAGGATAATCGCGCACCCGACGCCTACCAGAGACCTACCCGAGGCCAACTCGAGAGCGACTCAAGAGACACCCATGTCGGATCTTTCAACTACGGCTTCTCATGAGCCACAGAATAGCGTCGAAGAAACGGTAGACCCACACAAGACCTACTCGAGGCCTACTCAAGACCTACCCGAGACCTACCCGACGCCTACCAGTAATATAAACAAAACTAAACTAAAGAAAAGAAAACAGGAAATCACTGAATTACCTTACGGTAATTCGTCAGCGAGACTGACGGACGAGCGTCGAATTTCAGGAGAAGAGAATGTAAATGAGCCTTTCGCGGTCAAGGGCGATGAATCTCAGGCTCTGGATAATTCGAGGGCAAACGTTTCATACGAATCGACAAACAAAGACCAAATTGAAGATATTAAAGAGATCAATCCCGCCACTCGAGAGTTATGTGCCCAGACGGTTGACGTGCACGCAGTTGAAGCCGATGGGGCCGTCCCTTACGAACTGATCCGGAGAGCCTTCATAGACCTCTGCCCTTCGCTGCCGGCGCCAAAGGAGTCGGGGTTCTGGTCTCAGGCAAGGAAGCGCCTCATCCGCTGCCGCTGGAAGGAGTACCCTTCGCTCGAGTTCTGGGAGGACTACTTCAATAAGGTGGAGAGCTCGGATTTCCTCTCGGGTAGGGTGACCAGATGGAGGGCGGACTTCGACTGGATCATGAAGCCTTCGAACTTCGAGAAAGTCCTCGAGGGTAAATACGCCAATAGGCAAGAGAAGGTGGTCGAAGTGCTGAGGCGGTTCGTGGAGGCTGGATGATGGAGAGGGCTGTGTTCGCAAAGGGAATCGGGCTGTTGCAGATGGTCTTCGAAAGCTTCAGGCTCGATGGACAGACCACCGAGCTCTGGTACAGGCTGCTGGGCGATCTCCCAACCGTGGCCTTCGAGAAGGCCGTCTTGAAGATCGTCATGACGCATGAGAAACCTCCCACGATAGCGGCGATTAGGAAGGCTGCCACCGAGGAGAGCGACGAGTCGCTGAGCGCCGAAGAGGCCTGGACAAAGGTGATAGATGACGTTCACAAGAGGGGCATATACGATGAACCGATCTACGAAGACCCGAAACTGGAAAAGGCGAAGAGGGCGATAAGCTGGCGGGAGCTGTGCGATATGACGCCTGACTCGAGAAGGGTCGTGAGGGCGCAGTTCATGAGGATCTACGATTCGATCTGCGAGAGGGAAAAGCTGAAAGCCATAACCGGGGCAAAAGACGAGGTCAACCATGCACTATTGCAGAGACTCTTCGGAGGAATGCTGCCCGGGAAGAGATGAGGAGGTCGCGATGACAGAGAAGATAAAGACGCTGCTCTTTATGCTAGAGCTGGGAAGGAAGGAAGAGGCGAAGGCCCTGTACGGGCAAATCCTCGAGGAGCTGGGCCTGAAGGCGGCCGCGCCGGCCGGATCGATCGCGCCGGGCCTGCCGGATCAAAAACACGACGACCTATCGCTGAGGCAATACCTCACTCTGGCGAACGTGGCCTCCTACTTCAAAGAGGACGGAGTCGCCGAGGCCCTGCTAGAGGAATGCTACAACAGATGGCCCGAAGACGTGAGCTGCATGATAGAGCTGGCCTACATATACAAAAAGCTCGGCAAACACTCGAAAAGCGAGCTCATGTACAGGGCGGCGCTATCCTACGAGAGCGACGACGAGGTCGCGGTCAGGGAGCTGGGGCTGCTTTACATGGAGACTGGCAGGCCGCTGGAGGCGCTCTGCCAGTTCCAGAGGCTGCTCAGGCTCAGCCCGCTCAATCCGATCGCTTACTTTCTGGCGAGCGAGGCGCTGGAAAGGCTGGGCAAGAAGGAGAGGAGCAGAAAGTACCTGCTCTCCTCGATCGTGATGAATCAGGCGCTCAAAGAGCCGGTGATGTACTTCACGGACAACGAATACTGCATCCGGAGGCTGGGAGAGAGCGTCAGCACCGCGGAACTGCTCGAAAGCAGGGACGTCATAGACGAATGGCTGGGGGGAAACACATGAAAGAATTCGGAGAAAGGCTGAAGAAGGTCATGGTAGAGAAAGGGGTCACGGGCTTTGAGCTTTCACAGAGGCTCGAGGTGGCGCCCTCGACGATAATAAACTACACTACGGGCAAGCGCTTCCCGGGGTATTACTGCCTGAGGAAGCTGGCGCAGGCGCTCGGTGTGTCGGCCGATTACCTGCTGGGCCTGAGAGAGAGCGATGGGGAGAATGCGCAAACCGGATTCGTTCCGGCCGATTCTCTGAGCGAGTTGATCTCGCTCGCCCAGGAGTGCGCCAGAAAGCCCGAAACCGCGGAAGTGGGAGAAAAGCTGTACAGGCTGGCGTTGAAGGGAAAAGAAGGCCTCGAAAGGGAAAAGCTCCTCCCGCTCGCAGCCCTGGCCATGTTCTTCTCCGACCACGAAAGCTGCTACGAGCTGCTGGGTATCTACAAAAAGAAAGTAAGCAAGATCGCCTGAGAAATATCGCAGACTCAAAAAAAAGCCGGAGGACAGTCTCTCCGGTCTTTTACTGGATAGTAATTAGAGACTCCATTTTTTTCAAGATCGGTTCATCGTTCCGGCGCGTTGCGCCCAGGTTCCTCGTTCCGGAGCTAGGAACTTTGTTCTAGGTGGAGAACGATGCGCGGAAGAGCGAGAAGAACCGTCCATCGTCCGGTGCCCCGGAGCGTGGACCCGTCCTTCGAAAGAGCCTAGAGCACGCGCGGAGTACATCAATCCGTCATTCTGAGCTTGACTCAGAATCTGCTCTTTCCTCCCTTCGGGTCATCCTGACGTGCTTTTAGTCAGGATCACGGTCTTCCTCCCTCACGTCATGACCGGTCTTCGCGAAAAACGGGGACAGACGTCAGGAGCCCGTCAGTCCCCATTTTCGCGTTCTTCCTCCTTCCCGTCATGCCGGACACTGATCCGGCATCTTATCCTTACTAACAAACCCCACTATGGTTCTCGCTCAACCAAATTCATGCGGGTACAGGTGCGGACGTCGGAATTGTGTTTCCATCCCACTATGGTTCTCGCTCAACAGCCTTTACTAAAAAAATTATATAGAATTACGGGGAACAAAGTCAAATCTTCCATCTCTATCCGAGCAGTCAGTATAGTCAAGTTTTCGGGCCTCTATCACGTTCTTTGTCATGATACCGTGCATCAGAATAGGCCTCAGGTTTTTTACCGATAGTAAAGGTACTTGACTCCTTGCTCGAGAAGAGGGTTCTCAAAAGTCACCATATTCATCACCTCCAGAGTTATAATTACACTTTTCGTGATTGAAGGCGGTAAGCAGCTAATTATAAGCCTTATATAAAACAGTTGCTTTTTTTATACGAGTATGGTCCCCATCAACACGCTCACGACCTTCACAATCTCTATAAACTTTTCGGGTCAGTGGGCTCGTGCGTTTTGTCTTTTTATGTTGAGCTCGGGATGATAATATTGATATCATTACGGATATTCGAGGTGGGATATGGATAGAGAGGCGGTAAGACTGACACTTCTGGCCGAAGCGCTGGAGCTGAGCCGGAAAGACCGTATTGAATATTACGCATTCGATGAGCTGGACGCTTTTTTCGATAGAAAGAAAGCATTTGAATTCGCCGGGGCTTTGAAGCGCGGGTTTTTGTTGGATCAGCCTTTGGAAGCGATAATGGAGAATGGTTTCTTCAGAGGTTATTTCGCGGGGCTTATGCTCTCGAGTGACAGCCTTTCTTATGAGAAGAAAGAAGAGATGGCGAGAATTCTTATGGAGAGGTTTCTCGTTGATTTGAAGAAAGCGGATGATGTGTTGCCGGGTATGGAAGAGTTTTTCGATTCTGCGAAGCGTTTCGAGAAGCTTTTCTTTCCGTTTTATAAGGATAATTATCGCGAGCGGGCGAAGATGGATTTTAGAGATAACTTACTGATGTACTGGTGTTTCAAGAATAGAGAATATTACATCCCTATAATCCTCTGGGGTAATGAACTGGCCTCGTTTCTTTGTGAGATCGCAGATAAGGAGAAGTTTGAAGGTGAGTTGGGAGAGAAGCTGAGAAAGATTTTGCCTCCGACCCTGGCCTATTATTCGATAGTCAAATTTGCTGGCTATAGTGTGGATATAAATCTTCCGAGGGCCGAAAGCATTACAAGTTCGCTGTTCCCAATGCTGGTGCTTTTGGGTAATGAGAAGTTGACTTCGCGACAGCTGTCGGAGTTTATAATGAGCATTGCCCATTTTACAACGATCGATGTTTTGCTTGTCCCGGTGGCAATGGTTGCCGGGGGAAGTGATGAAGAGAGGGCCAAGAGCATTGAGATTATCAACTGGATCTACACTTTGATGGACGATTCGATGCTTGGTTTGGTATTAAGCCTTTCCAGCGGTGTGGCTAGAAATGGCTTTCTGTACGAGCTAGTGATGTCTAACGATTTCGCTAATCTCTTTGACAGGCTGAAGATTCTCCTGGAAGGTCTTAGTAAGGATAATTTATCCAGTGCGCTTGCGGCTATTGCGAGCGCCCTTGATGAGAAGGAGGAGCCTAGAGATAGCGTTGAAAAGTTCATAGAGTATCTCATGACGCTTGAGCTTTCTTCGGGAGTCGAGGTTTCCGGGATTTTGCTCAGTAGAAAGTACGGGTTTGAGCATGAGGAGTTCTTCAAGAAGGGTGTGAATGGCAATATATACGGTGGATTCGATTATTCATTCTTAAAGAAAATTGCGCGCCACACTTTCAGCTTTCTCGATGAGCTCTACGAGCAGATGGTACTGGGTTATGAGAATAGATACAGGCCGGAATATATTATTACCAATGTTGAAGCGATGCTGGTACCCTCCTTTCTTTCATGCGAAGATGAAGAGATCGAATACTCGAGAGCGCCGATGTACACGCTTATAAACTCTGTGATGGAGCTCGACGATGCCGACGAGGTTTTCAATGCTATCGTGGCTTATTGTAAGAAGTATCCCTACAACTTTGAATTTGTAAATGCCCTAATGCTTGTGTCTGCATTTGAGGTCGATAATGTGATTAAGCTTTTGTTCGATGCCGCGGAAAGGGCTTATGGGATTCTATCGAGGATCGTTGTTGACAAAGACGGGGATATATATCTCAAGGGTAGTGAAGAGAGCCCGTCCAATAAGGAGTTCGTGAATCTGATCGATAACTATGTGGACCAACTGGTCACGAAAAAGGATTATAGAAGGGTGCTGAAGGTTGCAGACACCGCCCTTCCACTTTTAAATTTGGAAGACTCAAAATCACTTCTCGCGAACTCTTTGATCGCTCACTGGAGGATGAAGGACTATAAGAGGTTGCCTGAATTGTTTGAAGAGGTCGATGACGAAAGCGACCCGAAAGCCCTGATGGTTATGGCTCTGATGAATTATGTCAATAAAGAGATAGACGACGCGGAAAGAATTATTCTGAATATTCTGGAGCAGTTTCCCCACTTCATCCAGTTTCTGCTCAGGAATGAAGAACCAACCAATGAAGACTTCGATAAAGAAGAAGAGTTTGACTATAAACACCAGAGAAAGATTGACGCACTGTTTCTCGCCGAAGAGTTCAGAGAGGACTGGTTTAAGCTCAAGGGCGCTAAGGAATGGCTGAAGAAAGTTCAGAAGGTCTTTGATGAGGTCAACACGGAGTGGTGAGAGACGTTGTGAGTAGTAGGTCGCGAGCCGGCAAGAGCTAGATGCCGGATCGGTGTCCGGCATGACGGGAAGGATGAAGAACGTGATTCTGGCTAGGAACATGCCAGAATGACGTTAGGGGGCTGTCATCCCGTAGTGTACCCATACTGTCATCCCGGGCTCCGACCCGGGATCCACTCCTTAGGAAACCGTGATTCTGAGTCAAGCTCAGAATGACGGGAAGGAAGGAAAGACCGGGATCCTGACTTGGAGCACGCCAGGATGACCCGAAGGGGCCATCATCCCGTAGTGTGCCAATCCTGTCATCCCGTAGTGCCTGTCCTGAAGAGCCTGCCCTGAAATGATCCTATTCAGGGATCTTATTCAGGGTCATCTCGTTAACGCCCCACTCATGTCATCCCGTAATGCTCTTATACGGGATCTCGCTCTTTATATAAGAGATCTTGCTCTTACCAGGAACCAACAACGAACAACCAACAACCGCTCCTATCATCCCACTATGGTTCTCGCTCAGAAGAGCCGTTCTCAGTTGTTTGCTTCTTCAATCACGAAAACTGCCTCTGGATAGTTCTTCAGCAGTTTCTCGTAACCTTCAACAGAATCCTTAATCGAGAAGCTCTTGTCAGTCTGGAGGTCGTAGCATGTGTGGGAGTCAGCTGACCAGTCGATACCTACGATCGTTCTGCTTTGCTCTTTCATCTCACCAACACCTCACAAAAATGAATTAGCAGTCTGTGAGTACCGATTTCCCTGTTGTAGCGTTCCTGAGGATCTTTCCCCGGATGAACTTATCATTGAACCTGAAGTACTCCCAGGAAGAAGGCGAGTGTTGTCCCAAAGTAGCTCTTCCTTCATAAGGAAGGCTGACAGACTCCAAGTCTCTACCTTCTCCCTGACTGCCACCATCATTGTAGATAAATCATTCCTTAGAATTCAAGTCATAGCTTATATATCTACAACGCTTTCCATAAAGAACACTCTCAGTGATCCGAGTAAGAAGTAGAGAGATTAGAGAAGTCTAACCCTTTCTGAAGGGAAGGCTACCACTTGCCGACGATCTTGTTCGGAGTTCATTATAGAAACTGCATTTATCACCGCGCATATGATGAATGCAGTATTCTATCGCGTTGTTGTTTTCATCATAAGAGACGCTATTGAAGAGAAAAAGGGCGTCGTGTTCCTTTATTCCCAGTAGTTCGGCCTTTTGTTTATCGGCATACTCAAGGTCAAGAATTTGAGTGGACGATACTATCTTTACACCGTACTCTTCGAATATTGTTCTGTAAAGGGAGGTCGTACCGAAATCGTGCGCTAGTAAATTCGGAAAAAGCTGGACCGGCAGATTCGATTCCTGTATTGCTATTGGTACACCATCAACTATTCTGATCCTCATGATTCTGTAGACCTCAGCACCAATAGGTATTTTAAGTTTTTCAGAAAGCAAACTGTCGGCCTCAATGATCCTGGCTTCTAGTACTCTTGAAGATATCGTACCATCGCGTTGTCTTCTGACCATAAATGAAAATCCTTCGATTTCGGTAAGGTTCTTCATGAGTTTGGGTTTGCGCACATAAGTCCCTTTCCCTACATGGCTTGAAGCATAGCCACTTTCGACAACCATCTTAAGCGCTTTTCTTGCAGTCATTCGGCTTACACCGTATTTCTCACTGATTTCCCTTTCCGACGGCAGCTTCGAATTCTCTTCAAACTGATTAGATTCAATCTTCTCAATAATCATGTTCTTGATCTGCAAATATTTAGGCAAAAGATAGTCCGTACTCTCCATAAATCCATCTCCAATTCTAAATCACTAAATGTCTGTACTAGATTTTATGCTATAAAGCTCTATTTGTGAAGGCTTGTTTACTATGTCGTTCTATTCGCAGAACTTTGCAGTGTCTTTGAGTGGGAGATTCCAAGTAAAGTGAATAACACGAGTGAAAGCACAATCAGAATTAGTATGAAAGACATACCTGTGAAGAGACCTGTTGCTTCGCTTATTGAACCGACCAGAAGGTTGGTCACAAGCGCCCCCATGGAACCGGCTACAGTGAATGCGCAAAGGATCACCGCTCTGTTCTGCTTGTAGCTGGAAACTAACAATGCCTGAAGTGTTGGGAAGATTCCTGAGTAACCCAGACCGGTCATGAAAACTCCTGAAACCAGGAAAAGAGTGGAGTTTGAAAAAACGATCATTGAGACCCCTACTATTGAGATAAAAGTAAGTGAGACCAGTGTTTTTTCAAAACCGAAACGATCAACAATGATTCCTGTCGCAAGTCTTCCGAGAAATAACCCTATCCACAACAGCGAGGGAAGCAAACTGGATACTCTCAGTAGAATTGCTTTAGCTTCGTAAACAAAGGTCGATAGCCAGGAAGAGAGACCGCTCTCGTAACCAACATAGATAAAGCAACCAATTATAATCAGCCAGAAAAACAGTTCTTTAGGAAAGGCTATTTTTTCGGATTTAATGTCGTTATCTGTCCTCACTTGTTTATAGGCAATTCTGAGGGCAAACGGTATGATAATCAAGGATATTGCAAGAGGGATGTAAAGCGGGGTATTCCAGCTAGAAATATCGGTTAGAAAGAACGAAACTACCCCGGGTGATATGATACAGCCAAGAGCAAAGAAGGCGTGTACAACATTTAATATCCTGCCGGTTCTTCTAAATGCCATTACCGCCACACCGAATACAATGCTCATCTCTGTGACTCCAAATCCGAAGAAGAAAAGTATCTTTCCTAACAAAAATTGGAAGTATTCTTTCGAGAGTGTGATCAAAATTATAGATAAGGGAACGCAGAAAAGACCTAACAGCATTATCTTGAAAGGGTTTCGCTTCTTCGAGAGGATAACGACGACAAACGCTGCAACCTGGAAGAAGATTTTTGGCAAAGCAATAACAAGACCAGTCATCGAGTGACTCATATCAAGATCAATGGCTATTGCAGGTAAAGCACTGAAAATAGCCATAACTGCGAACCCAAAAAGAAAGTAGACCAGTGAAGCCACGATGACAAAATTCGTCTCAATCCTCAATTCAATTCTCCTGTCTAAGCTCATCAAATTCCTTGAATAGATCTGTTTCTCCCGTAAAGTGAATTATCTTGAAACCCCGATCTTTCGCTGTCAAAACGTTCTCGAATTTATCGTCTATGAAGATACTCTCTTCGGCAAGGCAATCGTATCTTTCAAGAAAGAGCTCAAATATCTCCCTTTCCGGTTTTAGCAAACCTTCATAGCAGGATACTATCATACCGTCGAAGAGAGAAAAGAAGCTGTACCGCTCGACAAAAAACTCTATCGAGTATTTCATGAAATTCGATATTATATACAGCCTGTATCCAAGGTTTTTGGCATAAATTGCCGCTTCGATGGAACTTTCGATAGGAAAATACATATCGTTTATCGAGTAAGCGCATCTCTTCAGCTGCTCTGGAAAGAGAGATCTCGACGCGAGTGTTTTTACAGCTTCATCAAACTCAATGTCCCCTCTGTCAAGAGCCTCGGGCCAGATTTCGTTCCCAAAGAGATCTTTGGCCACTTCGCGCCACCCATAACTGCCGCTTAGCGTCTTCTTTACGTGGTCGTATCCGTCATAGCCGAGTAAAACTTTACCGATATCGAAAACGATGTTCTTTATCATGGACCGCTCCTGAAGAAATCGGGCCTGCATCATTATGCAGACCCGAAATTGCTGGATACGCTTCAGTACTCGACTACTCCCATATATCTCCGGGTGGATAGCGGATGTTCTCTCTCTCTGGATATGCTTTGAGAGAAAACATCCAAAGCAGCAGATAATACGAGTGGGGAGAAAAAACCTCTAAGGTTTTCGTGTATTCCTTTGAGATCGTAGTCTTTAAAGTCAATTACAATAACTTTCTTTGAATACTTCTTGGAGAAGTCTTCCGCCCTCTGGACCACAGGCCTGGAGGCGTCTTCGCCTTTCAGTATAAGAAGGTTGGTATTCTCAGTGACAATTTCGAAAGGACCATGGAAGTACTCACCCGCGTGAACCGGTTGGGCGGTGATCCACTGCATCTCTTCCAGAATGCATATCGCAAAAGAATAAGCGTTGCCCCAGCAGGCTCCGGCACCCAGTATCATAAAATACTTCTCGTCCTTGTTCTCTTTGGCAAATTTCTCCGCCGCGTTTACGGACGCCAGTTTTACTTTTACGAGTTCCTCAGGTAGCAGGTCCATGGCATTGATGAAATCGTCATACTTGTCGAAACTCTGTGTGCCTTTGAGAACATTGAGAAGAATCTGGTATAGGACTACTATTTTCGAATCGGTGACTCCCGTTTTCGCGTGATTAGCAAACACATAATCGACGGCCCTGCCGAGAGGTGAATCTGCAACTCCGGTGAATCCAATGGAGACTGCTCCGATTTGCTTTGCAAGATTTGCTGCTACAACTGTCTCAGGAGTCTTTCCCGAATACGAAGAGACTACCAGAAGCGAGTCTTTTGTGAACTGGATAGGCTTTCTTTCGACGAATTCACCAGCGTTGTAGATATATGTTGGCATCGTAGAAAACGTTTCAAATAAATACTGACAGGGTGTCATTACTGCAAGTGATCCCCCGCAGCCGACGAAAAACACGTTTTTCAAATTCGTTCTGGAAAGAATCTCTTTAACGACTCTTTCGATTTCACCTCGTTGATCCAGCCCCTTCTGGATCATTTCCTTGTAGACCTTGTTTTCTTCGGAAATCATAACTCAATCCTCCTGCTTGAAGTTTTCCGGTCAACCCTTGACGCTTCCTTCGGTTAAACCACTTATGAAGCTCTTTGACAAGAGCATATATAGAACAATTATCGGTATTGAAGCGATAATTATACCCGCGAGAATGGCCGTCCAGTTAGTGTTTAGCGCATCCTTGAAACTTGCGAGACCGACAGGAATTGTATACAGTCTTGCATCCTCAACGAAAACCAGCGCGAATATAAACTCGTTCCACACAAAGATAGTCGTCATTATCGAAACGCTGGCCACGATTGGCTTGCTTATTGGCAAGACAATTCTTGTGAAAGTTGCGAATGATCCACATCCATCGATTCTTGCCGAATCTTCAAGTTCCTTTGGAAATGAGAGAAAATACGAGTGCATGAGAAAAATGGCAAAGGGCAATCTGTAGGCAATATATGTAAGAATCAACGCCCAGTAGGTATTATATAGCTTAAGAAAATCTAGCATGCGGAAGAGAGGCACTAGAGAGGCCTGCGGTGATAGAAGTAAGCCACCGAGTATTAGGTAGAAGATGAAGTTCTTGCCCTTAAATTCAAACCTCGCGATTCCATAAGCGCATAGAGAGCCCAGTACTATCGTAAAGATAATCGAAATCGCACCAACAATGATGCTGTTCATGAAATATGAAGAGAGGCCTTGATTCCAGGCGCTAATATAGTTCGAAAACATTGCCTTTGAAGGCAGGCCAAATGAATTCAGAAAGAGTTCACTGTTTGATTTCAGAGAATTGATGAAGATCCATATTATAGGATAGACAACGATGACAACGAGGAGCCACATGAAAACGTTTGTGAGTATAGAGCCAAGAAGCCTTCCTGGTCTTCTCCTGTACGGGTATGATTTCATACTATACACCCCCCGATTACCTAGTTATTTCTGCCCTTATAGACGATTTTGATCTGCACTAGAGAGGCAAGAAAAGTAATGGCAAAGATTATCACCGCAATAGCAGAACCATACCCCATCTCATCGTAAGCAAAAGCCGCTCTGTACATAAATGTTCCCAATACCTGCGTCCTGTTATACGGTCCACCTTGAGTCATCACATATATTTCCGTGAAAAGTTTGAAGGCACCGATCACAGTTATTACTGTGCAGACAGTAATCATATCGCGTATCCCCGGTATAGTAATATGGATTGCCTTCTTGAAGGAATTGGCCCCATCTATCTCTGCGGCTTCATATTGCTCATGTGGAATCTTCTGAATAGCTACCAGCAGAAGGACCATTATGTAGCCTGTATATTGCCATTGACTCATCGCAATTACCGCATAAATAGCGGTCTTTGGATTACCAAGCCATGCTGTCTTCAAGTCACCCAATCCTATTCGCTCGAGAATTCCGTTCAGAAGACCGATATTGGGGTTGTATATGAAATAGAACATAAGACCAACGGCAGTTACAGATAGCAAAGAGGGCATGAAATAGACGTTTCTGAAAAAGACTTTCAGCTTTCTTCCAATGAAGCTTCCTTCAAGAATTATCGCAAGCAGCATACCAAAACCTACCTGGCATATGACAGAGATCACCGCGTAAAGCGTATTGTTTCTCAACGATATGTAGAAGACATCGTCCTCAAAGATCATTCTGTAATTGTTCAATCCTACAAACTGCCTTGTCGGCGAATAGCTACTCATTTTGAAAAAACTGAAGTAGAAGTTCTGTATTATTGGGAAATAAACAAAAATCAATATCATTATCAAGGCAGGGAGTATAAAGAATATATAACTTTTCCGTCTCATGGTCCCACCCTTTCGGAGAATCCGGGATGGTTTAACCATCCCGGATGTTTTCTGTAAAAGTATCAGAATTCTGCCCTTACACGATCCGCGGCTTTTCTCACTTCTTGCATGACCTTTTCCGGTGTTGTAACACCGTCTACAAGCATTTGAAGCTGAACGGAATAGACATCCCATATTCTTGCATGAAGAGAGGAATCCAACCAGTTGGCCATCGCTTCTGCTTCCAGAACTAGCTGAACTGCATCCCATGTACCTGGATCTACTTCATCTTTGTCAAAGAGGTTCTTTATTCCATTGAGATAACCAACTTCTGCGAACTCACGCCTTCCAGCCTCTCTACCGGTAAGGTATTTTAGGAATCTAAGAGATTGTTCGGGATACTTCGTATCTGCAGATATGACAAAGCCTTCCGGGTAACCTGTCAGATATTTCTGATTTCCGGGTCCGCCAGTATCAGGGAAAACAAACATTCCCCAGTTCTCCTGGAATTCTACGGGAGCGTCTCTGTAAATATAGGGAATCTCCACTATTTCTACATACATCATCGCAGATTTTCCAGCGAAGAAATTTGCTCTGGCCTCTGCGTGCTTTATCGCGTTGGGGAACTGGTTGAAGTAGGGAATCAGCTGTACAAACTTCTTGAGAGCTTCGACATATCCCGGATGATCCCAGGTGCCTTTTGCAGGATCAAGGTCTTTTAGCCATACATCTTCGGGAACTGACTTCTGATTGAGAGTTCCGATATAATGGGAAATAGCCCATGGTTGTTCGTTACCGAAGAATATCGGGGTAATGCCGGCCTTCTTAAGTTTCTCGCATGCTGCGAGGAGTTCTTCCCATGTCTCCGGTACGAAATCGACACCGGCCTTTTCAAAGAGAAGGCGGTTATACATGAAAACCTTTCCATCGATTCGGTACGGAGTGCCGTAGAAGCGACCCTCATACATGAAGGGTTCGAGTTGAGAATACACAAAATCGTCAATCCAGCCAGTGTTTACAAGAGCATCCGTGATATCCATAATCCTGCCAGCTCTTATAAACCTGTTTGTGAATTCACCTGGCCAGGTGAAGAATACATCAGGAGCTTCAGAAGTCCCCAACACGATCTTGATCTTCTCTTTGAAGGGATCGTTGGAGATGGCCTGAATATTTACTTTTATATCTGGATTCAGAGCCTCGAAGTCCTTAACCACATTTTCGAAGAAGGGCTGGTTGATTGGATCGGGCCACCTGTGCAGAAATTTCAGTTCAACCTGCTGGGCGACTAGAAAAGTGCTGATCAGAATAGCAAAAACGATTAGAATGAACAGTCCACGACGCATTTTCTTACCTCCTTTACCCTATCGGAAAATTGTCCTGCAGTTCAGGACAGATTAGAAACTCTTACCGTAGCCGAAAGCTCCCATAATCATGCAAGTTTTTGCCGCGGCCTTTCCCCCAAGAGAAAGCGCTTCGCGGATAACTTCGGAATTGTGATCGAAATTATTGGCTGCAAGATGCAAGAGAAACGCAGTAATGAAGGAATCGCCAGCTCCAAGAGTGTCTATCGCCTTCACTCTTTCCGGTACGTATGTTACATAGTCTCTACCATCGAAAAGTATCGCTCCCTCAGCACCACGAGTTGCGAGAGAGAGTCTATTGCCAAACCCTATGGCGAATTTTAGTTTTTCCTTTGTCTCCTCGGCAGACAGATGACTGCAGGACATAAATGAATAGTTTATGTAGGGACAGACTAGTCTGAGATAATCATCCCCAGTTCTATTGGAGAAGTCAAAACTCAGGGGAACACCCGTGCTTTTGAGTTTTGGAAGTTCCTTCTCAATAAAGCTATAACAGCTACTGTGCACAATATCGAAACTGGAAATATACTCGAGATCACTTTCAGTGAGCACAAAATCTACTTTACCGGCAATACCTCCCTTGTTTCCCCCTACAAATACCCGCTCACCATCAACGAGATTTACGCCGGCGAAACCATTTTCACCTTCAAATTGCTTACAGTGAGAAATATCCACACCGATCTCATTCAAAACGGATATGATATGCTGTGCGGCTTCATCGGTACCGAAGATCCCTATATAAGCTGCGATGGCACCAGCCTGACGTGCATAAACACTAAAATTTAGAGCATTTCCACCCGGAAACATCTTCTTCAGGTGAAAGTACTTGTCTACAACATTGTCTCCTACACCAATAACTCGAAGCACCGTAACACCTCTTCTCAGTACTCTACTTTCCACATATATCTGCGTCTGGAAAGCGGATGTTTTCGCTCCAAAGCCAGTTCTTCTGAGTAAACGCTCAGCACGTTACTGAAAACAAGGGGATTAAAGAACTCGACAATGGAATCATCTATGAGGTTTATACCGAGTTCTTTGGCATCGAGAACTACAAATCTACGAGCATACTTTTTGAGGAAACTTAGAGCCCTCTCGTCTAAAACCCTTGTTCTACCCTCACTCACAAGAAGTATGAAGGGTGTCTCATAGTCAACTATCTCGAATGGCCCATGAAAGAACTCACCTGTGTGAATACTTGAAGAGTTGATCCACTGCATCTCCATCAAAATACATATTGAATAGGCATAGGCCGCTCCGAAAGATGAACCACTTCCCATAACGTAGATGTTTTTCTCGTCCTTAAAATCTTTTGCAAACTGCTCTGCTCTCCTTTTAACAAGCGCTTTCGCTTCGCTGACAACCACATCGAGTTTTTCAAATGAGCTCTCTACAAGTTGTGCCTTTTCATAGTTCTCGAAAACCTTGAGGAGTTCGAAGGCAATTTTCATAACAAGTGCAGACTTGCTTTCGCTCACTCTGGCTTGTGAACCGTACTCATAGACCAACGAGTAATCTCCCACTTCAGAAAGCAGAGAGTCTGGCTTGAAAGCGATCGAGATAACGGCAGCCCCCCTGGAAGAAGCCACTCTGGCAGCCTCAACCGTCTCCGGAGTTGTCCCCTGGTGAGAAGTCGCAATTACCAGGGTAGTCTCTCTTACATATTTTGGGGTAGCATGAACAAACTCATTGCTCGAAAAGTACCCCACTCTAAGATTACTTGCTTCGCTTTCAAGCAGGTACTTGGCCGGGTACATTGCCGCCAGCGAACCTCCGCATGCAACAAAGACCACCTCTCTTATTTCTTCGCGTTTTTCCTTCAAATCTGCAATTATCTCTGATACTGTCATCTCTACCTCCTATAACTACAAATACAATAGTATCTCCCAGATCCATTGCAATATGGTATATACCATTTATGAGAATGATACCGCATCCCACATCATTATCTGAAGAACTAACCAGCTTCTTCTCGGGTGATTAGATTAGAATAATCGAGATTATCGGATTATTACTCCGTCTTTCGCAGCTATGCAATATGGTATATACCAATTCGTCTTTATAATAGCCGCTAATATTTGGTGAGTTTTTGGGGAGGTTCATTGCAAATTCTTTTTTCAATAGATTCTCTATATTACCTTATGAGGCTGGGTTTAGAATTGTAAACGGTAAACTGAAAGTAGACCACTTAGAAGAATAACGATAATCGAAAAATGGACCACCCCGAGTACGACTCGCCCTGCTATTATTTAAGCACGACACAAAAAGAAGGCGGGGACAAGGAGATGCTCAGGATGGTTGACAAAGAGTATATACGAAAACTGCATTTTAGAAAAGTGTCGACATCAACAGTAAAATAAGAAAAACACCGGTAGAAAATGTGAAAAAGCATCGGGAGGAATTGTGGACTAACAT
>FWPV01006581.1_pt1 | contig 19803 bp, 14 predicted proteins | sample 2228371 | NCBI WGS metagenome assembly FWPV01 (sample SAMEA103939776, study PRJEB20133) | metagenome | reverse complement strand
AACGAAGGCGGCGTCAGCCGCCGAAAGTGAGCGGTTCCCTCGCGGCCCCACAACCCAAAGGCGCTTCTCGCGGGGGCGGTCTGCAGACGAACCCGCATATGCCCGTGGCCAGACGCCCGCCCGCCGCTGTCCTCCCCGGCAGACTGCCGCGAAAGCTGACCCTTCCACCGGAATATGTGCCCGCTTCGAACTGATCCTGCCTGACCCAACCGGTCAGACGGAGTCGGCGCGGGTCGGCCAATTTGAAAAATCATCTGGAATCAATTGATTATGGCTGGCGCTCCGATCCGATTTGCTTTATGGGGCGTCTGGCGGGGTGTTGGATCCCGGGCGAGTGGGTGTGCCATTCTTTTGTTCGGCTCGGAAAAAAATCATAAAATATGAGCGTGAAGCACTAAGAAACCTTGACAACGCAGCGTGCGTATAGTAGAGTGGAATCGTGGAACGATCTTCCAAAGGAGGTGTGACAGACGCTATGGCAAACATCGCTCGTCGGACCGATACCACGCTGGATCCCTTCTTCGCCAGCCCTCTGGCCCTGTTCGAGGACATGGTGAACCGCTTCTTCAACGAGCCGGTCTCGGCCCGTCCCTGGTATCCTGCCGTGGATATCGCGGAGAACGAGAATGAGATCATCCTCACCGCCGACATCCCGGGCGTGAAGATGGAGGACATCGAGGTCAAGGTCGAGAACGGCACCCTGTCCATCAGCGGCTCCCGCGAGTTCCAGAAGCAGGAGCAGAAGGGCGGCTATCACCGGATCGAGCGCAGCTATGGCTCCTTCCATCGCGCCTTCACGCTGCCCGAGTCGGTCGACACCGACAAGGTGGAGGCCAACTACGAGGACGGCGTGCTGAAGGTCGTGCTGCCCAAGAAGGAAGTGGCCAAGCCGAAGACGGTGAAGATCTCCCTGAAGAAATAACGCGCGGACCTGTTTCAGCGGCCGGCTGTCTGCAGCGATGCGGGCGGCCGGCCTGACAGCCGCCAAGCCCCGCCGGCCGGGCGGGGCTTTTTCTGTTCCTCCCGCCGGCGGAAGCGCCTTCCGGCATCGCTTTTGCACCGCTGAACGCGGCGGCGGCGCGGTTCAGCGCCGCCCGGTTTGACGCCTCTGAAAGCCCTCCAGTACACTGGAAGCTTGGCATACTCCCGCCGGCTTGGCCTCCGTGTAAGCTCGTGCGGCGTATTCCCACTCCCCAGGAGGGCTTGAAGTTGCCTGATTCGCGACGTCACATCTTTACCTCGGAGTCTGTCACCGAGGGCCACCCCGACAAGATCGCCGACCAGATCAGCGACGCCGTTCTCGACGAGATTTACAAGAGCGACCCTGCCGCCCGCGTCGCCTGCGAGACCCTCGTCACCACCGGCACGGTCATCGTCGCCGGCGAGATCACCACGACCAATCTTCAGTTCTTCAAGGACCTCCCGGATCTGGTTCGGGGCGTTGTCAGGGACATCGGCTTCACCAACTCGGAGTACGGCTTTGATTACAAGTCCTGCGCCGTGATCAACCTCATCCACGGCCAGTCGCCGCACATCGCCATGGGCGTCGACACCGGCGGCGCCGGCGACCAGGGCATGATGTTCGGCTACGCCTGCGACGAGACGGAAGAGCTGATGCCGATGCCCATCATGCTTGCCCACCGCCTGGTCCGCCGCCTGTCGGAAGCCCGCCGGAGCGGCGAGGTCAAGCATCTCCGCCCCGACGGAAAGAGCCAGGTCAGCATTGAGTATGTGAATGGCCGCCCGGTCCGCGTCGACGCCGTCGTCGTCTCCACCCAGCACGACCCGCACCCCACGAAACCCAACACCATGCCTGACGGTCTCGTGGAGGAGATCCGCGAGAAGATCATCAAGGCCGTCGTGCCGGCTGAGATGCTCGACGCGAAGACGAAGATCCACATCAACCCCACCGGCTGCTTTGAAGTCGGCGGTCCTCACGGCGACACCGGCCTCACCGGCCGCAAGATCATCGTGGATACCTACGGCGGCATGGGCCGTCACGGCGGCGGCGCCTTCTCGGGCAAGGACCCCACAAAGGTGGACCGCTCGGCCTGCTACATGGCCCGCTACATCGCCAAGAACATCGTGGCGGCCGGCCTTGCCACCCGGTGCGAGGTGCAGCTGGCTTACGCCATCGGCGTGGCCGACCCGGTGAGCGTGCTCGTCAACACCTTCGGCACGGGCATCATCGACGAGGAGCGCCTGACCGAGCTCGTGCGCGCGCACTTCCCTCTCACGCCGCGCGGCATCATCGAGCACCTGAAACTGCGCCGCCCCATCTACCGTCCCACCGCCGCCTTCGGCCACTTCGGCCGGAAGGAAGAGACGTTCACGTGGGAGGCCGTCGACAAGGCGGCCGCTCTCCGCGAAGATGCCCGCGTGGCATCCGCCGCAAGCTGACAACCGCTTCTCCAGGCGCGCCTGCCCCGCAGGCGCGCCTTCGTCTGTCCGGAGGTATTCCCGTTGGCCCTCATTGAAGGTTGCAAGCACTCCATCGAAGTCACCATCCCCGCCGAGGCGATGGCGGCTGAAATCGAAAAAGTCACCGAGAACATCCGCGCCAAGGCCCACATTCAGGGCTTCCGCCCCGGCAAGGCGCCCGCCAGCATCATCCGTTCGCGCTATGCGCAGGAGATCCGCCAGGAGGCGCTCGAAAATCTCGTTCCCAAGTTCCTCGAGGAAGCCTGCCAGCGCGAAAACCTCCGCGTCGTCAGCCGGCCCTCGATCAAGGACCTGCACTTCCACGAGGGCGAGGCCGTCCATTTCAGGGCCGAATTCGAGGTCGCCCCGGAATTCGAGCTGAAGGAAGTCCGCGGACTCCAGGTCGCCTACGCCGAACCGGTCGTCACGGACGAAGAGGTCGAAGAGCGCCTCAACCAGATCCGCGAATCCCGCGCCGAGTTCGTCAATCTCGATCCCCGCCCCGTCGAGGATGGCGATCACTGCCTCGTCTCGCTGGAAACGATCTCCGGCATCGAAGGCGAGCCCATGCGCCAGGACGACCTCAACATTGAAGTCGGCGGCAAGGACACCTTCCCCGCATTCTCCGACGCTCTCCGCGGCGCCGTCCCCGGCGATGAGAGAGAGGCGGAGGTCGCCTACCCCGAGGATCACGCCGTCGACCGCCTCGCCGGGCGCACCGTCCGCTTCCGCATCACTCTGAAGCAGATCCGGAAGAAGGAACTGCCCGAGCTCAACGACGACTTCGCCCGCGACCTCGGCGACTTCCAGTCCATCGACGAAGTCCGCGAGGAGATCCGCAAGGCCATCTTCCGCGAGAAAGATTACGAAGCCCAGGTCAAGGCCAAGAACGATCTCGTCGACCAGATCGTGGCCATGCACGACTTCCCCGTGCCTGAAGCCTACATCGACGACCGCATCGAACACATGCTCGACGGCCAGCTCCGCTCCATGCAGGCGCAGGGCGTCGACGTGAGCAAGATCCGCATCGACTGGCAGAAGCTCCGCCAGAACCAGTACGAGCAGGCCAAACACGACGTGAAGGCTGCGCTTCTGCTCGGCAGGATCGCCTCGAGCGAGAACATTCACGCCACGGAAGAAGAGATCGACGCCGAAGTCCAGCGCATCGCGCGCCAGCGCCGCGAGCCTGTCGCCGCCGTCCGGCTCAAGCTCGAAAAAGAGGGTGGCATCCAGACGATCGTCAACCGCATCATCACCGACAAGACGCTCAAGTTCCTGTTCGATCACGCCGTCAAGGTCCCGCCCGCTCCGGCCCAGAGCGAATGATCGACGCCGCGCGAAAGCTGCTCCTGTGCGAAGCCCGCTCCATCGAGCGGGCTTCCGCGCGCCTGGGCGCGGAATTCGAGAAAGCCGTTCATTTGCTCGCCGATTCCTCCGGCAAGATCGTCACGGCCGGCATGGGCAAAAGCGGCGCCGCCGCCCGCAAGCTTGCAGCGACCCTGTGCGCCACGGGCGCCCCGTCCGCGTTTCTTCATCCGGCTGAGGCGGAGCACGGCGACTTCGGACTGCTCGAGCCCGGCGACGTTCTGGTGCTTGTCTCCAAGAGCGGAACGACGCCCGAGCTGCTCCGGCTCGCCGCCCGCGCGCGCGATCTCGGCGCCGCGCGGATCGGCATCTGCGGCCGCCTCGACACCGAGCTCGCCCGGCTCTGCGATGTCGCGCTGGATGCCTCCGTTGAAGAAGAAGGCGACCCTTACAACCTGATCCCCGCCTCCAGCGCCATCGTCGCCACGGCTCTGGGGGATGCTCTCGCCATCGCTCTAGCCGCCCTGCGCCGCTTCAGCCCGGAGGAGTTCCGCCTGCTGCACCCGGGCGGGCAGCTGGGCCGCAACCTGCGCCTGCGCGTGCGCGACGCGATGCACTCGGGCGAAGAAGTCCCCTGGGTCCGCCCAGGAGACTCCCTGCGCGAGGTGGTCATCGCCATGACGCAGAAACCGCTCGGCGCCGCATGTGTGCTGGAAGGCAATGGCCGGCTGGCGGGACTCATCACCGACGGGGACCTCCGCCGCGCGTTGGAGCGCTACGACGACATCCGCTCGCTCACTGCCGCCGATGTCATGACCCGCTCGCCGATCACCATCTCTCCCGAGGCCTCGCTGCGCGAAGCCCTCGTCCTGATGGAACGCCGTCCCCGCCAATTGAGCGTCCTGCCCGTCGTCGCGCCCGACGGGCTCGCCCTCGGGCTCCTCCGCCTGCACGACATCTACCAGGCCCGCTTGTAGTGGCAAGGCACACACCCGGCATCCGGATAAAGCCCCAGGGGCCCAAGATCAACCGGACAGGAACTTCTGCAGTTTGCTGCACAGCTTATCCGTGCGCTCTGTTTCGCATTCCCGGATGACCAAAACCCTCCAGCCGAGCCTGCGCAGCGCAGCAATGTTCCGCTTGTCCCTTTCGCGGTTTCTCTCGAGCTTGGGAATCCAGTAGTCCAGGTTCGACCTGGGGACGTGGGAAAATCGGCACCGTCCATGTGGATGCCAGAAACAACCATGAACAAATATGATCTTGCGCAGGCGCGGGAAGACCAAATCAGGACGGCCGGGAAGATCCCTGACATGGAGACGGTAACGAAAACCCATGGAGTGAACGAGCCGCCGAACCTTCCATTCTGGGGAAGTATCCCGGCTGCGGATCCGCCGCATGTTCTCGGAGCGGTCTTGCCTCGACAGAGTGTCCACTGCTCATTTCTGCTGCTGTGTCAGCGCGTGCAGGAAATCGGAAGCTTTCGCGGGAAACTTCTTGATCAGCCAGCGGAGGACTTCGAGCTGGTCCGACGTTGTTGCGCGGCGGACCTGCACCAATAGTTTCCGGGCTGTGGGACGGTCCAGCGTCAGATTGCGCGCCCCCTCGTTGCAGACCGAGCAGATCGCCCGCAAATTGGATGGATCATCCGTGCCGCCCATGGACTTGTCGATGATATGCCCGATGTGCAGCCGCGTCTTCCGGTTCTGGTCGTAAGGATGCGGCTCGCCAGCCACGGCGCCGCAGATCTGGCAGGTGAATCCATTACGGTCGAGGACGAGCGCCCGCGTTTCCTTGGAGATATTCCGCGCGAATGCGGGCATTGGCGTCGGATCCAGGAGCAGGTACTGTCCCGGTTTCAGGTCGCCCCGGTCATTGTGGGTGAGGATCTGGTAGCCCTCCTCTGTCCTCAGCTCCCGGACTCGTCTCGCCCACTCACTGATGTTGCCAGACACTTCCCTCAGCTCGTCCGACTCTATAACGCGTCCGATATTGGCGAGGAAGTGGGCTCTAAGCTTTGCTCTTGCGCCTCTTGAATTCCCAGACGGTTTCCGAGGCATACTCCGCCTGATCTCCTCAGCCAGCAACACGGAAGAGCCGGGCTCTCGTGAGACACGCCGCCAGACTCGCAGCTACCGCCCGGGCGAAAGGCGGCGGGAACGCATTTCCGACCTGCCTGTACGACTGAGTCTTGCTGCCCACGAAATGCCAGTCGTCCGGAAAACCCTGAAGCCGGGCGACCATCCGCACCGTCAGACGGGGCATTCCGGCAAAATCGGGTCCCGGCGCGTCTTCCGCAATGCCGAGACCGTCGACGCCCAAAGCGGCCCAAGCCTTTCTCGCCCGCGTGGGGCCCAAATCCGGGCCACCGTGCTTGTGGGATCCGCCTACAATCGTTGGGGCGATGTCGTCGGCCCGCCTCGCCCACTCCCTTGCCCCCTTCCATCCATTCGCCGCCATCAGGTCGTATAGAGTTTGCCCGACCGTGGCAGGGTGTTCGCAGGTCGGTTGCGGCCAGACGAAGTGCCTGGCATAGTCTTTCTGGATTGCCACGAACACGACTCGCGGCCGGAGCTGCGGAACCCCGAAGTCGCTGGCGTTCATCAGCTTCCAGCCCGGCTCGTAGCCCAGTTTCTCCAGCTCGCGCTTGATGTAGCCCCTGTAATCCTGAAACACTGCATCCAGAAATCCACGCACGTTCTCGATCATGACGGCCCGCGGCCGGATTTGATCCACGAGCCGGATCATCGCCGGAAAAAGATTGCGCTCGTCATCCTTGCCCAGCTGCTTGCCTGCGACCGAGAACGGCGGACAGGGCAGCCCCCCTGAGATGATGTCCACCCCTTTGAACGCCGAACCATCGAACGTGTTGAGGTCATGTTGGATCACGTTCCAGTGAGGGCGGTTGTAACGCAACGTGGCACAGGCGTGCTTGTCAATCTCGATCAGCCCCGCATGCTCGATTCCAGCCTGCTCCAGGCCGAGGGCCTGCCCTCCTGCGCCAGCACACAACTCAAGCGTGGTCAAGCCCGTGCGCCTTGGGTGGCAATCCTCAAGCGGCGCAGTGGACCAAGGGTTTTCCGGCTCGGCGGACAACTCCTCAAACAGCCAGGGAATAACAATCCTGCGCTTCTTCATCTACCTTCTCATCGGACCTGAAGCCGGGTGCCTGGCCCAGGAGTGACCAATCATGCCAACTTCATCTTACTGAGGGTGGAATAGTCTTTCAACCAACAGGTCCGACTGCGGTGTCCATGATCTACCACGCCCCCTCCCTTTGACTCTGTGTGGCCGCAATATGCTTTCCCGCTGCCGCAACTAAAGAGGTGAAAGCCGTCCGGCGAAACCAAACCGCCTTGTGACTTCCATTGAAGCCCCGGCTGCAGAGCCAAAGTGCGCCGACTCTCCGTCGGCCACTCGAGAATCTATCACGGTCTGCTTTGTAGGTCTGCGCCTGACGTGTGGCTTCATGAAGGGCGCGAGGATCGAAGTTGGGGACTTTCCGCCGCCGAGGTTGTGCAGGCAAGGCTGTGACTCAAGGCACTGCAGGGAAGCGACGGACAACCTTCTTCCGCTGTCGAGATCAGCGAGGGAGAAACGGACTCTGCAGCGGAGCAGGGTTGCGTGACCCAGCGGGCGCGTCGGAAAGGAGCCGTGCTGACCGGCTCTGGTTCCGTTAGGGCGTCCGGCGGCGCTTCTTCCGGCGTCCTGCGAAGCAAGTTGCCCGCCGCCATTGCCGCACGTTTCCTTCCCGTGCTATGCTTATAGTGCCTCGTGGACTGCGCTTCCTTCAAAGAATCAGTCCCAAACCCCGACGGAGCTAGCTTCCCATCTCAATGAGTTCAACCGTTTTTCTCGGTAATCTTCCGCCCTGGGTCACCGCCGACGACATCAAGGCGTGGCTTGAGGCGGAAAACCTGGTGGCCGATTCAGTCAAAGTCATCCGAAACCCGGAGACGCAGGAGTCCAAGGGCTTCGCCTTCATCGAAGCGCCGAACGAAGAAGAGATGCGCGCCATCATCAAGCGCTTCGACCGCGCCCCTCTGGAAGACCGCCTGCTGCGCGCCAATCAGGCGCAGCCGCCCAAGGCAAAAGGCGCGCGTCCCGCCGCCCCGCGCTCCCAGCAGAGTCAGGGCGCTGCCGGTGCGCAGGCTTCTCAGGAGCCCCGCCGGTCGCGCGGCGGCAAGAAGCACCGCAAGCCCAGCGGTCCGCCCAGCGCCTTCGCCGAAGAGCTCGCCAAGGCTCTTTGATCCGTCTCTGCCTCAGCCCGGCCCCTTGACGGGGCCGGCTGTCGCGGCGCATCCTGCTCCGCCTTCCCTCCCGCCCCCCAGCCCTGCTATCGTGAGAGTTTCTCACTCTAGCCGAAGGAGCGTTTGCAGTCATGCGAGTCGTTGCGGGAGTCGATCTCGGCGGCAATGCCGTCAACTACACCTTCCTCACTGCGGATGAGAAGTTTCTCATCGAGTCCCTGTGCGAGTACCCGTCCCGTTCGAAGGAAGGACCTGAAGTCTGTCTGCAGCAGATCATCGACGGACTGCAGGTCGCTCTCCGGCAGGCCGGTATCGCGATGGAGGACGTCGCGGTGGTGGGGCTCGACACGCCCGGGCCGGCCAGCGCCGACGGGGTTCTGAGCGCGCGCGGCTCGACGAATTTCGTCCATCCCGATTGGGCTGGTTTCGATATCCGGGCTGGGCTCGAGGCCAGGGTCGGCCGCCCCGTCATCTACCTCAACGACGGCAACGCCGGCGCTCTCTGGGGTCACTTCAACCTCTTCGGCAGCCACTCCTCCGCCACGTCCGTTTCCGCCATCATCGGTACCGGGCTCGGAGGCGGGGTCATCGTCGGCCAGACGGTCATCAAGGGCCGCAAGGGTTTCGGCGGCGAGCTCGGCCATGTTCTCATCCCCTACCAGAGCATCCCGTTCCTCGAGGGCATCCGCCCCCGTTGCAACTGCGGACGCACGGGCGATCTCGAGTCGCTCTGTTCGCTCACTGCCATCGAGGTCAATTACCTGCCGTATTTCCAGTCCCGCTATCCCGATCATGAGCTGTACCGCATGGGCGACCTGCACAAGGCAGCCAAACTCGTCAGGGGGATGGCCGAAAAAGGCGATCCTCTCTGCCGCGAGATTTTCCGGGGCCAGGCCCACGCCCTCGGACTCTTCTTCGACGAGATGGTGAACACATTCGATCCCGACGCCCTGATCGTCGGCGGCGGCGCCATCGAAACGGGGCCGGAGTTCCAGCAGTGGTTCCTTCAGGAAATCCGCGCCGGCATGCCCGAACAGCGCGAGGAACAGGCTGACATCCCCATCCGCATCATGCCCAACGGCGATACCGCCGGCGCCCGCGGCGCCGCCATCGAGGCTCTTCGCATCGCCCGGGAAAAAGCGTTGCTCTGACGGGTCCGTAACCATCCGTCCGCCTGCTGCGCTATTCTGCAAAGACGGAGATCACTGCCATGCTCGCCCCCCGCCCTCTGCTGCGTCTCGTTGCCGCGGCTCTTCTGGTTCTGCTGCCCGCTGCCGCCCAGACCCCTGGCGCGAAGCGCGCTCCCGACGTGCCCTACGTCCCCACGACGGAGCCAGCCGTCGAAGCCATGCTGGAATTGGCCAAGGTCACCAAGAACGATGTCGTGTATGACCTCGGCTGCGGCGACGGCCGCATTGTCATCACCGCAGCCAAGAAGTACGGCGCCCGCGGCGTTGGCATCGACATCAACCCCGAGCGCATCGCCGAGGCGCGCGCCAACGCGAAAAAAGCGGGCGTCGAGCACCTCGTCAAGTTCATCGAGCAGGATCTCTTCGAGGCGGATATCCGCGAGGCGTCCGTCGTCACGCTCTTCCTGCTTTCCAGCGTTAACCTCAAGCTCCGCCCCAAGCTTCTTGCCGAGCTCAAGCCCGGCACGCGCGTCGTCTCCAACACCTTCGACATGGGCGACTGGAAGCCCGACAAGGAATTCACGCTCGACAATGGAGAAGATTCCTACCTGAGCCACAAGTTCTACCTGTGGATCATCCCCGCGCGGACCGCAAAATAAGAACCGCCAACTTCACAGAGGCGGCTTCCGGGCTCAGGGAACCGTAAAGCGTCCGGACGCCCTTCCCGTCCCGCACGTCACCCGGTAGGAGTAAGTGCCGGGCGTCAGCGGCGCGAGCACGATTCTCCGTGTCCTCGGTCCGCCCCGGTCGAGTTCGTCTCCCGCATCATCAGGGCTGGGGAAAGTCGTTGCTGTCACCGCGTACCGGCATGCCGCCAGGGTCGGCGCGTTGTAGTGGATCTCCGCCCGCCCGGGAGCTACCAGCACTCTCAGGTTGTACGGCTCCACGCGCGGCACCAGAGCGTACCTTTGATCGTTCGCCCGCAGCTCCACGCCAGTGCCCATCCCCACGGCTCTCTGATGCGCCTCCAGGCCCGAACCCAACGACCCGTTCACGTCGTGGTACGTCGCCAGGGCATTCACCCACAGGTTGCTGTAAGTATGTCCAGCCAGCGTCTCCGGCATCACGCGCCATTCGCCGTTCACCGTGCTGGCTGTCGTATGCGGAGCGGCAACCGTCCCCCAATACCCGCGCCCGCCGGGGCAGACCGTGTACGTTGTCGTGTTCGTGCCGCTCGTCCGCCCGCATGTGCGGATGTACTCGTCATCGATCTTCCACACTGCGCCGCCGCTTCCAGCCACATTGATGCAGCCGGCGGTCGCTGCCCGGCAGTTGATCGTGAAGCTCATGGCGGTGGCCGAAATGTCCTGGGTCAGCGCCACCGGCGGATTCTTTGCGGCGATGAAACGCTCCCATGTCGTGATCAGCCCGGCTCTGTCCTGCATCGGCACTCCGTAATCGCCGAAATACAGGATCGGCTTGCGCGGGTGCAGCATCCCGTCCGTATAGAACTTCCCTAGCTGGCGCGCCGCGCTCTCAAAGGCTGGCCTTCCCTGAATCCTTAACGCGCCTGACTGCCGGAACCAGCCGATGTGCATCGCCAGATAGCTGATCTGCCACGGCGCTGTCGACGTGATGCCAGCTCCGGCGTTCGCGTTGTAAGCGGTCGATCCGACCCCGATCATCCCCAGCGGATTCTCTGGCCAGCGGAGCAGAGCATACCCCTGACACCACTTCGTCGCTGCATCGCCCAGTGTCCCGGACAGCGTGAGCGTGTCGGACGCCGTGAGCGGCGGCGCCTGCGGGTCCTGTGTGATCCAGCGCGTCCCAGGCAGCCAGTACCAGTCCTTTCCAGTATCGACCCCATATATCCCAAACGTTTTCGTGACCCCGTTCACGGCGATGTTCGTGACGGTCCGCAGGCCGCGGACCAGATTGGAAGTGATATAGAAGGTCTTCCGCTCTCCATTGGGTCCGCCAACGGTGGACGTGTTCGTCCACGTCATGTTCACCGTTTCAATCGCCGGGCCGGTCGTACAGTTGCTCTGAACCTGATCCGCGTACGTTCCGTCGCGGATGTTGAACAGCCCCTCGTAGGCCGCATCATTGTTCCTGAGGATGGAGGCGAAATACTCGCGCTCGGGTGATTCCGGGCTCAACAGATAAGCCCACATCACTTCTTTCATCATCCGTGCCGGACCGCGTGGATTGGCGCCGTCGTAAAAGATCCCCCAGCCGTTGTGACGCGCGTAACCCGGATTGTCCCACCCGATCCAGAGCGCAGCCGCCTGCTGCATCGACATCAGATAGGTCCATCGGCCTGTCAGGATGTAAGGTACCGAATACAGCGACGGCCAGTGCGCTCCGTCCGGCAGCCAGATATGCGTCCGCGCCGGACAGCCCGAACAGACGTACAGCGCCGGATACGGCCCCGAGTTGTCGAAGTTTCCGAAGCGTCCGTCCGGATGAGCCGAAATCGACTTGATCTGCCCGAACGACGGCGTCGCTGTGTCCTCAGGCCAGTTGAAGTAGTTCCTGTAATCCGGCGTCATTCCGGTCAGGCTCTCCCGGTAATGGATCGGAATCGTGACTGCGGCGTCCCCCGATCCCACGATCAGCCTCTCGAACGCCTGCAGCCGCTGCGTCACGCTGAACCGGCTGTCCCCCATCGCATACAGGTAAGCGATCTGCCATCGCGGAATGATGCCGAAGTTCGGGTGATCCCCTGTCCCGGGCATGTCGGTCTTGATATAGGCGCAAGGGTTCTGCGTCGTGCAGCTTCGCGGGTCCGGACGGTTGAAGTCGTCCGTGCCCACGTTCGCCGGCCATTGGTTGAGGTACGACGTAATGATCGACGTGTTGATCTGAATGTTCAGGTCGTATGGCGGCAGGATCCGCGTCGCAACCAGATACGGAAAGTTCCGGTCCACGAGGACAGCCCCGGGCTCCGCGCCGCTCCATCCGTAATACGATGAAGCCGCCTTTGATTCCAGGTCGTAGTTCGTCTTGGCGTAGATCGGCGCCGCCGGGTTGCCCGCCAGAAATTCCAGCTTGAGCTTCAGCGTTTGCAGCTTGCGCCACCACGAATTCTCCACCCGGAACCCGGTTTCCACCCCGTTCCATCCCGGGTAAAACGACAGCTCGAACATCGGATGCACGCTCCGGAACCGGTCATCGGTCGGAGCCTGCCAGTTCGTGCCGTTCCACTGCCACCCGAAATCGTAGTCGAAGCCGTTCTTGCGCACGATCACCCGCGTCACCACCGGTCCCCGCAGCCAGTACCGCCAGTCCCCGTTCCCGATCATCGTCCTGGCGTCCACCGTGTATTCGATCGAATTCGCCGTCCCGCGGATCCGCGCATTCCAGTTCCCGCCCAGAAAGTTCAGCATCTCCGCCTGGTTCAGGGCAGCCGCCTCGCACGTCGCCTGCGAGCCCAGGTGACACGCATTCGGGTCCGGGACGAAGTCCACCGCCACGCTGCCGTTCGCCGCAAGGCTGACCGGAAACGACACGAAGGCTGACAGCACGCTGCCGTCAGGCCACCGGCTCTTGATGTCGGTCTGCCAGGCTGCCGGGACGGTGCCGTTCACTCGCGGCTTTGGATACATTCCCTGCGGGATCTCGCCCTCGATGAACAGCATCAGCACCGTGAACGGGCGGTTCGTCTGCGGCGCTCCGCCAGCCTCATGGATCCGGATCGTGTTGCTCAGGCCGAACGCCCACGCTGCGCAGGCAGTCAGCAGCCCCGCCATTCTCAGGACCATGCGTCACCTCTCCGTTCCGTAATCGACCCAAAGATGCAGGTAGTCCAGCTGAATTCGCTTCTGAGCCGCTTCATTCGTCGCCAGACTGATTCCGAAGTTTCCAGCCCACAGCCGGCTGTTGGACGCGCTCAAGGTCAGGTCGCACCCGGATGGACAGACGCTCCGCTCTGTTCCTCCGTCCAGGCTGATCCACATCCTGTTCGTCTGCGTTCCGTCGGAGCGGATGCGCAGCTTGTGCCAGGCTGTGTCCGCATTGACGCCGGACGCAAGCGTGCTGCCCCAGAGATTCGGTGCCGATGTCGCAAAGTACGTCAGCGATGGATCCGTTCCCGCGATGTACCTTACGCCGAGTCCGGAAGGCGGCACATCAGTCGAGTTCTGGACCATGCCCAGGAACGTCGACGAAGACGCCGAATCCGCAGCGTCAGGCCAGCGGAAGATGACCACGAACTCCCAGTTCCGGTTCGTTGCCGTGTAAAGGTTGTCCGAGTCGGAAGAAAATCCCCCCGTCTCCGCCGCCCAGAACGACCGGTTCCCGCTTGTCGTCGTCGTCGAAATGCCGATGACGCCCGTCGAAATCCCCGCCGGCAGCGTTCCCCGCGGGTTGTTCAGATCCTGCGAGCCAGCCACCCGGACAAACACCCAGTCTCCAAAAACAGCGGGTGATGGCTGCGACCAGCGGTAAGCGAAATCCGTCCGGAACAGCGTGTATCGCGTCGAAGGCTTCCAGTCGAACACCCCTGCGCCTCCGCCTCCCTGTACCGGCGTCCACGTGTTGGCCGCCGTGCACAGATGGATGTTCTGCCCCGCCGCCGCATCCGTCTTGAAAAATGCCTGCCCCACGGTGCAGGCTCCCGGCAGGCTCGTCCCGGTCCTCATCGGCGCTGTCGATGTGGACGACGTGAAGTCCACCACGGTTGCGCTGAGCGTTCCCAGTACTTGCAGACTGCCATTCACAGTCACCGCCCACAGAACAGCCGCCGCCAGCAGGACGGCGATCGAAACATGAATCCATCTTCTCATGGCTCTCCCTGCCTCAGAATCCGCGGACGATCCGCGCATTGAACGACAGCGATGCGGGGATCTCCACCGCCGCGCCCGTCACGTTGCACAGCCGCACCACCACCGTGTCCGCCCCGCTGTACATCATCGCCGTCACCCCGGACGGCAATCCTGCGGGAAACCCGGCAGCCACCGTCTCCCCGGGCGTCGATCCGGGGGCTGGAATTCCCATTTCCGCGCATGACTGGCTGCCCAGCGTCCCGAAGCTCAGGCTCGCCGTGTAAAAAGCCTGGCTCGCAACCGCCCCGCCTCCGGCGATCCTCACCGGATCCGCCGGCGTGCCGCTGCCTTCCAGTCCGGCCCCGAAATAGATCGTTCCCCCGCACGGGCCGCTCGTCCCGTCAGCCCGGACGCAATCCGCCGCTGTCCCGCTCACCACCTGCAGAACGCCATTCACCAGCCGCGCCACGCCGTTGCCGGTGGCCCTCCTCAGCGCTGTGCCGCTTGTGCCCTGGAACACAGCCACCTCGCCATCCACGGACGACGAAGGGCCCGTCACATTGCCGTTGCCGGTCCCGCATGCTGCTCCTGCCGACACCAGGTTGCCGTTGGCATCGAACTTCGCGCAGTCGTTCGCCGCCGCCGTCCCGCTGAACAGCTGGATCTTCGATCCGTTCCCCTGCAGCGCCGACGGCGCAATCTGGTTCAGCGCCAGCTGCCCCGCGATCTGGCTGAAACTGTAGTCTCCTGCCTGCGCCGTCACCGCACCGGTCCGCCCGAACACCGAACTCACCGCCCCGCTCCCCGTCCCGCACGGCGCTCCCGCCGACACCAGGTTGCCGTTGGCATCGAACTTCGCGCAGTCGTTCGCCGCCGCCGTCCCGCTGAACAGCTGGATCTTCGGCCCGTTCCCCGCCGACGGCGCAATCTGGTTCAGCGCCAGCTGCCCCGCGATCTGGCTGAAACTGTAGTCCCCTGCCTGTGCCGTCACCGCCCCGGTCCGCCCGAACACGGAGCTCACCGCTCCGCTTCCTCCTCCGCCCCCGCCCCCGCTTGCGTTCACCACGCACTTGCCCGGCTGCGCCACCGCGAACTCCACCCGCACCGTGTTCTCGTCCAGGACCCGCACCGCATCCGGAATCACCGCCTGCCCGCCCGTGTCCGTGCAGCCCACCAGCACGCTCCTCGTTCCGAGATTGTGGACAAGATTCACCGCCACGGCTGCGCTGAACTCCAAGCTGAAATTCTCGCTGCCGCTGCCGCACGGCGCGTTCGCCGACACCAGGTTTCCGTTCGCGTCGAACTGCGCGCAGTCGCCTGCCTGCACCGTGCCTCCGCCGAACGCCTGCAGCAGCGCTCCCGTGCCCTGTTTGCCCGCTACGCCGGTCAGTTCGCTCAGCGAATGGCCGTGCGGCGCCGTCGCCACCCACGCCCCCGAAGCGTTGCAGACATACAGTCCCTGGCCCGCGCCTCCCACGACCGCCACCACTTCGCCCGCGCTGCACGTCGCCGGCAGCGTCCCCACCACGCGTGCGGGCTTCGTCTGCGGCTGCCCGCTGAAATCCGCCTGCCGGCTCTGCGTCGGCAGGTGCACCGTGCTCTGTCCGGACACCCACGCCACGCACAAGAGCCCCAGCCCCGTTCTCCAGATCACCCTTCGTCGCACCTGAATTCCTCCTGGGCCGCCGCCGGGCCTGCGGACCCGTGACCCGCCTGTGATCTACCCCCTCCAGTGCGCCCCGCTCGGCCGCATTCAACAGAACTTGCTCAAAATGAAGCAGAAACATTTTCTGCTTCTCCTGTTACGGCCGTCTCTCTCCTGCCCGGACTCCTGCTCCGTGATACCCTCTCAATATTGGGAATCGCCGGTTTGCTCCGGCATTTCCCGCCTGGAGGACATGTCCTTTCCCCCCATGCCGGCCGTTCCGCCTGGCGCCGAGCCAGTCGGCTCTGCCAGCCCTCGCCGCCCCATCCGTCTCCTCCTCATCGCCTACGCCTTCCCGCCTGTCGGCGGCATCATGGTGATGCGCGCCCTCAGTCTTGCCAAATACCTGCCGTCCTGCGGCTTCCAGGTCCACGTCCTCTCCGCCGCCAACGCCGCCGCGCCTCTCCGCGATCCGGGGCTTCTCGCCCACGTCCCGCCGTCCGTCTCGCTCCATCACGCCTTCACGCCCGAGCTGCCTTTCCACTTCCGCAAGAAGCTCTGGAATCTCGTCGCCCGCCCGAAGCACGCCCCGCCCTCCCCGCAATCCGAAACCGGCGCCCCCTCCGAATCCTTCATCGCCAACCTCGCCCGCCGCATTTTCTGCCCCGATCCCCAGGTCGTCTGGGTTCCCTTCGCCCTCCGCGCCGCACGCCGCATCATCCGCCGCCATCAGATCCAGGCGGTCCTCGTGACCGCTCCTCCGTTTTCGGTCTTCCTCATCGGAAACGCCCTCAAGACCTCTTTCCCCCATCTCCGGCTGATCAGCGATTTCCGCGACGAGTGGCTCCGCTTCTACCTCACCGACTTCGATTTCCTCCGCAGCAGCTACACCCGCCTCCGTGCAGAGCGCATCGAAGCCGAGACCGTGGCTCTCTCCGATCTCGTCGTCGCCGTCACGGAATCCTCCCTCCGCGAAATCCGCTCCCGCTACCCCGGACAGCCGGATGAAAAGTTCGCCCTCGTGCACAACGGCTACGACCCCGAAGTCCTCCAGCCTGTCTTCGAAAACCAGTCCCCTCCTCCCCCCGGTCCCAGATCCAGGGTCATCATCACCCACCTCGGAACCGCCTATCGCACAGCCTCGCCCGCTTTCTTCCTCGATGCCATCGAATCTCTGCCCGAGGAAATCCGTTCCCGTATCGAGATCCGTTTCATCGGCCGCATCTCGGAAACCGAAGAGCAGCTCCTCGCCGCCCGCGGCTCCTCCGTCCGAATCCTCGGCTTCCTGCCCCAGCAGCAGGCGCTCGCCCGGCTCTCTGAAACCGACTACCTGCTGCTCACCATGACCAACGAATTCAGCCTCCCCGGCAAACTCTTCGAGTACCTTGCCTCCGGCAAGCCCATCATCGCCCTCTCCCCCGGGAACGGCGAAGTCGCCCGCCTCATCGCCGAGACTGGCGCCGGCTGGTGCGTCCCTCATGATCAGCCGGAGGCGATCCGCCGCGTCGTCGCTGAAGCCGTGCGCCTCGCGCTCGACAACAACATTCCTTTCCGCCCCCGCCGCGATGTCATCTCGCGCTTCGAGCGCCCCAGGCTCGTCGCCTCCTACGCCAGCCTGATCCGCGAACGCCTTTTCCCCGATGACTTAAACTGGGGATGACCCCAGCTCTCTGTGAGTTGACGCCATGACGCAACACAACTCTGACGCCTCCCATCGCGAACTCCTGCTTGAAAAAATCCGCTCCCGCCAGGCCCGTGTCGGAGTCATCGGCCTCGGTTACGTCGGACTCCCCCTCGCCGTCGAGTTCGCCAAAGCCGGCTTCCACGTCACCGGCATCGACATCTCCTCCCGCAAAATCGATCAGATCAACACTGGCGTCAGCTACGTCCAGGACATTCCCTCCTCCGACGTCCGCCATCTCGTGGACAAAGGGCTCCTGCACGCCACCACCGAGTTCTCCGCCGTCAGCGGGCTCGACACGGTCAACATCGCCGTCCCCACGCCCCTCCGCAAGACCAAAGACCCCGACATGAGCTTCGTGGTCTCCGCGGCTCAGGAGGTCGCCCGGCACATCCACCCCGGACTCCTCGTCATCCTCGAATCCACCACCTACCCCGGCACCACCGAGGAACTCCTGCTCCCCATGTTCGAGTCTTCGGGTCTGAAGGCCGGCCGCGACTTCTTCCTCTGCTTCTCCCCGGAGCGCGTCGACCCCGGCAATCCGAAATTCCAGACCCGCAACATCCCCAAAGTCGTCGGCGGCATCACCCCCGCCTGCACCGAAGTCGGCGCAGCCTTCTACTCGATGGCCCTCGAGACCGTCGTCCCGGTCAGCAATACCGTCGTCGCCGAGATGGTCAAGCTCCTTGAGAACACCTTCCGCATGATCAACATCGGCCTGGTCAATGAGCTTGCCGTCATGTGCCACCGCATGAACATCAACGTCTGGGAGGTCATCGACGCAGCCGCCACCAAGCCCTTCGGCTTTATGCCCTTCTATCCCGGTCCCGGTCTCGGCGGCCACTGCATCCCCATCGATCCCTTCTACCTGTCGTGGAAATCCAAGCAGGCTGGCATTGAAGCCCGCTTCATCGAGCTCGCCGGCCACATCAATGGCGACATGCCCCGCTATGTCGTCTCCCGTCTCCAGGACGTCCTCAACGACCGCTGCAAGCCGCTCCGCAACTCCCGCATCCATGTCCTCGGCGTCGCCTACAAGCGCGACATCGACGACGTCCGCGAGTCTCCCGCCCTCGACGTCATCCACCTTCTTTCCCAGCGCGGAGCCGTGGTCTCTTACTCGGATCCCTATGTCCCCGAGCTCCGCCTCGACTCCGTTGCGCTTCAGGCTCAGCCCCTCGATGCCGCCGCGTCCTGCGATTGCGCCGTCATCCTCACCGATCACCGCGCCTTCGATTACGACGCCCTCGTCCGCACGGCGCCGCTCATCTTCGACACCCGCAACGCCCTGCGCGGCCGCACCGAGCCCCATATCATCCGTCTCTAGCGCATGACCAACATCCTCACCGTCGACGTCGAGGATTACTTCCACCCCACGGAAGTCCAGCGCTCGGTCGGCCCCTCCGCCTGGGATTCTCTCCCTTCGCGCGTCGAGCACTCCACTGCCATCGTCCTCGATCTGCTCGCCGAAGCCGGCGTCCGCGCCACCTTCTTCGTCCTCGGCTGGGTTGCCAGCCGCCGCCCAGCCCTCGTCCGCCGCATCGCCGCCGCGGGCCACGAAATCGCCTGCCACAGCTTCGCCCACCAGCTCGTCTTCGCCCTCTCCCCCCGGCAGTTCCTCGAGGACACCCGCAACGCCGCCGACGCCATCGCCCAGGCTGCCGGTTCACCGCCGCGCGCCTACCGCGCTCCCAGCTTCTCCGTCACAGCCCGGTCTCTCTGGGCCCTCGAAATTCTCCTCGAGTGCGGCTTCTCCGTGGACTCCAGCATCTACCCCGTTCGCCACGACCGCTACGGCATCCCTGGCCGCCCCTGCCATCCCCACCGCATCATCACCCCCTCCGGCCCCATCCTGGAAGTTCCACCTGCCGCCGTGCCGCTCGCCCGGAGCCACGTCGCACCCGCGGGCGGCGGCGCCTACCTGCGGCTCCTCCCCCTCGCCTACATGACCTCCTCCATCCGCCTCATCAACCAGGCCTATCGCTCCCCAGCCTGCATCTACGTCCACCCGTGGGAGTTCGACCCCGCCCAGCCCCGCCTCGCCTCAGGCGCTCTCTCGCGCCTCCGCACCTATCTCGGGCTCCGCTCCATGCCGCGCAAGCTCTTCTCGGCCTTCGCTCCATGCCGCGCAAGCTCTCCCGCCTTCTCCGCATGTTCCCCTTCAGCTCCATGTCCGCCGTCTGCCCGCCGGACGGCGCCTATCCCGCCGATCACTCCCTCTTCGCTTCGCCCCGCTGATCCTTCAGAACCGGAATGCCGCCTGGCTCGGCGACCAGGTCAGGTGCGCCGACACAAACCGCTGCCATCTCTTCGGTCCGGTCGACTCGAAATACGAATAGCCCCCGTTGAGCCCCAGGTAAAGATCGCCCACGACCCTCGTCCCCGTGCTCGCTCCCACCGACCCGCTCTTCAGCACCGTGTTCTGCAGCAGCCCGCTCCACCGGAAGTAGCCCCCGTACAGCCCGAAACTGAACCGGCCAATCCCCCTGCCGGCGGACCCGAACACCGAGTCCCTCCTCGAAGCCAGAATCAGCCCGTTCCCCGGATTCAGTCCATGCATGTATCCCACCGAGACGCCCCACTCTCTCCAGCTCCTCCGCAGCGACGC
>FWPV01001103.1_pt1 | contig 19806 bp, 10 predicted proteins | sample 2228371 | NCBI WGS metagenome assembly FWPV01 (sample SAMEA103939776, study PRJEB20133) | metagenome | reverse complement strand
GGTCTGTTTTATTCAAAATTGGCGGGGTTCCAGTCTTCAGCTATGGCTTTATGGTAGCCTTGGGTTTCATTGCCGGACTAATAAGGGCCTCGCGAGTCTGCGTTTCCAAATATGGGATTAAAAAAGAAGTAATTTTAGATTGCTCGATACTAGCTTTGATTTGCGGCATTGCCGGTTCTAGATTGGCCTACGTATTCCACGAATGGGGTCAATATAGGAAAAACTTAGTGGAAATTCTTAAACTATGGGATGCAGGATTGTCATTTCAAGGTGCTCTGCCTCTCAGCATAATTGCAATATATTTATACTCGAGGTTCAAATGCCTGCCTTTTCTTAAAATCCTCGATGTTCTTGCGCCTTCACTCGCGATTGGTTATTCCTTTGCTCGTATTGGGTGTTTTCTTAACGGCTGTTGCTATGGTTTACCGACAAACCTGCCTTGGGCCGTTAATTTCAATTGCGAAGTGCCTTGCCACCCCACTCAGCTTTATTCGTCTCTGATAAGTATCCTGATATTCTTGTTTCTTATTAGAATTGAGAAACTGAATGTTAAAGATGGCACTGTTTCCGCTTCATATCTTGGGTTATATGGCATTTATAGGTTTTTAATAGAGTTCCTGAGGGCGGGCACCCGCATATCGATCGGGCCTTTGGATTTTACACTCGCGCAATTTGCGAGCTTTGTCACAGCTTTACTGGGCTGCATCTGGCTGGTGGTTTTATATAAGGATAGGAGGTGACCCGATGCCAATAGGAGTTTATGTTCCGGCTATTTTATGCTTTATATTTGGATCCATTCTTACGGTTCGCAGCTCAAAATCGAATAAAATAAGCCTCTTGCTTATGGGCGGCTTCTTTGATGGATTAGGCATATGGTGGATACTCAAGGCATTGGGATATGCTCCCGGTTTTCAAAAAGTGGTGCTGATCCTGTCGCTCGCGATCGGCGGACTTGGATTGCTCGCTGATGCCCTCAATATTGAAAAGAAACCTAAGGATGATTGACCTTGTAAACAGCATAATTTCCTGCCCTATAAACTTCTTTTCCAATATCGGGAGGCAACGGTCCGCCAGTAAAATGTTTACCAAACTGAAGAATTGATAGGTTTTGGACTATTATCGTAACGTTGCTTTTGCGAATGAATTGCTTTCTAAAAGTGTCACTACTGTCAATACCGGCAAAATCAAACCATTGATTGAGTTTTTCTTTGAAATTGGCGGTCTCACTCCAATGTCCATAATAAACTCGGCATCCAGCTATCGCTGGCAGAAATGTGGCAACATTGGGAGGAGCGAGAACAAGGTCATCGTTTTTTGTGTTTTTTTTAAGCCATTGTATTAATTTCATCCCGTCAGCCGATATTATCGCTTGCAATCCCGGAGCAGTATTATTTTCTTTTAGGCGTTCGATGTCACGCCTAATAAATAATATATTCGAAGGCATTAATAGCACGACTAATAATATCGCCGCGTAAGTAGTTCTTAGCCCTTTAATACTGCCCAATAACGGTTTGAGGTACACTCCCGCTAGAATACTTAACGGAATATGCGTTCCCATTAAAAGCTTCCTTTGCTGTTCTATGGGTAGGTAAGCCGCAGCGAATCCTGCAACAATCCAGGCGACTGCAAACCAGCAATATTCTTCTCGTCTCTTTATCGCTTGAAAAACTCCAGCGCAGGCAAAAACAAATACTAGCCCGTATCCGATTAAAATAAAGTGTAGTGCAGGAGTCTCAGCGAGAGTTGCCGCTCTCATCGCATAAACAGGTTCGGTTAGTAGCAAAAATACTTGGTATCCAGCTGTGGGAAGGGCAATGAAAAATGCGATAATTCCATATTTGGCGGCACGAAACCATATCAATCTATTTTTGTGAATTATAGAAATTATCAAAACGTAAAATACGAAAGCCAGCCAAACAGGCACTAAATCATAAGTATGGATATTGCCCAAAACCAGCAAAGCTATTCCAGCAAAAATAGCATATTTCGTATCGCATCTGTTTATTGCGATAAAGATGCAATTTAGGGAAGTGACCATCAATATTGTTCCTGCTAGAAACAGTGGATTCAAATATGCCGATAGAAAAGTAATTGCCTCCGGTTGCCATAGGTCAATAGGGCGGTTTATGCTGGATCCAATTTTTATCAGCCAACCCAAACCGGATGAAAGTCCTGCGATCCAAACTATGAGAATAGCGGCATCCTCTTTTCCCAGTGTCTTGCATAACTTCCAAATTGCAAAAAGTAAGGCAGGTATCAGCAAAACTCGAAAGGTGTGAAAAGAAGCTGCCGCTGAACATCCGACAAGTCTCGATGTTCCACCCATTGCTAGAAAAAGGAGGTTGAAAGGCAAGTTTTTCTGGGGTTCGGCAGTGTAAAGGTTCCTAATGAAAAAATTGCCGTCTCGAGCTTGTTTTATCCAACTCAAGTACACGCAGGCATCATCTGAATTGTACGTGAAACCAACGAAGTGCCAACCTGGCGGAGTTATGGATATCCCAAAAACGTAAGGTATCGATGTTAAAATAATAACGATTACCGAAGCTAAGACTATATGTGCGGCCGCGTGGCTTTGTCTCACTTGAATCTCCTGCGCTCAAAACCAAAGCCAATACCAATCCCAACAACAGCAAACAATATCATAACACCCATTGATGTCAGATGAAGCCCGAGCCGGAATGAACTGGGAGTATATTTTATGCTCACTATGTATTGTCCCGGGAATAATTCGCAAGACATAAATGCTGGGCCAGTTTCGCTGAAGTCCGCCTTTTTGCCATTGATGTAAACTTGCATTCCGGGATAATACGCGTCATTTACCTTGAGCATCCCTTTTTCTATGGTATTTATTCTTATCCTTAACTCGTTAGGGCTAATTTGTTCTATATTTACGCCGCTACCATTGAAAGACGCTCGCGAACCCGAGTTGTTGCTGTAAATATAGTATCCGTTGGAATAAAGCTCGCGCAGGTTAGAAGAAATTAGCGGCTGCATTGAAATAGCATAAGCGCCAACATTCAAAACTTCCTCAACAGGGTGTTTTATAAAAACAATATTGCCGTTTTCTGGAGGGCTAGGATCTTTGCCGGTTATGCCTTTAAGCCAATCCTTGTAGGCTATTGGAAAAACCGAATCATAACCTTGCGCATCAAAAAATGAGTATACCATTGCCGCGTTTGGCGGAAAAACAGAATCCGGAAAATCAAACAAGCTCCATTTTTCGTTTATGACCACGACCCTCTCATTTCCAAAATCAATCGCGTTCTCAATCGGCGGGTAAACCTGTTTTCGCTCGCAGTTCAGGTTATAACCATAATTCGAGGTTATTAGGTCCACTGCGCAAAGCATTATGAGAACGAATCCGGTATAACGTGTGGGGACTTTTAAAGTTCGAAGAATTGTTAGGAGAGTTAGTCCCATTCCGGCTAGAATTAATGGTGAAAGAAATCTGCTAGGTAAAATTGAGTTTTTCGGCAGGTGACATCTAGATAAATAAACACTTGCCCCAAATAGTATAATAAACGTGCACGCTGCCGCTAATAATTTCTTTTTATAATCAGAACCTTGCACGAGACTATCAAACCCGATGCCAGCTAGTATTGCCGTGCTAAATGACCAAATAATCAAAATTCTCGCAGGAGACCCGAAACTGGAAAAGCCTGGCAATGTGAAATAAAATAGCGCGTTAGCTAAGCCGCTAACAGACAATAAAAAAGCCAAAAAAGAAAGTCCGACAAAAAAAAGCCTGCCATTGCATTTGCCGAAAATAAAACCTGCTAAGGCTAGGAATAGCCCAAATGCCCCTATATACATAGTATGTTCCGCATAGTTCCAAAATCCGACATAATTGCCTTCAGACGGGCTCCCAAAAAACTTTGGATTAAACATAACGATTAGTTTTGTGATCGGGAACAGTGTCATCATTTTTCCGGCAAATGCCTGGATAGTTTTTTCACTTCCTCTTGCGGATAATGTTGCCAGTTCCAAAGTAGGCAGCAATTGCACTGCTGATAGTATAGAAGCGATAAACGAAGAAAAAACAACCGCGAAGAAAGACACAACGGCCTTTTTATTGTTTGTATTTAAGCTGCGGAAAAAACATCTAATTGCCCATAACAAGCCAACCAAACTGCAGTAAAAAAGCATCTGAGGATGTCCGGCGAGTAAACAGCAAGCAGTGGTGATCGCTAATAGCAAAACCCCTTGCATATCCAGCTTTGCATATACTCTAGATATGCATAAAAGTATCCAAGGCAGCCAAGAAATTGTGCAGATAACGGTGGGAAGTTCCGCCCAACATATCAAAAAACTGCAGAACCCGAATGAAATACCCGAAAAAATTGCGCCATCTCGGCTGACCCCCAAATGTTTGGTGAATAAATATGTACCAAACGCTGCAAAAATTAAATGTAGAATGGCGCTGATTCCAAGCACGTACGCAGGATCATAAAGCAGGAACAAAAGGTTAGGGGGGTAAAACATTGCTGTTTGTGGGTTTGCAAGAAAGGGCGCCCCGCAAAATTGGTGTGGGTTCCACAAAGGCAAAACGCCTTGTCTTACCCATCTATGAAAAAACAGCCGCCAAGGGTAAAATTGTGCCAGCGAGTCCCACATCAGCGGGTTCCACTGCGATGATGAAGATTTCCCGTTAGCCCAAGGTTGGAAGTGTGTAAGGTAATCTCCCGGCAGAAGGACTTTGCCTTGAAATATAATAGGATAAAAGATAATCGCAGCTACAATGAGGAATATGATGATTGCTGGGGTATGCTTAATCATTTTCTGACTCAGTGGGAGCGGAGATGGGCATCTCCGCTCCCCAAACTTGTCAGATTTGAATGATTTAAGCCAAAAGTTCTTTGGCTTTATCTACAGCGCTTGCTGCGTCGGGAGCGTATCCATCGGCTCCAATTTCGTCGCAATAGCTTTGAGTTACAGGAGCGCCGCCAACCATCACCTTGACAGAATCGCGAACGCCCGCATCTGCCATTGCCTGTATGGTATCTTTCATTGCAGGCATTGTGGTAGTCAGTAATGCGCTAAGGCAAACAAGTTTGCAGCCGCTTGATTTAACAACATCGACAAATTGTTCAGGCTTGACATCGACACCCAAGTCGTTAATCTCGAAACCTGCGCCTTCAAGCATCATTGCAACCAAGTTTTTTCCGATATCGTGTAGGTCTCCGCGTACGGTTCCTATCGCGACTTTCGCAACTGGCTCAACGCCGGTTTCTGCCAACACTGGGCGAAGCACATCCATTGCGGATTTCATCGCGCGCGCTGCAATCAGGACTTCAGGTACATAGAACTCATTGTTTTTAAAACGAACGCCTACGACGTTCATCCCTGCGACTAGCCCATTATTGAGAATGTCGCCCGGCGAAACGCCTTCTTTCAGCGCCGCTTCGGTAAGTTCCTTAGCCTGGGGGGCTTTGCCACTGATTATGGCATCAGCCAAAGCTTGCAAATCAGCCATTTACATCCTCCTGTTCGAACAGGTATGACCCTTTTTGGGGTTATTGCTATGCCGGTTTGCCCGGTCTAAGCCCTTGTTTAAACAAATAGCAGAAGATAACCTTCTCAATATCGATGTTTTTTTCAAGATTATTAAAAATTGGTGCAATTCATTTCGCAATAGGAAACAGCATTCTCTCGGTGAACTCTTCCTGGTAAGTATTATGGTTCGCCAGTTCGATATGATGAATGCTCCGAGCAATTTCGCAAGCGCGCTTACGTTCTTCCAAAGATAAAAGCGCCAGCCTAGAACCCGAGCCAGCCGCATTTCCTATGGATTTGACTGATTCTCGAGGCACATCTGGTATCAATCCAATCCGAAGCGCACTCTCAACACGAATATAGCTACCAAACGCGCCTGCAAGCAGGATTTCATCCAACTCTTCTGGGCTCGTTCCGGCAAGGTGCAGCATAGTGCGTATGGCAGCGTGAATGGAACCTTTTGCCAATTGAACTTGGCGCACATCCTTTTGCGTTATTGCGATGTTTTTGCCGGAATATGATTCTTTATCCCAAGAAAGTACGAATTGCTTTTGGCCATCTACTTCAATAATCCTTTTGCGAACCAGTTCAGGAACACCTGCCAGTTCTTCAGGATCTGCCATCCTGCCTGTCTCATCTATAACGCCCGCTTGTAACATAGCAGCTATAGCATCTATAAGTCCAGACCCGCAGATGCCTCTTGGGCGCTGGTGCTGAATGGTAGATATTTTTACATCCTCATCAATTGTTACGCTGTCTATTGCCCCAGCTCGCGCCCGCATTCCGTATGAGATTCCAGCCCCTTCAAATGCCGGGCCTGCTGCAGCAGAACAGGCGAAAGTGCTGCCGTTGTGGCGCAACGCCATTTCGCCGTTAGTCCCAATATCGACGGCAAGCCTTGTCTTGCCATCGTCTTGCCACATACTAGCTAATAATACGCCAACAAGGTCTGATCCCACAAAACCTGCCACATTGGGCAGAATATGCACAGAACCTCTAGCATTTATTTTCAATCCCAATATGGAGGAGGGAACGTCGAGCGGCCGGCAGATTGTCGGAACGTATGGAGAAATCCCAAGGCTTGATGGATCGATGCCTAAAAGCAGATGAGTCATACAGGTGTTGCCCACTACCGTTGCCTCGTAAACGTTTGACTCACGAACACCAGCATCTCGTGTTACGTGGTGAAGTATGTCGTTAAGCGCTCCGAGGGCAGCTTGTTGCAGCACTTTACGACCTTCCTGATTCTCATTGGCATATTTGATTCTTGATACCAAATCATCTCCGTGCTGCATCTGCGGGTTCATTGTTGAAGCAACGGCAACTTCTCTGGCTGTTGGCAAATGGAAAAGATATCCTACTATCGTCGTGCTTCCAAGATCATAAGCAATTCCATAGCAATCATCTTCTGTATTGCCCGGCTCTACGTCCACAAGCCCATTTCCAATCCTAACCATTGTCACATCATAATTGTTTCGCCTAAGTTTGGAGCTAAGATCTTTTATCATCTCCAGTCTCGGCGGTGCTTCGCCCTCGCAAACGCAAGCTTCAACCAGGCGTTCATATTCGCCTCTTTCATCTTGGAGTGAGGGCGGTTCTACTTTGATGTGCGTTTTAGAGACGTTTGGTTTGGGTTTTACACTGCGAAGCGCGCCAGTGCTTAGTATCTTTTGGACAAGGGACCGGCTTTCACTCGGAATTTCAATTTCCATTTTCGGACCGCGAGCCTTGGTTTTGCAAGCGAGCCTGAAGCCGGCTTCGATTTCTTCAGTTGAAAGCATTCGCAGTTCATCTTTATCGGGTGCGGATAATGGTGAAATCAATTTTATCCTGCATTTACCGCAGACGCCTAATCCGCCGCACGGGGCTTCTATTGCACAGCCAGCTATGGCTGCCGCTTTATATAGAGGAGTGCCTTCTGGAACTGTAACCGCTTTATATAGAGGAGTGCCTTCTGGAACTGTAACGCTTGTGCAATCAGGCTGAAAAAAGATTTCGACGGTAGGCTTGGTTTTATCGCCGTCGCTGGTCAATATTTCATACCTCAGTTTTTATTTCAGAAAAATTGCAGATTATTGCAGGCTGTTTCATTATTGGGGTCGATTGCCAATACAGCCTCGAACTCAGCTTTAGCTTCCTCGAACATTCCAAGCATAGTGTAAGTAAGAGCAAGGTCGTTGCGTGCTGAAACGTTCTGCAAATCGAGGTTCACCGCTTGCAATAGCTCATCTACAGCTTTTTCAAGCATTCCTATATAGCCGTAAACAAGACCTAACTGCCGATGAGCTTCCGCACACATCGGGTCTATTTCAATGACTGCGTTGATCTCGGCCAACGCTTCCTCGTATCTGCCTTCGTTTTTAAGCCCTATTCCCCGCTCCAGATGCTCCTGAGCCAGAGCCATCGGTGTAAACCCCTACTGCCGAGAAAATAAAAAATAAAATATATCAATAAATGCAGTTGAACTCGAGCCGTAAGTCTTACTACACCTTAAGCTTCTGAAAATCCGAGTTTGCTAAGCTTAATTTAGTATATCAATCCTAAAGCAGTATAGCAATTTTCATATCCCTAATCAAGGCTGATTATTTTCCAAGCACTTTTTATATTGCTATCCAGTTAATATGTCTATTTCGGCTATTTCTCTTTCAAGAAAGTCCGTTTCAACTACACGACCGTCTCCGATTTTGAAGGTTTTGATTTCGTGGCATCCGAAATAGCTATCCCAAGAGATTTCTCCTCGCATAAACCTGAAAGAGCAATTCGTTCCAATTCCGTTAGTTTCAAAAGCTCTTATAGTGATACAATTTCCATCTTCAGATTTTTTTACCACAGATATCACGATGTTTTCTGAATCAACTTCTATTAAAGAGCACCTTCGTCCCAAAACCCCTGCGTGTGAATGATGCGAAAGACCGTATAGGGGTAAGTTCATCTCTGATGCTCTTTTGTGAGGATTGAAATCCGAAAGTTTGCCTGATCTAGGATAAATCCTGTAACTGAAAGTCTGTTCTCCTTGGTCTATGTAGCGGTATACATCATCTTTTTTCAATTCCCTTGGCTCGTGATGGGCATAAACGGGACTTCTGATGGCGGTCAAGCTTAAATTGCACCCATTGACATCATAGCTGTATTTTGAATCATTAACTAGGCAAATGCCTTGTTCGTCATCCCCAACGTCTACCCATCTTAGCCCCGGTTCTTCCTCTCCATTGGGTTCTCGGCTTATTTGCCCATAGGCGGTTTCGTATACCGCTAACGGTTTTTCAGCTTTTACCGGAACCGTTATTTTCAAAATCTTATGATGTTCCCGCCAGTCGACCCAACATTCGCATTCCAGGAAATTAACACCTTTATATATCCTGAAATCTTCTATCAGTTTTGAATCACCATATTCGCTCTGCACCCTCAATATGCCCCGAACTGGACCGTCTTCGACCACTGATACACTTTTAGTTTTGAACTCACCAATCTCTTTATCGAACCGAAAAACACCGTGGCTCCAAGTGTCGCTTTTATCCTCTATGACTCTAGCTCTAATAAGGCCGCAAAGATACTCCGTTCCACAGACTTTATCCAACAAACTGAAAGGTCTGCCGCTATGGCTAAAATGAACAATTAATAAATCATTATTTAACTGCTTTTCAGATGCCTTGACGCCTGCTTTAGAGTTTGATTTTCTTGGAAGCGCTCTATAAACAGCACAGCCTATAGGGTCAACATTGGCTTTGAAACATATTCTGGTTCGTTTGTTTTCCCAAACAACAGAAGATGGCTCGATTACCTGGCAATCGACTTCTTTGCCTTCATCATCGAACACCGAAACTTCAGGTCCTATTTCGTGCAGTTCACAATCGCAATATTCATTGCGTCCCCAAGATAGAGGATTGAAGACGACAATAGGGATTCCTTCTCCTGCAGTATCCATTTGGGAAGAAATAGCGCCAGTAGCGAATGTTATAACCTCGTTTGCCGCTTGCAAAGCTACCCCGTGCAAGTCTCGAGCATCCTTATACGCTTCTACAATTGACGTTCCGGCTAAAATATCGTGGAATTGGTTGAACAATACCGCTTTCCAAGCTTTTTCCAATTCGTGTGAAGGATAGGGTAGGCCGGCCATCTTTTCAGCCAAAACGGCATATTTTTCGGCAGCTTCCAATAGATGCTCGGCTAATCGGTTGTTTTTCTTGATTTCCGAATGTACGGCGTAACAGCCACTGGCATGGTGTTGCAAATCGTCTTTCCAAACAGGGATTTCAGGATTTTGAAGGTCTAAAGATTCGAAAAATTTTTCCGGAGTGCTGTAAATAAGGCTAGGCAAAGTTTCATCTTGGCGAAGTTTTTCAATCCGCGCAAAATTATCCTTTGTAGGGCCTCCACCGTGATTTCCAACGCCGTAAAACTCCATCAACGCAGGCATATTGCCTATCAATTCCGCTGTCCTTCGTAGTTTTTCTTCCATCCAATCCCCCCACGCCCCATAGGATTCAGGAATTCTATAGGTTAAAACGCGGCTTCCGTCCGGTGATTCCCACCAAAACAGTTCACCAGGCACATTGGGGTTCTCGTTCGGCATCGGGCGCATAAAAATATAGAAGCTCAAGCCGAGCTTACTCAAAATCTGAGGAAGCATATTATTGTGCCCGAAGCTATCGACGTTGTAGCCTACTCTCGACATCACGCCGAGCTTTTCCAGGAAGAATTTTTGTCCGTATAACCCCTGTCGTATAAATGATTCGCCACTCGGAAGGTTGCAATCCGGCTGCATCCACCAACCACCCACAATGCACCATCGGCCTTCGGAAATGCGATCTTTTATTTCAGCTAATAACGCCGGATCTCCCCTCTCTATCCATTCGTATACTGCTGCTTGGCTGCTTGTAAAATAGAAATCGGGATTGTCTTTCATTAAGTCCAATACAGACCTGAATGTAGCCCTGGCTGTTTCATAGCCTTCTGGCCAGCGCCAAAGCCACACAGGGTCGAGGTGTGCGTTTCCTATTAGGTGTAGCAACTTCTCTTTGCCCATAAAATAAAAAACCTGCCGCTTTGTTTTTCAGGGTATACATTAAATCGTTTGCCCTTTTATTCCTTGCTAAGCAATGGTTAATCACTTGCCAAGTTCTAAACATATCCTTTATTAACCTCAAGAGCAATCCCAGTTCTGCCGAAGATGTTATTGGGTATTTTCGTAAAACAACTGTTTCACGCGGCCGGAATAATTTTTGCCGGCTATAAAATCACTCACCTGCGAAGGGTGAAATTGTCTCACGGAGGGAGAAGGCTGGGAATGGAGAAGCGTCCCAATCGTCTTGCTACATCGAATATTTATGACGAAACAGTCAATGTGCTATTGGCCGCCGCAAACGAACGTGAACACGGAGCCCAGGGCCACGGAGAGAGAGTAACCGCTTATGCAGTAGGAATTGCCGAGAAGTTTGGCTTTGAAGGACAGGAGTTGTTGGATATAAAATATGCCGCTAGCCTTCACGATATAGGCAAAATCGCAATTTCGCGCAGAATCCTGAATAAACTTGGTTCCCTATCAGACGAGGAACTCAGCATTATGCGGCGCCATTCTATGATAGCAATAAAAATCCTTGAAAGGGCGGAAGGCTTACGTGGGGCAATACCTTTTATTAGGCATCACCACGAAAGATTCGATGGTACTGGATATCCTGATGGCCTCGCAGGTGAAGAAATCCCTTTGGGAGCTAGAATCATAGCCGTAGCCGAAACCTATGATATTTTGACTAGCGATGTTCCGTGGCGAGACGCGTTGTCACCCAAACAAGCTCGAAGCGAACTGCAAAGATGCAGCGGAACTCAGTTCGACCCTCGAGTGGTTTTTGCTTTCCTGTCATACCTCGATGACTTGGAGGAACGGGAATCAAAATCAAATAATACAAATCAGCTGAAAGCCGCTTAGGAACTATCAATCGACCTCTCTGTGACAAAATCCATTGCCCACAACAAAAGGCAATGGATTTTCGCACGTTTACATCTTTCTAATTAACCGTAGTTTAATGCTGCAAGCCCAAAAATTAATTCCTCCGTTAATTTCAATTTTCAAAAGAAGGATATGTATCAAAAAATGCTTAACAACTATGCAGGTTTCATTGCTTAAGTTTATTGCAACCTTTAAGATGTCTATGTTATACTCATTCCCGTTCCCAAATGGGCGATCTTCTGATACTTGGAAAGGTAAGGGAGCGATAATGGTAAAGGCGCTTCCACGTTCTTCTATGCGAACAACTACCTTAGGTTTCTTCCTTTTAGTCACGTTTTGCAGCGTGTTTTTATGCGTTAGTGAATCATACGCTCAGGCAGGCGCTGCTGGCCCTGCACTCATTCCGGAGATAAAATGGGCGCCATCGCGGCTCAGCCTCACTTCTTCTCAAAACAAACAGCTTGAGAAACTCTCCGCAAAGGCTGAAGCAAGGATAGCGGAAATAGATAAGAACCAATCGCTCAGCCCCGCCCAGAAAAAAGCTCAGAAAGAAGCCGTAGTCGAAAAACTCCTCGATGAAGTAGGCGGATTGGCTACGGCAGAGCAAAAATCCAAATTAAAAGATATTAGGGAATACCTAGGCAGATACCGGGTCATCGGAAACCAGATCCAGCCCCAGCGCCTTAAGGCAACAATTGACGATGTAGGCACTTTCGGCTCTCGGCTTGCGGGTTACCCAGGATGCAATAAAGCCGGTGACTATTTGGAAAAACAGCTTAAGTCTATTGGATTGGAAGATGTCCGCCGCGAACCTTTTCAAGTAACTGTCCCAGTTGAAGAAGGCAGCAGCCTCGATGTTGCCGGCAAAAAGTTCAAGATATACGGTTTATGGCCCAATCTTGTCCGCACATCTCAGACACCCCCGGAAGGCTTGAAGGTTCGACTCGTTTATGCCGGGTTTGCACGGTTAGCCGATTTTAATGGCAAGGAAATTAAAGATACCGCCTGCCTCCTCGAGTTTAACAGCGGCACCGAATGGTTAAACGCTCCTCGCCTAGGCGCGAAAGCTGTCATATTTATAGAACCAAATGCGACAATGCGCGGGGAAGCGGAATCGAAGTTTTCCGCTATTCCCATCTCTGTCCCACGTTACTGGATTTCACGAAAAGACGCCGAAGTAATCAAAGCAATGCTGAAATCAGGGCAAGCTCCCGAGGCTATTATTAAGTGCCAAATGCCCTGGAAAAAATTGTCTACATTCAATATTTTTGGAAAGATCACTGGAACCGATCCCAAACTTCGCGACCAGATTATTTTAATTCACAGCTATTACGATAGTATTTCAGTAGTTCCCGGACTCGCGCCCGGCGCCGAATCAACTTGCGGTGTTGCGGCTATGCTTGAACTGGCTCGAATACTCAAGCAGAATCCACCAAAAAGGACAGTTTGGTTTGTGGCTACAAGCGGCCATTTCCAAAGTCTTGCCGGTATGCGAGCCTATATCGAACAGCATTTGGAAGAGTTCAGGCAGCTTGGAACTTGGGAAAAGTTCCGATACTGGCTCGCTGATCGCGGTATCGGTTCTATAGAGCGCCGTAATCCACCGAAAATATATCTATCTGTAGGCTTGGATCTCTCCAGCCAAACACAAGGAGTCGGAATTTTCTACAAAGGGTATTTCTACGACTACCGCGAGGATATTCAAAACAAGTTTTCCGATATCGCCCGAGTCTGCCGGGAAAATAGCGAACTCGTCGGGGCAGCTCTCGGTTTCGACCCCGCAAGAAGATTCGCCGACGGCGTCAATCCAATTGCAGGCAAAAATTGGCGCAACTTCATACCGGGAAAAATCGGGTTGGACTCGGAAGTTGTAACTCTCTCCTCGGCTAGAGGCATTTCGTTCGTAAGCATTGATGATGCAAGATCGCGTGTGGATACTCCTTTCGATACAGCGGACAAAGTCAATGTTTCGAATCTAGCTAAACAAGTGCAAGTCTTGGCTTGTTTGATTGATAATATTGTCAGGGACAACAATGAACTCGGCGTGATGGCTACTTTCAAAATGCCAATTTCTGAGCCGGGTAATTTCACACGTATGGCCTTACAAGGCGGCTTCGCGAAACTGACAGGAACTGTAGTGCGTTTCGACCCCGCCAAGAGCCTCATCCCCGACGATAGAGTCGCCGATTGCCTTGTCATCCTGCGTAGCGCCAACAGGTCCTATATGGGCGTCCGCGCGAATATGATAGAGGCCACGGACGATAAAGGGCGTTTTGTCATTCCGGGTGTCGCGCCATTGACTGCTTATGGCGGAAACCGACCTTCATCCATTGGCGCTTACAAAGTCGATCCCGTCAATGGCGATATAATTGCCGCCCCAGACCAAGGTCAATACGGACAGTTTTATCCCACTACTGTTGATATAACCACAGGTATTAAAGAAGTCTCGATTGTAGTTTTTGATTGCGTCGCAACATCATTCTTCGACCTAATAGATCCACAGGGGCTGCGCGCGCTTTCCACTATGGATGTTTATGACGGAGCAACGGACGGCGCCCCATTGAGATTCGGCACAGCCCTCGCAGTGCCTGAATGGCAAAATCCGCACATCGAAGATATGGCCGTCGTATTCACAGAGCCTTCCACAAAAGAGAGGCCTGTACGAATCAAAGTCATTATGGGCGCCGGACCCGCTGCAACCAGGTTTGTGCTGATTAATTCAACTAAATCCAAGCCTGAAGGAATAGGATACGACGTTGGAAATGGCGGCACATTTCAAAACACAGCGCTTCATGTCGCAAGAGATATGCACAGCCTAAACAGCTTCCGCATCAACAGGCTGGCAAAATATAGAATCATAAACCAAGGGATCAACCACCTTCACGAACTAGCAGGAAGAGAGCTCAAAAAGGCCGAAGCCGCGCTCGCAAGCAAAAACTACGCGGTCTTCGATTCCTATTGCCGCGCTGCTTGGGGATTTGAGTCCAGAGCCTACCCGGACGTTCAAAAAACGGCAAAGGACGTTGTCAACGGAGTTCTTTTCTATCTCTTCCTCATGATGCCATTTGCATATTTCATCGAGCGACTGCTTATAGCAAGCCCGCACCTCAAATGGCAGATTGCTTGGGTCTTCGGCATATTCATCGCGGTGTTTTTGGTATTCAGATATGTGCATCCAGCTTTCGACATAACTATGAACCCCGCGATAGTGTTGTTGGCATTCATAATGCTCGCGCTAAGCACCCTGGTCATCGGCCTTATAGTTGGAAAGTTTGAAGAACAGCTCAAAGAACTCAACCGCAGTATGAGCGGCATTCATAAAGCGGATATACGAAGGATGAGTGTGGCTTTAGCCGCATTCTCGCTAGGCATTTCAAATATGAGGAGAAGGAAAGCGCGAACGATATTAACCTGCATTACAATTGTAATGTTGACGTTCATCGTGCTTTCATTTACTTCCATAGTGCCAATATTGCGATTCAATATCGTCAAAGCACCCGGGAAGCCGGAATACAACGGAGTGATGATCCGAACAGCAATGTGGGAGCCTCTCCAGGAAATCGGCTATCGCCTATTGGATGATGAATTCGGCCATAAATATCCTGTCGCTCCCAGAGCCTGGTTCTTCGGCGCAATTTTAGGCGAGCAATCTTTCCTGACAGTTAGCAAAGGCGCGAATACCTACGATGCAAAAGCGGCAGTCGGCGTTTCTCCTAGAGAAGCGAACATTACCAGGCCTCAACGCAAACTGTTGGCGGGAAGGTGGTTCCAAGAAGGTGATGAATACACAATCATAATCCCGGTAGCAATCGCTGCAAAATTGGGTGTTACACCTACTGATGTCGGAAAAGCTAAAGTTTCTTTCGCGGGAGTCGAATACACAGTTATCGGTTTAATGAACAGCATTCCGGACGTCGAAGTTAAAACCAAGGATTTAAGCCGTCCATTCCAAATAGAAAAAGGTTCCGAAGACTATGTAAAGCCCGGCATGGAAGTCATTGTAAGGCGCACTGTCCGTGGCGTGGACCGTTTCTATGGAATTGCAAAAGTTACTGTAGTTGGAAAAACCAAATCTACAGTTCAAATGGTCAGGGTGGGGAAAAACGCCCCAGAATCAGGCAAGATAACAGTTTCATTCAATGGCATAAAAGAACTCAAGGATTTGGACCAAGAACCGCTGACACCTGTTGACTTTATTCTTATGCAGAAGCAAACTCAGCAAGGCAAAAGTATGGGAGAAGCGGGTTTCCGCGAATACACCCATATGGAACCAGACAGCGTATTCTTCATTCCATATAAGACCCTGTTCAATCTGGGCGGTGAAGTCAGGTCCATCGCTATAAACTATATTGATGCAGACCAAGTCAAAAGTGTGCTCGATTATTTAATGCCCAGATTGGGACTTAACCTGTATGCAGGCAAAGGCGATAAAATATTCAGATACAGCACAATAGCCGCGCAATCAGGAAAAGGATTTGATTCTGTCGTTATTCCCATTCTAATTGCCGCGCTAATCGTTTTGAATACAATGTTAGGCGCTGTCTATGAAAGAATAAAAGAAATAGGCATCTTTAGTTCAATTGGGCTCGCACCGAATCATATTGCAGTTCTTTTCATGGCGGAATCAATGGTTTATGCCGTACTTGGTTCCGTATCGGGTTATGTTCTCGGGCAAGGGGCATCCAAGATCCTTACAGTCACTGGATGGCTTCCGAACCTTTACCTAAACTTCTCATCAACCGCGGCGGTGTGGTCCAGCCTCGTAGTTGTTCTGGTCGTTCTTGGCTCAACCTTGTATCCCGCGCGAAAGGCATCGGAAGTGGCAACTCCCGCTGTCGAACGCAGTTGGCGCGTTCCAGAGCCAGAAGGGGACACGTGGAAGATAACGCTTCCGTTTGCCGTAACCGGCGAACAGGCAACCGGAGTCAACCAATTCCTAAAGGAATGGTTCCAAGCATACGAAGAGTATTCGATCGGAGATTTCGTCACGCAGGATGTTCAAAGCGGAACCATAGAATCGAAATACGGCGAGGGCTGCCAAATTTCTTGCACTGCTTGGCTGGCGCCGTTTGACCTTGGCGTAAGCCAAAAAGTGGTCTTGGACACGGTTCCAACCGATATGGAAGACGTCTACGAAGTAAATCTTACAATAAATAGGCTTAGCGGGGATGTATCCAACTGGAAGCGCGTCAACCGTCGGTTTTTGAATACGCTTCGAAAACAGTTCCTTATTTGGCGAACTTTGCGGCACGAAGAACGTGAAAGATACCTGACTCACGCCACCGAAACTGCTGGAACAGCGTAAACCATGAGCGCAAAACTATAAAATATGAAGCAATTTTTGGCCGTATTATAAATCAAATTTTATTGAAAGCTATGTACTCAAAAAGGGAGACTGATGGCTGGAACTGAAAAAGAAACTCAAGTTGATGCTGTAGAACAGGCGCGCAGGCAATATGAAGCCATAACAACTGCCGATACAGAGGTTAGATACGAAGAAGGGTTTACTTGGAAAGCAATAATCGGCGCGCTGTTTATTGCTTTCATTATGTTGCCGGGAGGCATGTACCTCGGGCTTGTGGCCGGAGCAGATCTGGGTCCTGCCGCCCAATGGGTTACAATAGTTCTTTTCTCTGAAGTAGCCAGACGTTCGTTCATTCCTCTAAAACGGCAGGAACTTTACATTTTATATTATGTTGCAGGTTCCCTGGCGGCAATGGCCGGAGGCGGCCCCGGACTTTCCGGAGGTCCGTTTGCTTGGCTTATTTGGAACCAATACTTGGTGCAGTCGCCTCAAATGGCGAAATTAGCCCACGAAATTCCCAGTTGGGTGGTTCCGCCTCCTAGTTCACAAGCTCTTCTGGAGCGAACTTTCTTCCATCCAGATTGGACGGTACCAATTCTTCTATTGGTTATCACCGGCTTGCTGGGCCGATTGAACTGGATAGGAATGGGATACTTCCTTTTTCGTGTTACATCTGACGTTGAACGCCTGCCATTCCCTTTGGCGCCAATAGCGGCATCCGGAGCAACTGCCTTGGCGGAAGCTGGAACAAAAGAAGAATCCTGGCGCTGGAGAGTTTTCTCGGTAGGAACAATGATTGGGTTGGTTTTTGGTTCAGTATACCTGTTTGTTCCAATATTCACAGGCATGTTCCTTAGCAAACCAGTTCAACTCATACCAATTCCGTTTATCGATTTTGTGCCGAATACCGAAAGGCTTTTGCCAGCGGCGTTAACAGGTTTGGTGGGCGAGCTCGGACCGATACTTGTTGGCTTTGTATTGCCATTCCCCATAGTAGCTGGTTCATTCGTTTCCTCCATTTTATGCCAAATTGGCTTGAATCCTATTCTTTTTTATATTGGTTTAAAACCGGATGGATCCAATACAATATTTCCCAACTGGCGCTATGGAATGGGCACAATCCAGTCCAAAATCGCTTTGGATTTAGATCTTTGGATGAGCGTAGGCGCGGGTATGAGTTTGGCCATCGCTCTTATTGGGCTGTATAACGTAATAAAAACTCTCAGAAAAGCACGTGAAACCAGTGAAAGACAAAGAATGCGAACGAGCGTCCCGCCAGATAGAGGCGATTTTCCTTTGTCTCTGGCTCTCGGCATGTGGTTCTTTGCGACAATCTGCTATATCGTTCTATGTGCAATACTATTAAAAGGCGATCCGGAAAAGGGAATCAAGGCATTTCCACTGTGGATGGTGGTATTCTTTGGCCTGGTTTGGACGCCTCTGTTCTCTTACGTAAACGCTCGGCTCATGGGTCTCACAGGGGTGGGCGTAGGCATCCCTTATATGCACCAAGCAGCCGTTCTTTTAAGTGGATATCAGCGGGCAGATGTCTGGTTTGCTCCTATACCTTGGAATGATCTAGGCGGCACGGCGCAACGTTTCCGTGAGGTTGAACTTACAGGAACCAAGTTTACTAGCATCCTTAAAGCGGAAGCATTTATGTTCCCGCTAATTATGATAACCAGCTTCGGTTTCTGGGCATTCTTTTGGCACACGAATCCAATACCTTCACCCCAATTCCCATACGCGCAAAAATTCTGGCCCATGGAAGCTACAATGCGTTCTATTTGGCTCACTGCTAACAAGCCTGGTGGGGCAAACTGGTTGCTCCAAGCGTTGAAGTTTGATGTAATCGGTTACTCATTCGGGGCTGGAATTGTGCTATATTGGGTAATGGCAGCATTAAAACTGCCTGTGATGTTCTTCTACGGATTCGCGGGAGGCATCGGCGCTTTGCCACACGGCACCATACCCACATTTGCTGGGGCTTTGCTAGGCCGATACTACATGGCTAAAAAGTTCGGAACAGCTAATTGGAGCAAGTATACACCAGTGCTTCTCGCTGGCTATTCCTGTGGAATGGGGCTTATGGGAATGGGCGCAATTGCGCTTTCGTTGATAGCAAAATCGGTCAACTACCTGCCGTTTTAAATATATGCGAAAAGATTGGTCCGCAATTGGCTGGCACGGCGTGTCAACAGTCCTGCCACCAGATTGGAATCTAGTGGCGGTGTCAGGCGATAGAACCAAAGGTTATTTTCGCGCGGACGGACCTAAAAACTCTGCATTCGAAGTCAGGTGGATTTTGGAAACCAAAAAGCCTGACCTGGAAGATAGGCTAGAGAAATTCTTGGGCGACCTGAAAAAGTCCGCAGGTAAGCGCAAGATTAAATTCTCATCGAATATTAAAAATAGAAAACCTACGCAGTCAGAACTTCGCTCGAACGGCTCGTCGTTGGCCTTCTCGTGGCAAGGAGACCGTAATGCCCTAGGGCGAATACTTTGGTGCGGCGAGTGTAAAAGGCTCGTAATAGCCCAAATTGTCGGACCTTTGGATTCCGACTATTCCAGTTTTTCTGGGGAAATTTTGAACTCTATTTGCGCCCACGAAGAACCAGGATGGAGCGTTTGGGGGCTTTATGGTTTCCGCATTGAAATACCTGACTCTTATAAACTCGTAAAACATCAATTGATGTCCAGTTACCTGAAACTAATTTTCCGCGGAAAAGAAGGAGAATTAACGGCAGAGCGATGGGGCTTTGCGGAAACCCTAATAAAAGGGAAGGGACTCGAAGCTTGGTATAATTACGAGTATAGGCCTGAAAATTCAGGTTTTTCATTAATAGCAAAATCAGTCAAGGACGACACGCACGAAATTATCGATCTTAATGGCGGCAGGAAAATATTTGGACGCATTGCTATGCTTCCAAAAGCCTTATTTGGCAAAGGACAACCAAATCGATTGACTGCGAGAGTGTGGTATTGCAGCGAAGCCAACAGGATACATAGTCTGAGGCTTCTTCACTCCGGCAGCGACGCAGTCCTAAACGAAATAGCCAAA
>FWPV01004929.1_pt1 | contig 19809 bp, 14 predicted proteins | sample 2228371 | NCBI WGS metagenome assembly FWPV01 (sample SAMEA103939776, study PRJEB20133) | metagenome | reverse complement strand
TATGGTTGAAGGAGGTAAGGCAGTCCAAGTACACACCTACCTATCACCACTTCAGGGAAGATGAGCTCTTTCAGCGAGCCATGGCGGTTTACGAGCGCCTAGGTTACTGGTTAAGTCCCGAGACCAAGAAAGAAGAGATTCGCTACTTCTACATGAACATGGGGAAGGCGCGTTTCTACGAGGGTTTCAAGCTGGATGAGGTAGTCATGGCCTTGATCCTGCTGAAGCGTTACCTTTGGCTGGAGGTACTGTCCGAGGGTCTTACCCAGACCAACCTGGAACTCTACCAGGCTCTGGAGTTAAACAACCAGGTAGTCCTATATTTTGATCGGGCTATTTATTACACTGTGTCGGGTTATATGGAAGCCATGGAGGAAGCTGAAGCCATAAAGTAAACAGGCTGCCCAGGCAGGGAACATGTAACCCAGGAATGTCAGTTTTATCTTGAACCGGCAATTTGGATCTTAACCGTCATTTCTCAGTGCTTCGCCGTCTTCAACTAGAGGGTTATCGTGGAGGATGGAAAAACTGGAGATGTGAAGAGGTGATCTCATGGGGAAGTGTATGAATTGCGGTGCAGATAATCCCGAGGGGGCGCAGTTCTGCGGTGGATGTGGCGCCAGTCTGGAACAACCTGCGCCTGGAGCCCAGCCACCTGCGGGCGTGCCTCCCACCGGACCGCAGGGCGCGCCTCCGCCCCCCTGGCAAGGATACGGCGCGCCACCACCGGCTCCTCCTGCTGGGCCACTGCCCCCCTACCCGGCCTATGCCCCTTCGCAGCAAAACTCGGGAAAGGCTACTGCCTCCTTGATTCTGGGGATAGTGGGGATATTCATCTGCCCACTTATCTGTTCCGTCCTAGCTATCATCTTGGGCTCTCAGGCTAAGAAAGAGATAGAAGCCAGCGGGGGGATGCTGGGAGGGATGGGCATGGCCACCGCCGGTATAATACTTGGTATCGTCGGGTTGGTGATTCACCTCATCTGGATAATAATTTGGATAATAGTGGCCGTGGCGGTGAGAGAGTCCAGCCTCTTTCTTTCCCTCTCCCTTCTGGCGGGAATGGCGGTATGAGCAGGAAAAAAATAATGTCGGCATACTAGTTGGGGTAATACAGCTTATAAAGAGTTAAAGCTTTTCGCGAGCAATCTTTTAGGTGACGTAAACCGTCAGCTGGGCAGAGGATCGCTGTTGCCACTCCTTTGAGGAGGGCAAAGAGATTGCTATCTCGTTTCCAGCTGAATAACCGGCCATTGGGTCAGAGGCTATCGCGGCCATTCCATTTATAAGTATAAGGGGATATAGGGGGAGTCCTTTTAAGGGAAAGCGCACTAACTGCGGGATGGAAGACCTAGAGGGATCGCAGTTTACGGTAACTGTGGGTTAATCATGGAAAACCGGGTGACCGGTGAGGCAGGCGAGTCCCTGGAGAGGATAAAGGTTGTCCCTACCACTTCTTCCCATGCTCCTTACCCCCCACCGCATAAGCCTAGCCCCGCGGCCACAAGCCTCCCCTTAGGGACTGCCGAAGTACGTGGAAGCGCTTCCCCCTACCCTTTTAACCCTTGCGCTCCTTATCCGGTTTATGTCCTTCCGCGCCAAACTTCTGGCAAGATTGTGGCCTCCTTTGCGCCGAGCATCGTATCGTTTATCTTTCCCTTCCTATTAATCTTCCTAGTAGGGCCCATATTCGCCACTATCTTCGGCGTCCTGGCCTGGAGAGAGATGGAGGCGTGTGGCGGAGGCATAGAGGGCGAGGGTTTCGCCACGGCGGGGTTGATCATCGGGTTAGTGGATTGAATATTGGGGTTGGGATTCTGGGTTTTCATAATAATTTTTCATAATGATACAAATTAATCGCTGATACTTCCCGCACATCTGGAGCCCTCTTTCTTAATTGATTTTTAGGCGAAAAAGCGCAAAGCAAGAAGAAGCATTTATTCGCCTGACTTAAAAGCTTCACTTGTGAAAAGCGTCATCAACCCTTACGAAATCTACTACATGATTTTTTGTTTTTTTAGCCTTTCTTCGTTAAATGATTATCCTGGCAGGTATTTCAAAATTATTATTGATAGCATGATTTTTAATTTTCAGCTTTTTTCGTTAAAGAGTGGGTGAAGTTAGAGGGGTGGCGTTTTCGAACTTCGATTACGGCGAAACAAGATAATCTCCGGGCTTATCGAACAACCGAGGATCGAGGATACCTTTTTAAAAAATAATGGAGTGCGGGAGAAAGCCGCTTCTGGACATGGGAATGCAGAAAGGGAAAGCCTCTGCATCTCCGCCGCCCTGGAGGAAGTTTTCCTGCTCAAGAAAGTGCTATCCCGAGCTCAAAGCGAACTCGACCCTCGAGCGCCTGAGCGAGGAGCTGATTAAGGTGGAGAATCACCTGGCGGAGGTGGGCTAACATTAAAGGAGCCTAGCACACGAGTTCTGCGCCTTCATTTAGAGCTTTCCCCAGATTCTGCTAGTGCGCACCCTGCGCTGCCTTCCTGATGAATACCTCCAAGCTGAGGGGAATGGAAACTTCGCTTGAGCGCAAGGGGAGACAATGGCTCCTTTTTATCGGTGGCGATATCGATAAAGCAACTTCTCTAGAGCCTATCCCCCGAGGAACCTCAAAACGCGAACCTTGGCCGTTGCATTCAATAAGTAGGGATATGTGGTGATGGTGAGCCCGCTCGGCCGTCCTCCGTTAAGCGCCGCGGTGTACTGATACCCGCGGGTATCTCGGCGGCTCACGCCACGCTGCATATGCTCAACTCTCTTCTCCGCCTGGGGAGCGCCCCACCCCTGTTGCCTTGAGCGCTTCCCTCTTCTCCTTGCGCAGGGCGATAGAGGCGAGAAATGAGGGCTCGAGCACCAAGGCGGCGAAGCAGGCGCTGGCCAGGGCGATGGCGGTTATGATGCCGAACCTGCGCAAGATGCTGAGGCTGGAGATAGCGAGAATAAGGAAGGCCCCGCTGGTGGTCACGGCCGCGGAGATGAGAGCGACGCCCACGTTGCGCACGGTGGAATTGATGGCCTCCTCCGCCCCCAGCTCTTTGACGTGTACCTCCTCTCGGAAGCGGTGGGCAACGTGGATGCCGAAGTCGATGCCCGCCCCGATGACCATGGAGGCAATCATCACGGTCATCAACGTGGATGCCGAAGTCGATGCCCGCCCCGATGACCATGGAGGCAATCATCACGGTCATGATGTCCAGCGGCCAGCCCATAAGTCGCAGGATACCCAGCTCGAGGGCGATGGCCAGAAAGACCACCGAGGTAGCTGCGATGCCGTAGGAAAAGGACCGGAAAATGAATATGACCAAGAGCGAGCAGAGCACGAGGGCCAGCGCGCTGGTCTCGATCTGGGTGGCGAAGAGCTTGTCCATGGTGTCGGCGATAAGCAGGGGGAGGCCGGTCACTCGGTAGTGCGGGTTGAGCGCTGGGCTGTCACCCCCCGAGGCATTGTCCTTGAGGATGGTGGCTATCTCCTTCTCTTCCTTCTCGCCCAGGAATAGGACCTCGAAGTTAATGAGGGCTCGGTCGTGTTCAGGCGTGATCAGGAGCGAGGTGTCGAAGCCATACTTCTCCTCCGCCCTTACAAGGGTGGCCTCGGCCTCCTCCCTGGTGTCTGGAAGCCTACCGTCCATGGCCTTGAAGATGGTGGTAATGCCGAAAACGCGGTTGGCCTCGAAGTAACGCTTGTCCCCCTCAGGGGCGAGGTTACGTGGGTCGGCGAGGACACTGTTTATAAACGAGTCCATGGAGCGCAGGGACTGGGGCGACAGCAGGTCCTCCCCCTCCACCAGAGCCACGGCATTGTCCTGCCCGCCAAAGTAGGTCTCCATCTGGTTGATGAGCTTGTACTTGGGAAGCTCCTGAGGGACAAAGCCGCGGATGTCGGCGGCGGTGGATAGCCCTGAGGCCAGCAACGCGCAGCCTATGACGAGTACCCCCGCCGCGACCCACGCTACTTTGCGGTGGCGCTCAGCGAGCATGGACAGCCTGACCAGGCCGCGGTCAATCCAGTCCAGGACACGGTGCGTCTCCACCCGCCTTCGTTCCATGGGCTTGCGCCTACGGTCCCTGATCACCAGAGCAGCGGGTAGAAGGAGAACGGAGAGCGCATACCCAAAGAATACGCCGGCCAGGCAGAGGAAACCGAAGTCGCGCATGGGCGGGAGGTCGGTGATGGTAAAGGAGAGGAAGCCGAACATGGTGGTGGTAGCGGCCAGGAAGACGGCCACCCCCACGGTAAGCACCGCGCCAGTGGCGGACTCGAGGGCGCCACCCCCCCTATCCCGCTCCTCGTAGTAGCGGGTGAGGACGTGTATGGAGTAAGCGATGTCCAGGCCCAGCAGCAGGGGGACTATGGCGATGCTCATAATAGTGAACTTCGTCCCCGCGAAGCCCATGAGCCCGAAGACCCACAGGATGGAGATTATGACCACCGCCAGGGTTAGGATCACGTCCAGCAGCTTCCGGAAGGTGATGAAGAGCACCAGCATAATGAAGACTAGCGCCGCCAGACCAAGGACCAGCCCGTCCCGCATGGACAGGTCCTGAATAGCCTTGGTGAGGTAGGTCTCGCCGCTGGCCTCGGCCGTGATGCCATATCGGGCAAAGTATTCGGCGGTGAACTTTTCCAGCACCTGGGCGTTGGAGATAACGCTGGCCTGGGGGAGGTCGGGTCTTACCTGGATGCGCAGCAAGGCGTGCCTGTGCCCGTCCCCATCCTCGCTCAGGGTCCTTCCCAGCACGAAGTTTGCGGCGCCGGGATCTATCAGGTAACCTTGCACTGCCCGCTCGAGCGCGAAGTCTAGCATCGACTTTACCTGGGGCTTACGCGAGGCGGGATCGTCGGAAGCCAGCGCGCCTTCCACGATCTGGAAGAAGGGCACGGCGTCCGGTAGCTCCCGCAGATGGGCGGTGTCAGGGTCAGCGAGGAACGTCTCCAGGGCAGCCACGAAATCCTCGGCGCTATTGGCGTTATCGACTGCCCAGGCGAGCTCGAATACGGGAGCGACCTGGACATTGCGCGCCAGCTGGCTGAGGTAGCTCTCCACCCCGAGCACGTACTCCTCCCACAGCACGGGATCGCTCTTGGCCTTCAGTTCACGCTCGTAGCCGTAAAGGGCGAGGGCGGCCTCGGGAGAGGTGAAATCGGCCCCACTCAGCAATACCTTGTCGAACTTAAGTCCCCCGAAAGTCTCCTCCACCGTCTTGATGGTATCGACGGATTCGTACCCCTCGGGCATCACCGACCTCTGGCTGAACTCCATCTCCACGCGGAAAGTTCCCACCAGGGCGACCGCGGTGATGGCCGCGATGATGGCGATGGTCAGCCACGGCCTTCTTGCCCCTGCCGTGGCCAGGGTCGTGGTCAGCCGCTTCATCTCTCCCTTTCTTCGCTCCCGCCAGCTGATATCAGCATGCCTAGGGCCTTATTTGCGAGCTCCGCCGCCTGGTAAACGTATTCCCTTTGCTCCTTGGGTAGGCGCGCCACTTGCCGCGCCACCACCTCTGCTTGCCTGCTCTTCAACTCTTCCATCCTGCGCTTACCCTGGGGGGATAGGGTCACCATCACCCTACGCCGGTCCTTGTGGTCACGTGTGCTCTTCACCCACCCTTTCTTCTCCAGGGCATAGACCATGCGGCTGACGGTAGATGGGTTGATGAAGAGCATCCTGGCCAGATCGCCCTCGCTCACGATGCCGTGCATGTAGATGGTCACCAGCGCTGCGTACTGGGAGTAGTTAATCCCGTTCTCGCCCAGGATAGCGCCGAACTCGCCGTATCGCTCGTGCATGAATAGGAAGACGGTGTCGAACAGTTTGGCGAATACTTCTCTCTCTTTTTCCTTGCCTTTTGATATGTTTGCATTATTCATATTTTTCATATTTCAAATATTTTATGCACTTACCGTAGGCTTGTCAAGCACCCCCATGCCAAGAGTGAGGGCTGGACATCGGTTTGAGTCCGGCGGGTTCAGGCCTCGGGAAGGTTCAACGTTCCAGGATGACTGCTCCGGGGGATAGAACGATTGCCGGGCTAGGCTCCAGTAACGAAAGGCTCTTTCGGCTTACTCCGAAGTTCGCAGGGAATTGACCTGCGTCAGGTTCATTCTTCCGAGAATGGGGATAATAGGACATAGTTCTTGGTATTGATGGAGCCACGGGAAAGTGGTGGAGGTGAGACCATGGCCAGGGAGAACAAGGTGTTGAGCGTGGGCGACCATGCCCCCGACTTCGAGCTGCCAGACGCCGGCACGGGGGAGAAGGTCAGGCTTGCGGATATCCTGGGACAACCTCTGATGATCTACTTCGGACGAGGCACCTGGTGACCGCATTGCCGCGAGTATATGGGTCATATACGTGAAATCTATCCCGATCTCGAGGAACGTGGCGCCAAAGCTGTGGTCATTTTGGCCGAGAAGCTAGAGCGCATCCGCAATTACTTGGAGAAGCATTCCTATCCCTTCCCGATCCTCTCGGATGCGAAGCGCGAAGTAGTCAAGGATTATGGCGTCTATGTGAGGTTGAACTTCGAGTCGGTGCATATCGCCCGTCCGGCCACCTTCATCTTAGACCCGGAGGGCCTTATCCGCTATATCTTCGTTGCCAGCATCCAGACCGAGTATCCCGAGGATGCCGACCTCTTCGCGGTCCTGGATGGCATGTAGACCTCCAGCAGCCGGCACGCGGGTTCGGGAAACCTGGCGCACTGCCGCCATGTCCCTAGTGTGTGGCCGCCATGTCCCCTGCCTGTGGCCTGTGTTCCGTTTGACCCTCCAGGATCGTGATGCTAGATTGTGACTTTCGATCTGATTTCAGAGACGTGGATGGGCACGAAAAACGGGCAATATCATAAAACTCACGGGCCCTGCTAGCCCTGAACCATTCGCGGGATACACCACACGCATCCTCGACGTCGCGAGGAGGAATTCTCGCGGACGGCTATCACCAGCTCAATGCGTCCAGGATCATCTCCTTGTCCAGGATCATCTCCCGTGCCGGCATCGGACACGAAATATTATTTTTCTGCTTCCGTAAGAGGGACGGCCTGCTGCACCTCCTCCTGGGCATGATCGACGCGCGCGAAGCCTTCGATCGATAATGGGGACGATTCTGCGGCATGTGAGGTAAGATTCCTGCCAGAGGTTTAAGCGGTGACACCCGTCACTCCGGACATCCTCGCTTGTTAAGCCCAGCCTGCACCCCGTCTCTATAAAATCCTCTCTAACCAGTAAAGACTTCTAAGCCGCCCTGGATGAACTGAACCACCCCTTCCCGAACATCCTGGAAAAGAAGTTCCTTGAGCACTCGAAAAAGAGCCGCGCCGCGATCTCGGCCCGGCGCTCGCCGCGAGAAATGGTCCTCATCCTGCTCGGATACACCGAACAGCAGTGGGCAAGCAGGGCCTTCACTGCCGACTGGACACCTTTATCCACAAATATAATCGTCTAATTCGCTCTCAACCGCTAACAAGGGGGTTAGGCCTTATTTTTAAAACCTTCGCTTTCAAAAGGCCTCAATCTATTTTACAAGGCGTAAATGTTAGGGGGTCGAGCTCCCGCTTCGACCCCCATTGCTTCAGTCGTTTTCAAAGATTAACCTATACGTCGGAAAGGGATCCGCTCAAGTATTCGTCATAGGCGGCAAGGTCGAGTAGGCCGTGTCCTGAAAAATTGAAGAAGATGGTCTTACCCTCCCCGCTCTCCCGACAACGGATAGCTTCGTCGATCGCCGCTTTTATGGCGTGGGCAGTTTCCGGCGCCGGCACGTATCCCTCGGTTTGGGCAAACAAGACCGCCGCCTCGAAGACTTCCACCTGGTGATAGGCCACCGCCTCCATCAGCCCTTCTTTTACTAACAAGCTGATTATGGGGGAATCCCCGTGATAACGGAGTCCTCCCGCATGGGATGGGGGCGGTACGAACTTGTGACCCAGGGTATACATGAGTATCAGGGGAGTGAAGCCGGCGGTGTCCCCCAGATCGTACTCGTACTTGCCGCTGGTGAGAGTGGGGCAGGAGGTGGGCTCCACCGCCACCAGTTTTATGTCCTTTCCCGCAATTACGTCCTTGACAAAGGGAAGCGCGGTACCTCCCAGGTTGGATCCTCCCCCACAGCACCCGATGACCACGTTGGGATATTCACCGATAAGTTCGAAGGCGGTCTTGGCTTCCTGGCCAATTACCGTTTGGTGTAAGAGCACGTGGTTGAGCACGCTTCCCAACGAGTATTTAGCCGCTCCCTTTTCCTGGATAACCATGTCGATCGCCTCAGAGATGGCAATGCCCAGGCTTCCTGGAGTATCCGGATCTTCTTCCTGGATCTTCCGCCCGGTCTCCGTCTTGGTGCTGGGACTGGGATCGACGGTGGCTCCCCAGGTCTCCATGAGCACCCGGCGGTAAGGCTTCTGGTTGAAACTGGAACGCACCATGAAAACCTGGAGCTCCAGGTCGAAGAATTTACAGCCCATGGCGAGGGCGCTGCCCCATTGGCCCGCTCCCGTTTCCGTGCATAATTTCTTGACCCCTTCTTTTTTATTGTAATAAGCCTGTGCCACGGAGGTATTCCCTTTGTGGCTTCCCGCGGGACTTACTCCTTCGTTCTTGAAGAATATCTTGGCGGGAGTTTGGAGACGTTTCTCCAGCTGATACGCTCTCACCAGGGGAGTGGGCCTCCATATCCGGTAGATGTCCATGACCTCCCCGGGGATATCGATATAGCTCTCCGGGCTCACCTCCTGCTCGATCAGTCCCATGGGGAAGAGTGGCGCCAAGTCTTCGGGACCTACTGGCTCCTTGGTTTGGGGGTGGAGTGGGGGCTTGAGGGGCACGGGCAAATCCGGTAATACATTGTACCAGGCCTCGGGGATTTTTTCTTGGCCAAGTTGCACGATCTTATTTTTTTCCATCTCCGACCTCCTTAATCGATTCTTGCTTTGATTAATGACCTTCTAATATAGAAACCGCGGGCTGGAGTTTGCCCGCGGCTTTAATTATCTCGCCTTTGCCCTGTTACCATGTGCGTGGGGGGCAAACTCCGACTGAGCGGGTCTGCCACCACCAGAGGAACGACCTCCCTATCTTTTCTATGCTATGGGCTTTCTCCGAAAATACTTTCAATTCTCCATTCCTTTCCAGGTGATCAGTTGTTAAATATTATGAAGGCCTCAATGGACTGTGTCAATATCTTCTCGACCGAGAAGATAGGGAAAGACTGGTTCGATGGCTTATGGATGACTTTTAGATATTATCCTCTCCACCTTCCCGTTGTAGAACAGCTCCTTTTAGCTCCCTTTCCATATAGTTCGAAAGGTACTCGACCACGGGATGCCCCATCGTTTTTTTCAGGCGCTTTACGGGTTGAAATAGAATGAGATGCAGGGGGATTTGTTGACATTCCCACTTTATTTGAAATAGAATTTTTGTGTCCGCGGACATTGAAAACCTAGTGATACCGGCCGGGTTCCCTAGAGGGACCAAGAGGGAAGTCGGTGAGAGTCCGACACGGTAGCGCCGCTGTTACCGGGGAGCAGATCCCCAATTGATCCACTGGCGAAAGCTGGGAAGGAGGGGAGATGCGATGATCCGGAAGTCAGAAGACCTGCCCGGCTGGGGTCAGTAAGCTCTCCGCTTCAGAGAGAACCTGACAGGCAGGGAAAAGATCTCCACTCTGGAGTCGGAGTGGGGATTTTTTATTGCCGTCTCTGCTGCGGAGCGTAGGTATCGCATACTGAGATAAGGAGGGACGGTATGGTGAAGAGAATCTTTTCGGCAGGTATTGTAATGATTGCGCTAGCCCTGTTTCTTTCTACCTCTCCTCTTGAGGTCTTTGCGGTTATGACAAGGGCCCAAGCTGTTCCCGCAATGTTGCAACAGAGCCAGCCGGTATTCGAAAGCTCGGATCTGGACATCAAGGACGGAACCGCCCCAGTCATCGCTGGCGGAGTGGCTTACCTCTTCGCGGGGGAAGATCCCTGGATGCCACCGGGAGTCATCTCGAGCATCGTGGCGCTCAATGCCGCCAACGGGGATTTGATCTGGCAGAAGGAATTGGAATGGGCGGGCGGCATGGGCTCCAAGGCAAAACCGCTGGTGGAGGGCTCCCGGCTCTTCATCGGATGCGGTAAATCCGTGTATTGCCTGGACACCGCGAACAACGGCAATATCCTTTGGCAGACCAATATTACCCCTCCAGAAGGCATGTTGGGGGACTCCGTTATCATCAGCGACCCGGTGGCTTACACCGGAACCGCTGGCAGGGTCGTCGTGGTGGGCGATTATATCTATGGAAATTATGTAGGCCTAGACTCCTTAACCGGAAACATCCTCTGGCGCTACAATCTGGATGCGGGATCCTCGGCTATCGGAGCCCCTGGGGTGGATGACGTAAATCATCGTATTTACCTGCCCCAGCACGCTTCATTCGGTCAGCCGGTAAAGGGCAAAATTCATTGCCTCGGGGTGACAGGGGCAAGCCCGGTTAAAATATGGGATTTCACGGCTACCTACGACGTGGCCAGCCCCATTGCTTTTCATCAAGGTAAAATCTATTTCAGCGATTTCGCCTATGGCGGGCCCATGAGCAATTTTTACTGCGTGGAGGATAAAGGCAACCAGGCTGAGCTGGTCTGGCAGCAGGAAATCTGGGGTTCATCCGGCCTATCGATGTTGGATCCTGCAGGTGAACGGGTCTATGTTTGTGGCAACGATTACGCGGCAGGAACGAACCATTTCTATGCCTTCGATCTCAACTCGGGCGAGCTAGCCTGGGATAACTCCAACTGGGGTGCTTACAATGGGAGCTCAGCCCTTTCTCCGAGCACTGGTTACCTTTATGTAGGAAGTTTCGATACCGCTGCCTGGGCCCACAACCGGGGTATCGCCGCGGTGGAACCCCTTACGGGAGGGGAACTCTGGATGTTGAGCCAGAAGGGAGGAGGAGACCCGGTTGTCTGTAATGGTTTGGTCTACACTACCGCGGATGGCCGTCTCTATGCCTATCAGGAGTTCCTCTCGCCCCAAAGCTACGACTGGTACTTCGCCGAGGGCTACACCGGCGCGGGCTTCGACGAGTGGCTATGTATTGCAAACCCGGGAAATTCCCAGAAAAATGGCGCGACGGTGAGGGTCACCTTTTACTTCAAGGGCGGAAGGCCTCCCCTTGAGAAAGAGTACCCAGTGGCGGCGGGAACCCGTAAAACCATTTATGTGAATGGCGAAGTAGGAGCGGATATGGAGGTCTCCATAAAGGTAGAGTCAGATCGCCCAGTGGTGGCCGAAAGACCCGTATATTTCAACTACGGCAGGTCCCTGGGGGGAGGCTCCGTGGTCTTGGGAGCGGATAGGCCCATGAACCGCTGGCTTTTCGCCGAGGGCTACACCGGCGCGGGCTTCGACGAGTGGCTGTGTATGTTGAACCCCGGTGATTCCACCACAGCGACGGTAACCTATTATTACAGGAACAATCCAGTCCCCCTGCAGAAAAATTACGAATTACCGGCTCACAGCCGGGAGACCATAATGGTAAACCATGAAGCTGGCCAGGACCAGGAAGTTTCTATCGAGGTGACCACTCCAGAGGGTAGTCCTATAGTGGCGGAGAGACCAATCTACTTCAATTACATGGGCCTTGGTGTGCGAGGCGGTCATTGTGTGATGGGAGTGGGCGAGGAATCGCGGAGATGGTACTTCGCCGAGGGCTACACCGGCGCGGGCTTCGACGAGTGGCTGTGTATATTAAACCGTGGAGACGCGAATGCTCTGGTAAGCGTGACCTATAACTATCAGGGAGAAGCGGGCCAGACCAAGCAATACAATGTTGGGGCGCGGTCGCGAGAGACTATCAATGTGAATGCCGAGGCAGGGAGAGGGAAAAATGTAAGCCTGCTGATAAATTCCGACCAGCCGGTGGTGGCAGAGCGGCCCTTGTATTTCAGTTATGGGGGGAAGTGGTACGACGGTTCTTGCGTTATGGGAACGACAATTCCCTCCAACTATTGGGTTTTGGCTGAAGGATATACCGAGCCCTATTTTGACGAATATATCTGCATTCTAAATCCGGGTAAGGAGATGGCAAAGGTGAAGGTAAGATCCCTCTTCGGAATGGGAACGGAAGAGCTCTACGAGGTTGAAGGGGGAAGGCGTTTCACCATAGCCCTCTACAGCAGCAGCCCCGTGGAACGGACTTATGCTATCACCAGCGACCGGGCGGTAGTAGTTGTGCGTCCCATGTACTTTTATTATGCGGGACTTGGTGCCAGCGGAGGCCACTGCGAGCGGGGGGCAACCTTGATGGATATATATTAGTGGGAAAATAACCGATGGCGCAGCCGGAAGAGTTCTCCGGCTGCGCCTTGTTAAATTGCGGTTTTCATAGCTGAGGATAAGAGCTTCCCTCGCTCTTCGTATCCATCTGCAATATAAAACGGTTCGAAAAGCCGGAAATGAGTTTTGAGGTCAAAATGGGGAAGATAAGCCGCTGGGCTGGGCGACTCTCAGTGGTGGCAATTGTACTGGCCATCGCATTCTTTCTGTTGAGGGGCTGCGCTTTTATGCCCTGGAACCGGGAAGAAGCGGCCTTCAGCGTGAGGGTGACGATAACCCGCGATTTTGGGAACGAACTGCTGCGGGACCAGTGGGTGGAGGTAAAAGGCAGCGCGGATGCCATGCAGGTTTTGCAGAAGGTGGCGGAGGTGAAAACTTCCTACGGAGGGGGGTTCGTGGAAGCGATAGACGGGCTGGCTTCGCGTTATGGAAAAGGTCTCGAGGGTTCGAGCGAGAAGTTGGACTGGTTCTTTTATGTCAATGGGCAGATGGCTCACCTGGGTGCAGCTGCGTTCCCTTTAAACCCCGGGGACTGGGTTGTGTTTGACTACCATCGATGGGACTATTCCCTTTTTACTCCGGCGTTGGCGGGTTGCTTCCCCGAGCCCTTTGTTCATGGATATGAGGGTGCGCCCAAAAATAGAAGGGTGCTTTTTGCAGAGGGATGGGAGGGCGAGGCGGAGAAGCTAGCAAAATTTCTAGAGGAGGTTGGAGGGGGACCCTGTGAAGTGCGAAAGATAGATGAGGCTTGGGTGCCTAAAGATGGAGAGTGTGTAGCGGTGTTGGGCACCTGGAGAGAGCTTCGGGGATTTCCTTTCCTGGCACAGGCCTATGCGAATGCAGCCTCTTTGGGATTGTACGCATATTTCCATGGTGACGAGTTGGTCGTTCTGGACGAATGGGGCAAGAGGAGGACGAGCTATTCCAGGGGCGCTGGAATCGTATCTTGCACCGGCCCTCGCCTAGGAGAGTGTGGCGCAGTCCTCCTGGTGAGCGGCACTGACCGGGAGGGGGTGGAGGGAGCTCTGAGACTCCTCTTGGAGCTGCGGAATCAGCAGGTTCCGCCATCCTTGATTCTGGTCTGCCTAGCAAATGGAGAAGCCATAAGGGTACCGGTGAAGGAGGATGTTGGTGATGCTTCCCGTTTATAGAGAGAAGCCTACTCTGATGCACAGATTGCATCCCCTGACCTCCATACTGGTATCGTTGGCGCCCGCCATTTTGGCTTTGATACTGGAAAATCCCCTCTACCTTGCGCTGGTATGCGCAGGGTTGCTTGGGCTCCTCGCGGTGGCGGAGGTATGGGGGGGATGCAGGTCTTTCCTGCGCTTGGGACTGGTTATGGCCTTTTTTATCCTTATCATCAATCCACTGGTGAACCGTCAAGGGGAACATATCTTGGTATATGGACCTCGCCTTCCCTTTTGGGGAAGCGTGAATATAACCGTGGAGGCTTTGCTTTATGGCTTGTTTGCGGGTCTACGCGTCTTCATTATCATTGCCGCCTGTGGGCTGATGAGCACCACCGTAAACCCCGATGAACTCCTGGACTTGCTGGCGCGAGTCTCCCTCCGTTCCTCGCTCGCGGCGGCACTGGCGGTACGTCTCTATCCGGCAATGATCATCGAAGCCGAGCGGATTAAAGAGGTGCAGCTGGCTAGAGGGGATCGGTTGAACGAGGGAGGGTATTGGGCCCGCCTCAAGGCCCATCTACCTCTTTGGTTTTCCCTTTTTCAGAGTTCGCTGGACCGAGCCGCCAGCATAGCCGAAGCCATGAGCGCGCGAGGTTTTGGCAGGGGAGGGCGAACCGTCTATAGGAAGAAATCTTTCCAACCACGGGATGCTTTGGTAGCACTGCCGCTAATTCTCGTCTTGGCTGGAACGATTGGGGCGAGCGTCGCGGGATTGGGCGCATTTGCTTTCTTTCCCTCGCTCGCGCGGCCGTTGAACTCGTGGAGCCCCTTTTTCCTGGGTTTGATCGCATGGGGGTTCAGCATCCTCATCTTTTTGATTTGGAGCTGGAAGAGATGGCACTGGTTAAGATCGAAAATTTAAGTTACTGGTACCCAGAGGAAAGCAAGCCAGCCCTTGTCGGCATTGACCTGGAGTTGGCGCGAGGGGAGTTCGTTCTGCTCACCGGACCCACGGGATGTGGCAAGACCACTTTGATGCGACTGATCAACGGCCTCATACCTCATTTCCATGGAGGGCGCATGGCGGGAGTAGTGAGGGTAGGGGGCTTGGACACTAGGAGGCAACGTCCCGACGAGCTGGCCCGCAAGGCGAGCATGGTCTTCCAAGACCCCGAGGAACAATTGGTCACTACCACGGTGGAGAAAGAGATCGCCTTTGGCCTGGAAAATTCGGGGCTTCCCACAGCGGTCATCGCCAAGCGGGTAGAGGAGATGCTGGTGGGCACAGGCCTTTCCCATCTGCGCCGCAACTTTATTCCCGAGCTTTCGGGAGGGGAGGCCCAGAAAGTGGCCCTGGCATCGGCCCTGGCACTTCATCCGGATATTTTAATTCTTGATGAACCTACGTCACAGCTTGATCCCTTGAGCGCCGAGGAACTGCTCACCATGGTGCGGCGCGTTCATGAAGAGACTGGGACCACCGTGATAATGTCCGAACATCGGCTGGAGCGCTGCTATCATTACGCCTCCAGGGTCATCTACATGGATGAGGGCAGAATCCTTTTTGACGGGTCGCCGGAGGAAGCGGCGCGCTGGTGCGGAGAGCATGACGAAGCGTTCGTTCCCCCGGTTTCACGCGTTTTCATCAAGGCTGGCTGGGATAAGATTCCCCTGACGGTGAACCAGGCTCGCGCCATTTTATTCGCTTGCGATTGCCTGGAAAAATCGTCCCTGTCCGCAGAAAGGCCGGATGGACAGGAGAGTATCACGGAGGAGATGGCGCGGGCTAGGGGGGTCCATTTCCTCTACCCCCAGGGGCAGGAGGTCTTACGGGGAGTGGACTTGCTTCTGAGACGAGGAACCCATCTAGCAATACTGGGAGAAAACGGTGCCGGTAAGAGTACCTTGTTGCGCTGTCTCCTTGGGATTGTGAAGCCCGGGAGGGGGAAGGTGGAACTTTTGGGTGGGACTCCCTCACCACAACGACTCCCGCGATTGGCCTCCCGCCTGGCCTTTTGTCCTCAAAACCCCGGAACCTTTTTCATCTGTTCCACAGTTCGTGAGGAATTATTGCGCACTTTGCTCCTGAGAGGAGTGAGAGAAAACGAGGCGCGGAAAAGAGTGGAGGATCAGCTTGAATCGATGGGCTTGATGGATCTGGCGGAAAGAAACCCCAGGGATTTGAGCGCTGGGGAGAGAGAGAAGGTAATAATGGCCTGCGCTCTGCTTTCCCCCCTTCCGGAGCTGGTGTTTTTAGACGAACCCACACGGGGCTTGGATTATCGAAGCAAGCGAGAGATACAGGAAAAATTGATGAGTTGCGAGGAGAGGGGTTGCACCTTCTTGATCGTGACCCATGATGTGGAATTCGCTGCCTCACTGGCCGACCGCGCCGCCATAATGGGTGATGGAAGAATAATTGTAGAGGGAACCACCGGCGCCGTGCTGGGAGACTCTCTCTTTTTCTCTCCCCAAGTCAATCGATTGCTGGGTGATATATGTCCGGGGGTGATGCGAGAGGAAGACGCATTGAAGATTCTTCGGGAGGTGAAAGAGAGTTGCGGCTGCTAAGGTATCTCCTTATAGCGTTGGCGGCAGTCTTTTTCCTCCTGGGTATACTTGGGTTTCCCCCATTTGACAACTGGTCTTTAAACTCGCTTATTCTGGCTTCTACTTTTATCGTCGTTATCTTCCTCCATTTCGAGGCTCAGGGCGGGGGGTCCCGGGAGATCGCGGCGCTGGGAGTCCTGGCAGCGCTGGGAGCGGCGGGGAGAGTTATTTTTGCCGCGATTCCCGGGCTACAACCTGCGACCTTCGTGGCTATTCTAGCTGGATATGTCATGGGGATGCAGACCGGTTTCATGGCGGGTGCCCTCATGGCGCTTTTGAGCAATTTTTTCCTGGGCCAGGGACCTTGGACTCCCTGGCAGATGCTGGCCTGGGGTCTCTCCGGGGCTAGTGGGGGGCTGCTGGGAAAACTGTTCAAGGAGAAGGTTATGGTAGCCCCGACAGTCGTCATGGCTTTCTTCTGGGGTTACCTCTTCGGCTGGATAATGAACCTTTGGTTTTGGCTCTCCTTCGTACGTCCCTTGAGCTTTAAGACCTTCATCTCCGCCTGTCTCGCAAGTATCTGGTTCGACTCTCTTCACGCCATCGGGAATCTCTTTTTTGCCGCGTTTCTTACGCGGCCTGCCGCTACCATGCTCATGCGGTTCCGAAAGCGCTTTCAATGTGTCTATATCGGCGGGGAAGAAGGGTGACCTAGACAGTGACGATAGTCATACATGCCTGGAGGTGGTTTATTTGAAGGACTTTGGCAAGTTGATCAGGACAAGCGTGAAAGTGGGAGCCCTTTCGCTTCTGCTCTCATTATGCTTGGTTTGCTCTCTAATTCTGCCTGCTGTGGCGGGGATGCCAGAGGGTTTAACCTACTTGCGCAATCACCAGGCATCCGATGGAGGATTTTGCGAGCCAGGTGGAGGAAGTGGTCAGGATGGAACCACGGCATGGTGCATCATGGCCCTGCGGGCGGGAGGTATCGACCCAAACTCCGTAAAGAGAAACGGCCGTTCCCCGGTAGATTTCCTGGCCACTCAGTCGGGAAACTGGAAGAGCGTCACTGATTACGAGAGAACCCTTCTGGCGGCTGCTGCGGCTGGAGCAGACTTGACTTCGTTCGGTGGGGTGAACCTGATTGAAAAGGTACGCTCTTTCCAGCGTCCCGCTGGGAACATAGGAGATGCGGTAAATTCCAATGCGTTTGGCATGCTGGCGTTACGAGCAGCTGGCCTGGAGGTGCCTGCCGGAGCGGTTGCCTGGCATAAGTCAGCCCAGAACGCCAATGGGGGATGGGGGAACAGTCCCGGTGCGGCCAGCAACCCGGATATGACCGCCGCCTCGGTGATGGCGCTGCGCGCGGCGGGGGTGGGAGCGGGAGATCCCTCGATAATCTCCGCATTGAATTACCTACGCTCCATTCAGGCCCAAGATGGGGGATTTTCCTTCCAGGCCGGTGTGTCCGACGCCGCGGCAACCGCTTGGTGCGTACAGGCTATCGTTGCGGTTGGGCAGGATCCCTCTGGTGCTCAGTGGTCCAAGAATGGCGCCACGCCGGTCAGTTTTCTTCTTTCCGTGCAGAACCCGGACGGACATTTTTCATGGCTTCCGGGGAGGGATATGAATCCGGTGTGGGTCACGGCCTATGCGGTCTGCGCCCTTGCGGGTAAACCCTTTCCCGTTGCGGTGGCGAAAAGTTCACCCGGTCAGGGTGGAGGAACAGGAAACGCGGAGAGCCGTGGCGAGGCGAGCGATTTAAATGTAGCAAGCAGCGAGGTCGGCGCAGATACTTCTCTGCAAGGAGCCGAAGGAGAAGATTTAAATAACAAAGGAATTGCAGAGGAGAGCCTAGAGTTTGATGATCTAGAAGAGTCACGGGAAGGGAAAGGGATTGCAACCATAGCTTGGTGGATAGCCGCCGCGGTTCTTATCCTCTTCCTGGCGGGAGGAGGACTGTGGTTCATGCGTAGGCGCTGCAAGGCTGCGGCAGGGCCCGTTACTGGAGAATAGGGTTTAACCTGGGAGAATTCCTGGTCGGGTGGGAGCGGAAGTTTTAACGAGATCTTCTCCGATTAAAAGGATTGAGGTAAAAGGCGGCTACTTGCGGATCGGCCACATTCCAATTCAATGTTGCGCCCCCATTTTTCATAACAAACTGTAAGAAATCATGGCTTGCATTGCTTGATGTACTCGAGCGGTGACAAAGGCAACGATAGATGGGCATCCGGTAGAAAAGTCGTGGGCGAGGTGGAAGATGCGGTTCCGAAGCTCCTTTTAGCCCGCCACCTGAGACCGGAATTTCTGGACGTAAGGCCAACGCCGTGGCGGGATTGCTGGCGACGAGGCAGCTAGTCGAGTCGCAGGGGCTCACAGGAACTGTAGAAGCAGTACTAGTGGCTCTTTTCTCCGTGGTTCATCCCTGCTTTAGGTCACTGAAGATGCTCCGACCTGATACAGAGGATGGAGATGGGTAAGCGCAAATGCAGCCCATCGCGAGTAGCCAAGTATTTGATGATATCGCTTCAGAGGGCATCTTCACCTGGGGCGGCATGATTTTCATCAGGAAAGGAGAAATCAGGGTCTAGGCGTTTCAACTTGCCAGCGGAATGATAGAATGTTGCCAATGGGAAGCGCATAAGGTAAGTGCCGATCGATGCCTTCGAGACCTCGATGTTCGCGCATAAGAAAGAAAGGAGACTCGCAATGATCGAGATTGACAGGGAGAAATGCACCCGATGTAACCTCTGTGCCTCCGTGTGCATCGGAGGACCCATATACGATGGTCCGGAAATCAGGGATGGTCATACCCTATGTGTGGAGTGTGGGCATTGCTATGCAATCTGTCCTGCAGACGCGATAACGATCAAGGGCTTTGAGGATTTTCAACCACATGAACTCGCGGAGACACCGCCTGTGGACGGGCCCGCGATGATGTTATTGCTGCGAGGCAGGCGCAGCGGGAGGATGTACAAGGAAGAGCCCGTCTCTCGTGAGCATGTCCTGGAGCTGATAGAAGCGGCTTCCCTGGCCCCCTCAGCCCACAATAGCCACCTGACCAGAGCATACGTATATTATGACGAAGATGTCATGTCGCGCATCCGCGAACGCACCATCCGTTACTATCGCAAGTTGGTGCGCATCTTCGAATTGCCGGGTTTCCCTTTCATCTGGAGGCTTATGGGGTTGGACCCCGAGGAGTTGGAGGTTCTTAAATACGCATTCAGGGGTTTGTGGGAGTCGGACAAGAACGACGATATACTACTCTACGGTACTAAGACGCTGCTAACCTTCACCGCTCCCAAGCACAACGCCATGGCCATCGGCGATGCCTGGATCGCCGCTCAAAATGCCGTGATCTACGCAGAAGCCATCGGGGTGACTACTTGTTACAACGGCTTTATAATCCATGCCGCAAATCACGATAAAGAGCTGCGCGAGCTTCTAGGGATAGGGAAGGGAGAGAAAGTGGTTGCAGTACTTAACCTGGGATACCCGAGACGCCTTTTCAAGCGGGCGGCACCGCGAAGGATCATGCATATTACCTGGAAATAATGGAGCTTGCGGTAGCCAGGGCGAAGAAGGGGGCGCAGCCCGGATGACCCCAAAGGACCGTGACCTTTTCGTTTCGCGGCATAACCAGCGAGAAAAGTGCGCTTGCGACTTTAGGGAGGTAGCCTACAGGAGCCGACCGGAAATTCTGCCTGATTCTGATTTAGATATCGGGGGGCACCGGCTGGTGGAGTGCTATGCTTTGGAATTGATAACCCTGCCCATTTTCCAGCTTAGGGGGTAATC
>FWPV01007463.1_pt1 | contig 19814 bp, 14 predicted proteins | sample 2228371 | NCBI WGS metagenome assembly FWPV01 (sample SAMEA103939776, study PRJEB20133) | metagenome | reverse complement strand
AAAGCTATAGGCAATCCCCAGCAAACCGCCCCCCAACAGTAGGAACCCAATCCCCACTGCCACCCACAACACTAAGGGATAATCCACCACGCTTTGGCTGGGCGGCGCGAATCCTGTGCCCGGCAGGGTCGAAGAGCCAAGAATGCGATATTGCACGGTATTTGAACTTCGCCATTGCTTTTTACCACCATGTTCGAAACGCGCCGTGGCGGTGTTATTGAGCGTCTGTGTGGAAGCGGCAACATTGTTCACCGTCATGATAATTGAGACATCTTTGAAAGAATTTGGTGAGATCGTACCTAAATCAACCGAGAATACACGGTTGGAACTGTTGTAATTTCCAGATGGACTACTGGAATAGAAGCTCAAATAGCTTGGAAAGGTATTGGTGAATACGACATTAGTGGCGGGGACTTGAGTTTGGCGGTTATACACTCGAAAGCTAAACGTGAATCGTTCGTTGATCTTTGCCTCAGTCGGGCTGACGCTATTTTGGACAATTTCAAAATTGGGGGTATAGGAAAAATCCGTGGCCGTCTTATTGACTCGAGTGGAACCATCCTCATGATAGCGCAAGGATACTTTATTATCAATTTGATTCGTACCGCTTGCCAAGGGGTCGTTGACTTTGACTCGAATCGAGAGAGTCAACTTTTCTGTTGGAGTAAGTATATAGGCTGAAGAAAGCGTCCAGGTATAAACGCGGTTCACCGGAGACGGTGAGGTATGGGGAATTTTTCCGTTTTTATCTTTCAAGGTGTATGTAATGAAAGTTAATTGACTGTCTAAGACATCACTGATGACCAAGTTTCTTGCATCCAATACCCCTAGATTGGTGATCGGAATGGTATAGGTGATGGTCTCACCGGGAACGATATACAACGTGCCATCGGATTTTTGCAAATGGATTTCAGCGATAGGATCTAATGGAATATTTACAGAATTCTTAATATCAGCGGTAAGTGTATTGGTAATTGTCTTTTGACGAAAACCGGTTGCCGAGCCAGTAAACGTAGCTATACCAGCAGCTAAAGGTTGAACGCTTGAGTTCGTAAAGGTAAATACCCCAGCGCTAGATGTCGTTGTCGTATAAATACGGTTTGCGCTGTCTTTTATTTGCACTTTGGCATTTTGAATGGGGTTGTTGTTATCGGAACGAACGACTTGCCCCACCACACAAGTATTCCTGACCGTTACGGCTGCCGAGGCACGATTATCCGTTAAGTTCGGGTCAGGTAAATCCGAGGTGAGGTTTTGAATGGTATTGGTGTAAACCTGCCCGCACGCGCCATCCTTTACTGTCGCTGTGATGATAAGAGTTTTGGTCTGAGTCGCAGTTAGACTCCCAACCGACCACAATCCGCTTGTCGGACTATATACCCCGCTAGGTTTTGCACCGTTAAAGGTGAAGATACTCGGAAGGGTATCGGTTACTTTGACATTGGTCGTATCATTCGGACCGTTATTTTTGACCTGAAGGGTGAAGGTGACAACGCGAGTTGGAGTTACAATGGTCGGGAAGGCAGACTTTGTTATTGTTAAATTGGTGCTGATATTGGTCGGATCGGAGAAAAGGTTGTTTGTCCCCGCAGTATCACTGATTGCGACAGTGTTTGTTACCGTTTGCACGGTCGAAGGCTTGAGCTTGACGACTATATTCAACGGCGGCAAAAAACCATTTGTATTAAGCGTTTGCGTTATTCCATATTGACATCCTACAGTTGGCGTGACAACTGTACAATTCCAACCATTCCCCTTATAGTCTGCAAAAGCCAAGGGGGGAATCGGCAGCGTATCGGTAATCTTCACCGTATAAGTTGGATTGATTGGTGAGCCCACATTCTTGACAGAAATGGTGTACGTCCCAACATCGCCGACAAAAAAACGGGTAGCATGGGTCTTGGTGATCGATAAGTCTATCCCACCATTTAGGGGTTGAAGCGGGGACAGGCTACGCTCCGCTCCGACTTCGGTCGAAAATGCCAACGCCGCTGTGCGCACCAGACCTACCACAGCAAGCACTCCCCCCAGCGCGCACAAGAGGGGCAAAATCAAGCGGGTTAGGCGCAACAGCTTTGTCTTTTGCTTAAGGTTCATATCCACTCTCTCCTATTTGGCTTGCAACCGACTCTCTCCCCTTCCTCAAGACGCGTACATCGCCGCGCCGTTCGGTTATCCCGATTTGATCGAAATGCTCCAGCAAAGCCAAGGCATACTTGCGGCTGGTTTGCAGGTGATCGCGCACTTGTGCAGCGCTGATCTCCCCCTCTTGGGCAAGCAGTTGGCGCACCTGCTGCATGGCGTTCAAATAATCTTGGCGGCGAAAGACAACCTCTTCTGAGACCTGGATCAACGTTTCCAATTCCAATAGTGCTTGATACAGCTCATCGCCAAGTTGCTGTTTACACTCTTTAACCGAAGGCGGTGCAAAAGGATTTTGTTTAAATAGACGAAGGAGAGCCTCCGCTTGTTCCTGCTGAGCGGGGGTTAGCCGAATCTGAAAAGCGGCTAAAGCGACGAACTGACGCACTTCGCACACCTCTCCTTGCCCGTTTAGCACTTCCAACAATGGTTGAAACAAAGGCATAGGCAATTTCAGCCGATTCTTCAATTCTTCACGCGGCATTCCCCGCCGTAACGGAAACTGCTGATGGTAGGTTTCTAAGAGCTGGTGCGCTTTCTTCTGCCACGCTTCCCACTGGGTCTGCGCTACCAAAGGGGTTTGACTAGCCTCTTTGCCGCCTTTGGAAAAACGCTGCGCTGGGTCAAGGACAAGCCCCTCTTCAAGCAACCTTTGAACAGTTGGGGCAACCATCTGTGCAGCAAAATTGGTCTGGCGGACGATCTCATCCATGCTAAGCCATTGGTTGCGCTGCAACAGCTTCAAGATCACCTCGGCGGGGTCTGCCATCGACAAAGCTTCTAGGCGTTCGCGCCATTCCGTCCCAAAGCGCTTATAGCGCCGAGCAGGGGAAGCATCCAAAACTTCACCACCGCCGAGCGTCTCCGCCGGGGAAGGGCGGCGTAGGATGAAGCGGTCACCCCGCGCGGTGATGACAGGTGAATTCAATTCGATTTGAATCCATCCCTCCTCGCCGGGGTGAATTTCTTCTACACCCAGCACGCGCACCCGGCCGAGAACTTCGGCGGTATAGAGGAAGAATTTGATTTCCATATTATGTTTCAGGCTGGTTGAGGCATCCTTGAGCATTCGAATTTGGGCATCCAACCGTTGGGTCGGGCGAAAGGTACCCGCTTTCACCAATACATCACCGCGCTGAATCTCTTCCACCGCCACGCCAGCGAGATTCGCCGCCGTGCGGCTGCCGGCTTGGGCAACTTGCTCCTTTTTTTTATGCGTTTGGAGGCTACGGATGCGAGTTTTCAACCCTTTTGGCAGGATTTCACACTCCATCCCTACTTCCAAATTGCTATCGATGAGCGTCCCGGTGACAATCGTGCCAAATCCACTTAGGGTAAACACGCGATCGATGGGCAAGCGCGGTCGCCCGTTATCTCCCCGTTCGGGAAGGTGCAGGAGCTCGTTCTGAAGCGCAACCTTCAAAGCGTCCAATCCCTCTCGCGTCTTTGCCGACACCCGCACCAACGGCGCTTCTGCCAAGCGAGTACCGCTCAAAATTTCCCTTACTTCCGTTTCAACCAACTCAAGCCAATCTTCATCGACCAGATCAACCTTGTTCAAAGCTACCACCCCACGGTTGACCTGCAATAGATCGATAATTGCCAGATGCTCTTTGGTCTGAGGCATGACTCCTTCATCAGCAGCGATAACCAGTAAGACAGCATCAATGCCTCCAACTCCCGCCAACATGTTCTCGATAAAGTCGCGATGGCCAGGCACATCGACAATACCCACCTCCTCCCCATTTGGCAAAGACAGCCAAGCAAAACCAAGGTCGATCGTCATTTGGCGAGCTTGTTCCTCCGCTAGGCGATCGGGGTTGATCCCACTCAATGCCTCCACCAGCGAGGATTTCCCATGATCGACATGTCCAGCCGTCCCAATGACTCTCATCTCAGCCCCATCTTAGACAGTGTGGTTGGTGCGGTCGTATTCTGCCGCCCAATTGTAGATCGCGTTGAGCAAATCGCGCAAATGGCGTTCCATTTGCGCATTCAGCAACGCAATCGAATCTCCCAATGTTTGACTGGTTTCTTCCAATTCACCGACTTGGTTAGCAATTTTTTCCATCTGTCGAACGAGCTCCGAGCGGACCTCTTCTTGAACGAGGGTGTAGTTCGTCCAGCGTTTTTGATCATCGCCTTTGAACGCAACCCACTCTTGACGTAAACGTTCCTCGCCTAAGCGTTGTAATTCGGTTAGCTCGTTTACCCTTCGCTCGACTTTTTGCGTCAATTCGTCAACCGCTTTCTGTGCTCGTTGGACGGATCGATTCGCCGCATCGACATTTTGGATTGTTTTTTCCACTTCTGCCGCTATTTGTTCAAATTGGTCGATTTTTGCCAGCCATTCTTTCCACAAGCGTTCTCGTTCAACCTGGATTAAGGATTGCTCTTCGATAAACTTTATCTGCGCTTGTTTTAATTCACCAAATGTGCCCTCTAATTCAGCCATACGGGTTTCTATGCGCTTGGTCGTCACACTTGCCAATTCAAGTTGACCTTGCAATTCGTTATAGAGCTTACGAATGGCGGTGGTCTCTCCCTGCAGATCGGTAATTTTGCGGGCATCTTGGCGGCGATTGTCCTCCGATTGACGGATAAGCCGATTAAATTCTTCTTCTGTGCGTTGTAGGTCGACAATTTTTTCTTCGAGCTCATCGATCGCCCGTGAAAGGCGTAGCTCTTCGTCGATGCGGACTTGCAGGCTGCGGCGGATTTCCGCCAAGGGTGCTAATTCCTTACGCAACTCTGCCAACGAAGTCTCTAGGGCTTTGATTTCTACACGCCGAATCTTTTCCGCTTCTTGCTCCCGCCGTTGGGTTTCTTTCTCCAGCTCATCAAATTGCTGTTTGATTTCCACCTTTAGTTTCAAGACCGTTTCATCTGTTTGATCGATGCGTCCCGTCAGCGGTTTCAAGCGGCTTAATTCGCTGGACAACTCTTTGATCTGTTGATTGGCACTTTGTAGGCTTTGCTCTAAGCCTTTAATTTTCTCTTCCAACGAGACAATGGTCGCCTTGTCGCGGCGGCGTTCATCATCTAGCCAATCCAATTTCTTTAAGATCTGTTCCGGTTGCATGCAGGCTCCTTATACCGAGCATAAAAATTGCTTCAATCCGATTATAGCATGAGCAGTTTCATCGTAACCTTTTCAAAGTCCTTCGACGCGTCTCATAGACAGGCATGCCTCATTTCAGACGAGATACCTCGCTTGCCGCTTGCTATCTGCCTCCTAAAAAAGTCAACCCCCATTGATACATCAAGGGAAGAAACCACTGTGGAAGGACACCGCTCAACAGCAAAATCGCCGATGCAATGATTAATAAAACAAGCTGAGGACGGGTTTCGGTTACCATCCAAGGGCGATCATCCATACTGCGCGCCAAGACTGCCAAAGCCCGCATCCCCCCAATGAGCACCCCGACACTCCCGCTTACTGCTCCGATCGCAATCAACGGAAACTGCTCAAACCATCCCTGCCAAACCACAAGATGCACCGGAAATGCCGCCGTCAGCGGAAAACCAACCAACGTCAACACTGCCACAAAAAACGCCAAGGTTGCTATGGGCAAAATTCTACCCAGCCCACTCAGCTCCTGCAGTTGTAAAGTTCCCGATCGCTCACGGAAGAGATTACAAGCTAAAGCGAATAGGGCTAGAGCAATCCCACGTGACAGCATCTGCATAAACAGAATGGCATATAGGCTGCGTTGATCGGAGGCAACCAACCCTAAACCGACGATCAAAAAGCTCATGCCAATTTCCTTGATCAGGACATACCCCACTAAGCGACCGAGATGACGGTGATAAACCGCCCCGATTCCTCCTACAACCGTCATCAAGAAGCCCTGAAAACCAAAGAACAAAACAAACCACGATGAAGCAGATAACCAAGGATATTGCAACAAAAGTCTTAGGACAAATAGCAAAGACAAGAAAGAAATCAAGAAGAATGCCAATGAGAAAACATAGAGGTTGATCCGTTCAGCCAAGGCAGAAAGCCAGCTCTGGAAAGGAATACTGCCCAGCAGCAACGCAAATCCAAGTAGCATCAGAAAAAATACAAATGAAGCGCCATTGTATTCTCCCGGATTTGCTTCTGTGCCGCTGATTAACCAGCCTGCCAATAGCAGCAAGGGCATAGCCAAAGTTTGGAAGATCCAAAATCGCCTCAGACCCTGGTTGGCTTCTCTCTCTTCAGAGACAAACAACACAACCGTGATCATTGCTGCCAGCAGGATCAAGATTGCACCATAATAAAGGGGTTGAATAAAGATGGCAGAAACCAGCACAGCGGATAAGGCCATCCCCAAGGGCATGAACAGCGGATAAGTCTTCGTGACGAGACTGCCCAAAAACCAAAAGGCAAGCGCCAGATTGATCAAGACGATGAGGGGTCGATCGGAGTCCATCAAGAAAAAGCGGCGCCCAAAGATAAACCAACTGGATTGGATTTCAAAGGTCAATAATCCCCATTGCACTAGTCTGCCGATGGGGATGAATAAGGCAAGGCTGGCTAAAATCAATGCCAGAGTGCTTCCCACCATTGCTGAGACCCTCTGCCAGCGAGCCACCCCAAGCAAACAAGCCGAAAACACCAGTGGCAAGAGTATCCAAAATAGCGGCGCACTCATCCCTTCTTCGGCTCTCCCTCGACATACAATAGATAAGCGCAGATGAATGCAATCCCTAAGATCGTTACCGCCATCAAACCACTCAACATCACCGAAGGCTCAATCACTGCCAACAGTATCTCGAAACCATTCAGAAAGGTAATCAAGCCGATTGAAATCGAAAAGATTGAGGTACGAAAACCTAGCATTAATAAGCCAATCCCTGCCAAACCCAACACTGCGTAAGTCTGACTGAGGCGGATGCCATTAAAAATTGACATCAGATAAGGTGCCCCTCCCACAACAAACGCCCCCACCAAGGCAGCCGCTGCAAGTCGAAACACCACCGCCGAGAGCGGGTTGACTGTAAGCGAAGAAAACTTTGCAAGTTGGCCACTTGACGGGCGTAAGTTAGAGGAATAAGCGGCCATTGCAGTACCCAAAATGGCTGCTGCCATCCATCCCTCAATAAACCGAACCAGGGCTAAGGAGAGAGATAAACTTTGTAAACAAAGCAAAAAAACGCCTATCGCCTGAAGCGCTAAAACCATCACCCGCTTCCGCCAATCTTGAGCGATCAAATTAACCAAACCGGCACTCAAAGCCAAAACAACACCTAGCAAACCAACCCAGGTGGCGTTCAAAGGTTATTCTCCACCGCCTACCAACAAGAAGAAGCGAGCGAGGATTAAGAGAAGGACAAAAGCCCATAAGATTCCTCCCCTGCCTTCTAATATCGCTTCAATTTGATAGAATAAATTCCCCACCAGTCGGAATATTCCTTGTAAAGCACGGTACAACCAATGCATGGAAAGAAAGGACACCCAATTTGAGGGTAGTCGCCATCGGGGCAATCGTCCCCAATAAGCAAACCCTGCCCCGCCCACACCTACAACCAACAATCCCAACCCAAGCGTGTATTCTACCCATCCACGCGGAGACAGTTCTGCTCGACTCAAAGCAGAAGCGATCAGCCGATCCCAGTTTCCATAGCCAATGATCCATGAGGCACCAATTAAACCAATAAATGCCAAAAAATACAGAGCGATTCTCCATGGTTCTCCGCTAAAGGAGGTTGATGGCACCATCACCACAAAACGCAGATAGCCGCCCAGCATTAATAAATGGGCTAAGAAAAAGATGAGACTGCCGATCGACAAGGGAAGATGATAGATCTTGACAATATCCCAAAAAGGGGTAAAAGGCACACCCACTAAAAATAGGATTTGAAAACCAAGTCCCACCAGCCAGAAGCGATCGCGTCCACGAATTAAGAAAAGAAAACTGCCACAAAAAGCCATGATCATCGCCCAAGCGACAACTGCTTCTGGGCGATGAAGGGTTGCAGCGTAAAACGCAAACGAAGCCGTTCCGATAATCCAAAAAGGTCGGCTTTCTAGAAGTTCTGAGCTATTGATCCACAAGATTGCGGCAAATAGGGCTAAAAAGCCTAAAAAAATCACCAGCAACCCTTCCGAAGAGAAGTAAGCCAGATCGGCTAAGCGTGCCAGTAATGGCATGGTGGTCAACGGCGGCACCAGACGGATGATCGTCCCTAAGCCTCGGCGCAGATCGGGCGACTCAAGATAAGGCAAATGGAAAGGAAACACCCCCCAGCGCAAAATCACCGCTAGGACATACGCCCAAGGATTGCCAAATCCCCATAAAGAGACCATCACCCCGAGAGCACGGCTGGCAAAAGCCAAAATCACCCGCTCGCGCAAAGTCGGATGAAAAGGGCGGCTAAACCAGATCGCCAATTCGACCAAATCAATTGCCGCCCAAGCCAAAAGTAGGGTCAATTGGTTGCCGGCAAAGATGGCAAAGAATCCCAAGCCCACAAGCAAAATACTGTTTGCCCATCCAAATGAAAACTCTACCTCTTGGGTTGAGGATTCGGTCAAAATCACCGCTCCCCCAACGGTCGCCAGAGCAAACCCAATCGGCCAAGAAAACCCATCTGCGAGCAAGCTAGGCGAGAGGGGAAACAAGGTCTCAGGCTGCCAGGTTGCTAAGGGAAGAAAATGGGGTAAAAAGAAGCGCAATCCAATCAGCAAAAACCATGCTGCACTCATCCCCACAAAAGCAGATAACCACTGAAAACCGACCCTCGCTTTGCGGAATCGAAAAACGATCAGGGTTGCATAAGCCCCGAATGGGAAAAGAATCGAGCCTAACAGAAGGCTGGAAGAAAGCATTGCCAAAAGTTATATCACCAAACCGCTCGTCCTTTTGATAAATCGGCCTTGCCCAGCTTCGCCCAACCAGCGATCGCCATCTACAATCAGTCTACCGCGCAAGAAGACCTTGACCGGATAGCCAACCAGTTCCCAACCTTCGTATAAATTGTAGTCGGTGCGGTGCTGGGCTACCGCCTTGCCGTACGTCAGTCGTTTATTGAGATCCCATAAGACGATGTCGGCATCTGAACCGGGCATAAGAGCCCCCTTCTGGGGGTAAAGGCCAAAGATTTTCGCCGGGTTGGTGCTGTTGAGCGCCACAAATTGGTTTTCGGAGATTCTCCCTGCTCGCACCCCATATGTCCAGAGGATTGGCAAACGATCGCCCACGCCAGGCAAACCATTGGGGATCTTAGTGAAATCTCCTTCTCCGAGTTCCTTGCCGGGAATAGCAATCTCTTTTCCCTCATAGAGGATGGCTTCTTGTCCATTGTAGAAAAATGGGCAATGGTCAGTGCCGATAGTCTGAATTATCCCCTGAGCCAATCCCTCCCAGAGCCTTTCATTATCTTCTGCAGTACGCATTGGCGGGGAACAAATCCACTTCGCACCATCCGGGCGGCGTAGGTGATCAACCGTGAAAAAGAGATATTGCGGGCAAGTCTCCCCCATCACGGCTACTCCTCTTTCGCGACCGTATGCCAGTTGATCGACTTCGCCAGCAGCGTTCATGTGTACAATATAAAGCGGTGCACCGCTTTGAGCAGCCAAAGCAATTCCTCGTAAGGTGGCTTCCACCGCTCCCCAGCTCGGTCGCGTGTAGGCGTGCCACTCAGGCGATGTCTTGCCATTTGCCAAAGCTTCGGCGACCAGCGTTTCGATTACATCGCCGTTTTCCGCATGAAGCATGGTCAAGATGCCGTGCTCCCTAGCGATGCGCATGGCGGAGAAGATCTCGCCATCGTTAATCCGTAAACGATTGTTGTAAGCGGTAAATACCTTGATCGTGGGCATTCCCCAGTCAACCAGAGAGGGTAACTCTTTTGCAATCTGTTCATCCCATCTGGAGATGTTCATATGAAAACTAAAATCAATCGCAGCTTTGGGGTCAGCTTTTTCTCGCCATACCGACACGCTTTCTTCTAAAGTAGGTCGATCAAGGGGGACAAAATCGATCACCGTGGTCGTCCCACCGAAAGCAGCCGCTTTATGGCCCGTATAATGATCATCACTAGAAACGGTGCCAAACATTGGTAAGTCAAAATGGGTATGGACATCGATCCCGCCAGGCATGGCTGTCAGACCGCTCCCGTCAATCACAAAAGCTCCTTCCGCAGTCAAATCCGAACCAATAGCCCAAATTTTCTCTCCCTCGATTAAGATGTCGGCACGGAACTTTTCACTGGCAGTGAGGAGTTCTACATTCTTGATTAAGGTTCGCTTTTGATACCTCATAACAACCTCCTCTTTTACTAAGATGCTTTAGGGTGAATTGTCCACGCATTGGCGATCCCTAAGATCGCCGCCAATACCTCTGCAGAGAGCTCCTGATCGAGTTGCTCGGCTTCACCACGTTGATACCCTTGGTTATGGCGCTCTCGCAAAGCTCGCCATAACCCAGCCCGATCTTCGTCGGCGAGGATCAAATCATCGATCGTTTGTGCCCGCATCAAGTAATCCCCTGTTGTGTAGAAAAAGGTGATACGCTTCCACCGTCCAGCCTGCAGGGGTCTCTCTAAAGCAGTAAGCGGGCCAACCTGCACCTTATAATATTCTTGTTTGGCAAAGGGATGATCCGGTTCATCCCGCAATAACTCCCTTCGAGTAGTCAGTTCGACCCCGCGGATCTCGGCTAGATACTCAATACGCCACTTCGCCTCCCCAAAAGCAGCCGTTTGATAGAAAGCCAAGTAATCCACTGCAATCACTTTCGGCGCTGACCGTAAGGGAATGCGATACCAACCAAAGAGGCGGGCAATTTCCAAATCTCGAGGGGTTTTCACAATGGAGACCAAAATCAAGGCATTCTCATCGAGCATGGGTTTATTATACTCGGTGTATTGATTCTTCTCGCTGCCCAGAGGGATCGCTGCTATCGGTAAAATCCACAAGCACCTGCCAGAGGCAAAAGAATCGGACAACCCTGAGCGGTTGTCCGATTGCTTATCCCCAAGACACAATCGAATTTGACTTACAAGAGGCCTACATCGCGGTTGAACTCCTCAATCAAGGCATCGATTTCTTCGACTTGTTTTTGCACATCTGTCCAGTAGTTCGGTTGATGCCATTGATCGAGAATCTCTTCGTAGGTCTTCCCTTGTTGTTCGACCCAAGTGAAATACTTGAGATTATGAACTCGCCGCCGATCCACATAGCGAAGCTCCATCAGATTATCGGTTGATTGCCCGTGTAAATATTGAGCAAAGTGAGCGGCTGCCTCCGTTTCCCCATATTCTCCAAATTCTTCATGCATTTCCTTCAGACGGCTTCCATACAACTGCATGGAGTCGGTTAAGACCGTCAAGACAATATCGTTCTCGCCCAACTCGTAATATTTAGCCATCTTGATCGCCGAAAGCACATTCGAAATTCCCGAAAATCCGAGCAAATCCAACTTTTCGACGATGGTCTCAGGCACACCCTTTTTGACGAGATAAGCCCGCCCGGCCGGCTCATTAAACAAGCGAGCTAAATTGACTACCGCATTATCGTCAATCGCCACAATCAAGTCAGTGTTTTTAACGTTATGAATCCAGGGAACGTGTTTATCCCCAATGCCTTCGATGCGGTGGGCGCCAAAGCCGTTTTCCAGTAAGGTAGGGCATTGTAGGGCTTCACTGGCACAAATTTTACTTGCCGGGAAAAGCTGTTTCATGTAATCCCCGCTGGCAATTGTCCCCGCTGAACCAGTCGCAGAGACCATCCCGCGGTAGGTATCTTTGGAACGCATGGTTTCCTTTAAAACCTCTTCCATGGCATGACCGGTGATCTCATAATGCCAGAGATAATTACCGAACTCATCAAATTGGTTGAAGATCATCAAATCTTGACCAGAACGACGCAACTCCCAGCACTTATCGAAGATTTCCTTGACATTCGATTCGCTGCCCGGCGTAGCAATCACCTCTCCAGCGATTTTCGAGAGCCATTCGAACCGTTCGCGGCTCATCCCTTCAGGGAGGATGGCAATCGACTCGCAGGCGAGTAAAGCCGAGTCATATGCACCGCCGCGGCAATAATTGCCTGTAGAGGGCCAAACAGCCTTCTGAGTCGTTGGGTCAAATTGCCCGGTGACCAATCTGGGTACCAGACAGCCAAACGCTGCCCCAACCTTGTGCGCGCCGGTTGGAAACCATTTGCCGATCAGGACGATAATCCGCGCGGGAACACCTGTTAATGAGGAGGGTAATTCCATGTAATTGACTTTGCCAAATCCCCCCCCACTCTCCACAGGCTCATTCTTCCAGGTAATGCGAAAGAGATTGCGGGGATTGAGATCCCACAGCCCAATAGACGCCAACTCACCTTTGATTTTATCGGGAATCAGCGTCGGGTCTTTCATTTGCGCAAAGGTCGGAATAATAATATTGCGTTCGCGAACGCGTTGTACTGCTCGCTTGCGCCGTTCGGGAATAACCGTTAAGTCAATCGTTGCCATATTTGTCTCCTTATAAGTAATCTATTCTTCACATCTTACGGGAAGCCGAGAGTTTGAAAGTTTTAACCTCCCAGCTCCTCCGAGTCTTGTCGATCAGTTTGGCTCGTCTCTTCCCTTAAGATATATAACGGCCTGCCCTTTGCCTCATCATATAGGCGACCGATATATTCACCTAATATTCCCAGCGAGATGAGCTGAACGCCGCCCAAGAACAACACAGCAATCAGGGTTGTCGCCTGACCGAGAAACGCCTGTAAGCCGGATTGTCGTAGGATAATGACCACTGGGATAGCCAGGATACTTAGCCCTGCAGCAAGAAACCCCATATACGTTGCAAGCTGTAAGGGCAAGTATGAAAAGCTGGTGATGGCATCACTAGCAAACTTGACCATCTTACGCAAGGGATATTTGGTTTGCCCGGCAAAGCGTGCTGCCCGTCGATATTGCACTCCCGTTTGACGAAATCCTACCCAAACCGACATCCCTCGCAAGAAGCGATGTCTCTCGCGCATCTTTTTCAAGACTTCAACAACTTGTCGGTCGAGCAGTCTGAAATCACCGGTATCCAGCGGGATTTTGACGTCAGTGATGCGATAGATTAGGCGATAGAACAGAGAGGCTGTAAAAAGCTTGAACCAACTTTCCCCTTCCCGCTCGGCGCGAATCGCATAGACAACCTCATATCCCTCACGCCATTTGGCGATTAGATCGGCCATCACTTCCGGTGGGTCTTGCAAATCCGAGTCAATGATGATCCCCGCGCGCCCTCGACAATGATCTAAGCCGGCCGTGACCGCTAACTGATGCCCAAAATTGCGGGCAAAAATCAGCCCTCTTACCCGATGGTCTTCCTGAGCCAATTGACGAATCAAATCTGTCGAGCCATCGGTAGAACCATCATCCACCAACAGCAGTTCCCAAGTCAAACCAAGTCCATCCAAGACTTGTTTCACCCTTCGGTAAAACTCCGGCAGGGATTGAACCTCATTAAAAACCGGTGCAATCACCGAGATATCCGTCTGGGATGTCATCTCATCCACTCAAGTGCTTTTTGAGGGCAGACAGGGTCGGTTCGATAATCGGAGCTTGGGGCACAGCTTGCATGGCTGCTTTTACATCTTTGAGCCCGCTGCCCGTGTTCAAGACCAGCACCGCATCCTGATCTTGGATCCATCCCAATTGGACGGCTAGCTCCAAGCCGGCATACGAAGTCGCCCCGGCCGGTTCGGCAAAGATGCCCACTTCCCCCAAAGCAGCAATAGCCTGCAGGATTTTCTCGTCCTCCACCGCAAGATAACCGCCGCCACTTTCGCGCGCTGCTCGTATAGCACGCACCCCATCGCGAGGTAAATCAACAGAGATCGAATCGGCTAGGGTATTCGCTTCTACAGGTTTGATTTGTTCGCTGCCTGCCTGAAAAGCGTTGTAGATCGCCGCCGATCCTTTGGATTGGACGCCAAAAATGCGCGGCATTTCCTCGATCCACCCCAATGCCAACAAGTCTTTGAAACCTTTATGGATACCTGAAATAATGTTCCCATCGCCAACTGAAACAAAGACATTCAAACGCTTGAGAGAAGGGTGCACTTTTCGGGTTATCTCCCACCATTCCCAAATCTCGAAAGCAGCCGTTTTCTTCCCTTCGGCGGTGAAGGGGTTGTAGCCTGTATTGCGGCAATACCAGCCAAACTCTTGAGCGGCTTGCACGGTCAAATCAAACGCGCTATCGTAATTGCCATCGACGAGGATCACTTGCGCACCAAAAACCAGCAATTGCGCTACCTTTGCCGGTGGGGCGGTTTTCGGGGCAAAGATAACTGCTTTTTGACCAACTGCCGCTGCCATCCCTGCCAAGGCCGCTCCGGCATTTCCCGTTGAAGCGGTTACAACCACCTCAGCGCCAATTTGTCTTGCACGAGCGACGACAACCGCGCTTGCACGATCTTTGAAAGAAGCAGTAGGATTGCGGCTTTCATCCTTGACCCACAGGGTTTGAAGGCCTAGCCGTTTTGCTAAGCGAGGCGTCTCAAAGACCGGCGTCCATCCAACACGGTGGAAAGGGGTTTGTTCAAAACCCGCTTCATCCACAGGCAGCAGGGGTAAATAGCGCCAGATGGAAGGCTCACCGCTTTCAAAAATCTTCTGCGGTGCCATGTGGCGCCGCAACCTTGTATAATCCAGGAGAACGTCCAAGTTTCCGCCATCCTTCGGGCATACATACTGGACTTCAGATTCCAAATATTCCTTTTGACAAATCGAACAGCGATAATGATACTCTGTATGATTCACCTTTGTCTTACTTCTCCTCTCGCGAGTAGGGTTGCATTAGAGCAGCCGGCACACCAATTCGCCTGCGAAAAGCCTGTTCCGAAATGATCACCAGTACCAGGATAGTCACTAGGAATGGAAGCATATTGAGTAAATTTGCCGGTATCCCCAGCGGTTGGAGGCGAAATTGCAGAACTCGGACACCACCAAATAAATACGCTCCTAACATTGCCCTTAGGGGATCATAGAGCGAAAAAATCGTCAGCGCAATGACGATCCATCCCGCCCCTGCCGTCATCCCTTCGATCCAAGCAGGTGAATAAGCCACAGACAAAAAAGCTCCTGCGAGTCCAGCCATGAAGCCGCCAAAAATTACCGCAAGATAGCGCACAAAAAACACGTTTACACCCATTGCATCTGCAGCAGCAGGGTTTTCTCCCACCGATCGAAGCATGATTCCCCAATTGGTTTTATATAAAATATACGACAAGATTGGGACGAGGAGAATAGAGATATAAACAAGGATATTGTAACGAAAAAGCAACTGTCCCAGTATCGGTATATCACTAAGAAAAGGGAAATAAAGAGGATTTAGTTTCACTGGCAATGGCATGCCAATGAATTGTTTGCCCATCATCCCGCTAATCCCCAAACCTAACATGGTCAGAGCTAAACCCGAAACAACCTGATTAACCCTTAGGGTTATGGAAGCATAGGCATGAATTAAAGCCATCAACATACCAGCAACACTTGCGGCAATGATCCCTAGCACAACGTTTTTCGTGGCAAACGTCACTCCAAAACCTGTTACTGCCCCCATAATCATCATCCCCTCTACCCCCAGGTTCAACACACCAGATCGTTCGGCGTACACTTCACCCAATGTCCCAAGCAACAGCGCTGTTCCAGCAGGAATCGTCAAAGTCAGAATGGAAACAAGAAAATCAATCATTCATAACCTCCAGGCTAATTCGGTGAGAGGTAAACCAATCCGAAGCAATAACGAAAAATAAAATGACACCATTAAAAATATAGATGGTTGCTGAGGGTAAATTAAGCGCTGTCTGAATTGCGTCCCCACCAACCAGCAATCCTCCCATCAGAAAGGCGGTCAAGATCGTAAATAACGGATTCAAACGCGCCAACCAAGCCACAATGATAGCAGTAAACCCATATCCTGGAGAAATGCCCTCAGGAGGTCCAATGCGGGCGTGAATGCCTGATATTTCGCCGATGCCTGCCAACCCAGCTAAGCCACCGCTGACAAACAAAACAAATAACACCACCCTCTCAACATTCATGCCGGCATACCGCCCGGCTGCTTGGTTTTCACCCACAACCCGAATCTCATAACCTAGTTTGGTGTACCTCAACAAGAGAAAAATTAAAACGGTTAAAATCAAAGCGATGATGAGAGTCGGATAATGGATTCTGGTCAACGGTATATGCGGTAATTGAGCAGAAATAGAAAGAGGAGATGAATAAGGAAACCCACGTTGTTCCGGTCCTCGCCATGGTCCGTAAACCAGATATTTTACAAAATCGCTTGCAACATAGACAAGCATTAGACTTGTCAGGACTTCATCGACTCGGAAGCGTGTCTTGAGAAAAGCTGGAATTAATCCCCACAACGCACCGCCAATAAAGCCCCCAATAAACATAAAAGGAAGTAAGACAAAGCGAGGCAAATTAGGAAAAGCTAACCCTATCCCTCCTCCGACAATTGCACCCATTAAGATCTGACCTTCAGCTCCAATATTATAAACCTTTGCCCGAAATGCTAAAGAAAGCCCTACTCCTCCTAACAACAAAGGAATTGCTTTGGTAACGGATTCGGAAAGCCCATACAGTGAACCAAACCCACCTCTCAAAATACGGGCATAGGCGTTGATCGGATCAACTCCCAGTGTCAGAAAGATGATGGCAATCACCACAAACGCCAAGACAAGGGAAAAAACGATGGATAAAACTTGTAGGTATCTTGGAATATCCAAGCGTTTTTCAATTCTTAATCTCAGTTTCATAGCCATTGCTCCTGTGGTAGGCGTAGTGCTCCAGCCATCATCAAACCAATTTGTTCAAGGTTGTCTTGGCTTGCCGCAACAATTCCCATAATCTCGCCGTTGTGCATCACAGCTACCCGATCGCTTAATGTCATCACTTCTTCCAGATCATCAGAAACCATGAGTATCGAACGGCCTTGGCTTCTTTGCGTCAAAAGGATTTGCCAGATTGTTTCTATGGCACCAACATCCAAGCCGCTCGTCGGATAGGCCACAATAAGTATCCCCTCGGCTTGAGATAATTCCCGAGCTAATAAAGCTCGTTGAATATTGCCCCCAGACAGAAGCTTTACAGGCGTATCTGCACTTGGTGTAGCTATTTCATACTCTTGAATGAGTTTCCCCGCATACTCTTGAACATTTTTTTGATTGATGATTAATCCTCTTGAGATGGGTTGATGACGATAGCTTTTCAAGATCATATTTTCAGCAATGCCCATATTCGGCACCAGAGCCATCATCCTCTCCCCTGGCACATAGTTCATTCCCATTTCGATGCGTTTTCGAATAGGCATTTGGGTGATCTCAACACCTCTCAGAAAAATCTTTCCCTTTGTAGCCGGCCGCAGGCCGTTTAACACTTCCAATAATTCTCTCTGCCCATTTCCCGCTACTCCCGCAATCCCTAAGATCTCCCCTTGATACAATCGAAAACTGACATCCTTAATAGCAGGCAGATTCTTATCGTTCAGAGCACATAAATCTTCCACACGGAGTGTTTCGTCCCCTCTTGCTGTTTCCTCTTTCTTGAGGCGGAAAAGAACCTCTCTCCCCACCATTAAGCGAGCTAACTCTCGAGGATTTGTCCTTTCGGTCTCCAGAACCGAAGTCACCTTGCCTTGACGTAATATAGTCACCCGGTGACTTACTGCAGTGACCTCATCTAATTTATGAGTAATAAAAATCACCGTATTCCCATCTTCGGTCATTCGGCGCATGGTCTCGAGCAGTTCTTTGATTTCTAGAGGGGTAAGCATGGAGGTAGGTTCATCCAAAATTAAGATCGTCGCTCCACGATAAAGAGCCCTTAGGATCTCCACCCGCTGCTGTTCGCCAGCCGAAAGTTGCCATATTTTCGCATCTGGATTGACCGCCAAACTGTACTTTTGAGAAAGCTCTTGAATTTGCTGACGAACCTCATTTTCCCGAAAGCGTACCCCATTTCCGCTTCCTAGAATAATATTTTCAATAACTGAATGGGTTTGAACGAGGCGAAATTGTTGATGTACCATCCCTATACCTAAACGAATAGCGTCGCGGGGAGAGCGGATATCAACTTTTTTTCCATGAACGAAGATTTCACCTTCATCTGGATGATAAATCCCATAAAGAATGTTCATCAAGGTCGTTTTTCCTGCCCCGTTTTCCCCCAATAGAGCATGGATCTCGCCGGCTCTGACCTCAAAATCCACCCTATCGTTAGCAACAACGCCGGAAAATTTTTTCACAATCCCGGTCATGCGCACTGCGGGAAAAGTATCAGCCATGCAATCCTCCGCTATCTAAATGCATGATGTCAACAAGAAGAATCAGGAGGGGACAACAACGTGTCCCCTCCCTGGTAAGTAATTACTTAGGCTCGCCGATTACCCCTTCGACAAACCAATCAATGGTCGTTAGCTCGAAATAGGACAGTCTCTGACCATCCTTAACCCGCAGTGTACCGGTTTGATCGTTAATCGGGCCGGTAAACGGATCAAAGAGTAAGGCGGGATCACGCATTTGCTCAATGCGTTTGAAGATCAGATCATAGATGCTGATCTCACCCAAGTATTTCTCATTGATCTTGTAGGCTTTTAGATCAGCTTCGAACTTAGGATTAATCGGCACGCCAAACTCGCCACCGAGCTCAACTGAAGAAGGCGCGCCTAATTGCCAACCACCGCTAAGCAGTCCCCAGTAGTCGACATTTTCCAAATTCTTGGTTGTGTAGATACCAAGATAAATCTTGGTCAGGATATCTTCATAGATTAACCCCCAATTGACCAACTGACCGCTTACCATTGAATTGGGACCGTATTCAGCCATTGGACTGTAGTGTCCAAAACTGTATACGGGTTGATTTTTCTGGGTGGTATATTCTTCGGCAACTTGGGCAACAGCCGGGCTGTCTTCAGTAAATGCCAATACGTCAACTCCAGTGGCGATCAAAGATTCAGCAGCTTCGCGAGCTTTCGCCGGGTCATACCAAGAATATAACCAACGCACCTCTACCGTAGCATCGGGATTCGCTTCGCGCGCACCCAACGTGAAGGCATTAATATGCCTCACAACTTCCGGGATAGGATGAGCACCGACATATCCTACCTTGCCACTCTTGGTGAGAGCACCAGCCATTAGGCCATTCAGATAATAAATTTGATAGAAGTCAGCCATCATGGTCGCCATATTGGGTGCCCGTTTGAACCCTGAGACGTGGACAAAGAAGGTATCCGGATATTTTTCTGCTGCCTTCAGGGTGTCATCCATATATCCAAAAGATGTGGTGAAAACAATGGTGCATTTTTCCTCAACCACAAAGCGATCAATAAAACGCGCCGAGTCTGCCTCAGCCACACTCTCTACATAACTTGTCTCAAGCCAATCATATTTATTTTGCACATATTGTCGCCCCATCTCATGCGCATGGGTCCATCCCAAATCACCGATTGGTCCAACATAGATGAAACAAGCCTTAATTTTCTTGGCCGGTTCTCCAGAAGGTTGTTGAGACTGTTCTTGAGCAGCTTGTTGTGGTTGCTCCTGTTGGGCAGATTGTTGCTGACCAGATGGCGCAGCTTGTTGCGCGCACGCCGCAAGGAGCATGCTCAGCACTAATACTAGGGCTAATAGTCGGAATGTCTTTTGGAACCTCATTTTTAGCTTCTCCTCTTAGAATATAAAGAAT
>FWPV01007461.1_pt1 | contig 19816 bp, 13 predicted proteins | sample 2228371 | NCBI WGS metagenome assembly FWPV01 (sample SAMEA103939776, study PRJEB20133) | metagenome | reverse complement strand
CGATTTTTAAGCTGTGCACCCGGGCGCGGGTCAGTCTGTCCACATGCTGCACTGCTCTTAAATCTTTGGAATTCATAATATAAGTGCCGTGTTCATCTTCAAAAGCCGGCATCAGTTCACCCGGTTTTTGTGGGTCACTGAGCAGAATAATATCGTCAACCGGTGCGGTTTTATTCTGTTCAGTTGCCGTTTTGGCCGGCACAAACTGCCCGACGGCATTTTCAGTGGCTTGCGTTACCTGATAAGGCCAGCGGCAGGCATTGGTGCAGGTGCCCTGGTTTGGGTCACGTTTGTCCATATAACCGGATAACAAACAACGGCCGGAATACGCCATACACAAGGCGCCATGCACAAAAACTTCCAGCTCCATGCCGGGCACTGTGTTGCGAATGTACTCAATTTCTTCCAGCGCCAGTTCGCGCGACAAAATCACCCGGCTGATGCCCTGCTGCTGCCAGAACTGCACCGCAGCCCAGTTCACCGTGTTGGCCTGTACCGACAGGTGCAGTTCCATCTGTGGGAAATGCTGTTGCATCAGATAAATCACGCCGGGGTCGGACACGATAAAAGCATCAGGCTGCAGTTTGACCACTTCGGCAATGTCTTCCACCAGGGTGTCGAGCTTGGCGTTGTGTGGTGCGCTGTTCAGCACACAATAAAACTTTTTGCCAAGGGCATGGGCTTCGGCAATACCGATGGCCAGATTGGCTAAATCAAATTCGTTATTGCGTACCCGCAGGCTGTAGCGGGGCATACCGGCATACACAGCGTCGGCGCCGTAGGCAAAGGCAAAACGCATGGCTTTGAGTGTGCCTGCTGGTGATAACAGCTCAGGCTGAAAGGCTGTGGCGGCAGAATTTTGCATCAAAAGCACCCCGTTTAAAAAAATGGCGCGAAGTTTGGCAAAAAGCGGCGCCAGAGGTTTTGATCAGGCGCAAACTTTGTTGTATTGGGTGGCATTCAGCTGCGGGTACTGGCTGATGGGGTTGTTATGGCTGCACCAGTACAGTGCATTGATGACAGTTGTTGCGCTGCCCTGGCGCAGCATTGTCGTTGTGAATACGTATTCATGTTGTTTCTGGTGCAAGCACTGGTTAATTAATAGGCTGGGTAAATAAAAAAATGAAATGGCTCAGGATGATGCAGTAACAGTCCCCGCCATTAGGATTAGACAAAACGGGGACATGAACATGTCAGAGTTTAAACGAAGTGCCTTGATGCTGGCGCTGGCTGCGGCCGGTGTCTGCCCCTGGTTGGCCAGTGCCGACACCACAGCTTTGCAGCAAAACAGCAATCAACCGGCACAGACGCCAACCGCTGTTGAAAGCAGCAGCAAAAAAACCGACAAAGAACAAATCGAAGTGATTGAGGTGCGAAGTTTTGCCGGCAGCCTGATTCAATCGCTGAACGTCAAACGTTTTAACGACACAGTGTCTGAAACCATTTCCGCCGATGACTTAGGCGCTTTGCCTGATGTGTCGATGGCTGATGCGTTAACCCGCTTACCCGGGGTGTCAGCGGTGCGTACCGGCGGCCAGGCGTCGGAAATTAATATCCGCGGTATGGAAGGTGGTTTTGTGTTTTCTACCCTCAATGGCCGCGAGCAGGTATCGACCAATGGCAAACGTAATATTGAGTTTGACCAATATCCATCTGAGTTGATTAACTCGGCTGCAGTGTATAAATCACCCAAAGCCTCGCTGATTGAAGGTGGTGTGGCAGGTTCAGTTGAACTGCAAACCGCCAGTCCGCTCAAAGCCGCCGAACAGCATAACTTTGTGGTTAATGCCCGTGGCAGCTTTAACGACAGGGCCGATGAAGTGTCGGATGCCACTGAGATGGGCGACAGATTCAGTTTTTCTTATCAGGGCAAATACCTGGATGACACTTTAGGTTTGTCTTTGGGTTATGCCCGTTTATTCCAGCCCAGCGTGTCCACCCAGTTTGTTGGTTTTAACTACAACAATGAAAAAGATGTTGATGGCGTAAAGGGCGACAGCACACCGGCTGAACTCATTAGTGAAGGTTTTGAAATGCAGCACCGCGGCGGTGAAGAAACCCGCAACGGTTATGTGGCTGCACTGGAGTGGGCGCCGGATGAACGACTCACCGTCAAAGCCGACGCTTTTATTTCCAGGTTTGACACCAAAGCTTTTGCCCGCGGTTTTCGCGCCAAGTTTGAAAGCAGCGGCGCCATTATTGATAACGCCATTATTAAAGACAATCTGATGATTGGCGGCACCATCAAAAGGGCCAGCGATGGCAACACCCGCGTTGAAATGGTCAACGACGACAACACCGACTTTGACGAAGTACGCAGTTATGGTTTTAACACCGACTATCAGCTGACTGATGATTTATCGGTGAACCTGGATATCGCCCATTCATCGTCCAGCAGTAACTTCAGAAACGGTTTGCTCTGGTCGCTGGCGTCCACCGACGCCAATGCGGCTAAGCCGGTGGTGGATCCTAATGTGTCTATTACCTATCTGCTGAACGGGCTGGACCTGCCCAGCATAGGTATTAATCAGGCGGCATCCTTTACTGACATTAATAAAATGCTGGTCAGTAAATATGGTATTTACCCAACGTTGAATACCGACGAAGTTGATGCATATCGCCTTGATTTTACCTACAAAATTGACAATCCCATCATCAGCTCACTCGAGGCCGGCCTGCGTTATTCCGAGCGTGATTACACCAATGACCGCCAGGTGTTTGAGTTTGGTGCCGACAATATGTTTTTGGCCAGTGAAGCGCCGCTGCGTTTAACCCAAGACATGGTGAAAGTGGTGAATTTTAAAGGTGACTTTGCCGCTTTCCCCAGTTATCTCGCCATCGACTTAAATAAAGCGCTGGCCGCCTGGTTCCCGAACGGCGTACCTCAGCCCAAACAAACCTGGGGTAATGGTTATGCCGGCCTTGCCAATCCGGTTGCTGGTGGTAAATCCACGCCATGGAGTGTGTTTGAAAGTGGCGATGTGTATGAGGATGTCACGGCCGCTTATCTGATGGCCAATATCGACACTGAGGTGTTTGGTTTACCGCTGACCGGCAACCTGGGTGTGCGGATGGTGGAAACCAAACAACAAGCCACCAACTTAACTTATGTGAATGGTGATGCCAGTCAGGGCGCACAATATATTACCGACGAAGCCGGTTTAGTGTCGGACGATTATGCACCTTCCATTGTGGGCATGAAGTACCGCGATTATTTACCTCAGCTCAACCTGAACCTGGCGCTGACCGACAATGACCAGCTGCGTTTTGCCGCCGCCAAAGTGATGTCGCGCCCGCCTATTAACCAGCTGTCGGCTGTGACTACTTTTACCATCGGCAGTAATGGTGATGTGTCAGGCAGCGCCACCAAAAGCCCGTTTTTAAAGCCGTTTTATGCCGAGCAGTTTGATCTGTCGTATGAGCGTTATTTTGAAGATTCCAGCGGCGCTTTGGTGGCTGCGGTGTTTTACAAAAACATTAAATCTTTTATTCAGCAAGACACTATTACCGACTTTGATTTTGCTGCGGCCGGTTTCCCGCTGCCGGCTTATGTGCCAGGTACTGAACCTGGTAACCCGGATGGTTTACCGCCGCGCACGCCTAATCCGATTGGCGATTATTCCACTGCGGTCAACAACGACGAAGGTGGTTATATCCGTGGTGCAGAGCTGGCTTACACCCAGGTGTTTAAGTTTTTACCTGAGTTCTGGCAGGGGCTGGGTCTGAGTGCCAGTTATTCCTACACCGAAAGTGAAATTTCCACTGAGGTGCAAAACGGCCGGCAAAGTTTTAAAGCTGACTTAAAAGGTTTGTCACCCAATGTGTTTACCGTCACAGCCTTCTTTGAATATGAAGGTTTCGAAACCCGCTTAAGTACAAGATTCCGCGATGATTTTGTGTCGGATCAGTCGGCGCTGCAGGATCAGGAAATCCGTTATGAAGCAGAAATGGTGATGGATTATCAGGCCTCCTATCAGGTGACAGAACAACTGGGGCTGTTGTTCCAGGTGAATAACCTGCTGGACGAACCAACCAAAAGTTACTGGGGTGATACCGCCTACACCGGCACCATCCAGTTTTTTGGCCGCCAGTATTACCTGGGCGCCACTTACAGTTTTTAAGGCTGGCTGTTGCTGCGGGGCAAAAGCCCCCGCCTAAACCGAATACACGGAGTGAGCAAAATGAATAAAATGTTGTTAGTGAATCTGGCCAGCCTTAGCCTGACCGCCCTGCTGCTGAGCGGCTGTGGTGGCGCGGGTTCAGACACTGCGCCGGCCCAGTTATTGTTAAGCTGTAATGTACCGCAGGTACCCAATGCCCAGGGCACTGCCTGTGTGGATCCTCAGCCACTGAAATGTCCGGCGCCGCAGTTCCCGGATGCGCGTAACGAAAAATGTATTATTGGTTATAACCCCAAGTTACCTGAGCCTGTGCTTTATGCAGGCCAGAATCAGGCCGTGGTGTTTTTTAATAAAAAAGGCGGTTATGACGGTTATCGTCTGCACACCTGGAATAACGAAAGCTGTGACGCTTATACCACCGACTCTTTAGCAAAATCCTGGGACAATGGCCTGGAAATCAGTGGTGTTGACCCTGTGTACGGCGCTTATTGGCTGCTGAATTTAAAACCCGGAGTTAAAGGCAAAGAAGGCGCCTGCGGTAACTTTATTATTCACGTGGGTACAGACGACGCCGGCAAGGCGCTGGGTGCCAACGACGCCAAAATGGATTTAGGGCCAAAACAACCGGAAAAACTGGTTGCCATGAGCTGGACCTTTAACGCCAATGCTTCGGTATATATTTACCCGATAGATTCATTGGGCGTGCAGATTGCCGACAATGCTGCGCACTGGCTGGATCGCAGCACTTTAGTGTGGAATGGCGATACCGCCGGGGTCAGTAAATTTAAATTGCACCACAGTGCGGCGGCTGATTTAGCCATCGACAGCGACACTTTAACCATCAACGGTGAAGCTGTGGAGCTGACGCCATCAAACTTAACCGACGGCCAAAAAGCGCTGGTGCCGCATCTGGCAAGTTGGCCGGCCTACAAAACCAGTGTCAGCGCTGAACAAGCCAAAACCATGGTGAAAAACCAGCTGGTACTGGCGTCTTACGACTCGGCCAATAAACTGATTGGCGCCTCCTATGTGCAGGCCGCCAAAGTGCTGGATGACTTATACACCAGCGCTGTCAATGACGCTGATGAGGCAACATTGGGTGTAGTGTATGACGGTAGCAACATTAAAACCTCAGTCTGGGCGCCAACAGCACGCAGTGTGAAGCTAAAAGTGTATAACGCCGCCAAAGCTTTAACCGCTACCCACGCCATGACGTTCGATAGCAACACCGGTGTCTGGTCATACAGTGGCGCAGCGGCCAGTTTAAACCGCGCTTTTTATCGTTTTGAAGTGGAGGTGTATCACCCGCAAACGAAAAAAGTAGAAACCATTGAAGCGACCGACCCCTATTCGGTCAATACCGCCACCAATGGCCGTTTCAGCCAGTTTGTGAACCTTGCTGATGCCGACACTAAGCCTGCCTTGTGGGATAACCACGAAGTGCCCGCTGCTGCAAAGCCTGAAGATATCGTGATTTATGAAGGTCATATCCGCGACTTCAGTGCCCGTGATACGTCGGTCTCTGCCGCCAACCGCGGTAAATATCTGGCTTTTACCGAAACCGACTCAGCGCCGGTGCAGCATTTAAAACGTTTAGCGGACAGTGGTTTAACCCACTTTCATCTACTGCCGGCCACAGATATGGCAACAGTCAATGAAGACGCCAGCAAAAGGGTGGATTTAACCTCCACCGTGGCTGAGCTTTGCAAAATCAACAGCAAAGCAGCGGTCTGCCTGGAAAATGGCGCCAGCAAACTGGAAGATATTTTTAAAAGTTATCAAAGTTCGGGTGAAAACGCCCAGGCTTTAGCCGACGCCATGCGCCCAAGCGACAGCTTTAACTGGGGTTACGACCCACATCATTTTAATGTGCCTGAAGGCTCTTATGCCTCCAGCCCTGAAGGTGTGGCCCGTATTAAAGAAATGCGCGCGATGAACCAGGCGCTGCACGGCCTTGGCCTTAGGGTAGTGCTGGATGTGGTGTACAACCACACCAGTTCGTCGGGTCTTTTTGATAACTCAGTGTTCGACAAAATAGTGCCGGGTTATTTCCACCGTTATAACGCTGTGACAGGCGCGATGGAACGTTCTACCTGCTGTGAAAACACCGCCACTGAACACAAAATGATGCAGAAGTTTGTTGCTGATTCTTTAGTGCTGCTTGCCAAAGAATATAAGTTTGACGGCTTTCGCTTTGACATCATGGGCCATCATCCAAAAGATGCCATTTTAGCAGCGCGCGAAGCGGTGAAAGCCGTGGATGCCGACAGCTATTTTTATGGTGAAGGCTGGAATTTTGGTGAGGTGGCCAACGATGCCCGTTTTGTGCAGGCGCGCCAGGCCAATCTGGCCGGTACTGAAGTGGGCACTTTTAACGACAGGCTGCGTGACTCAGTGCGTGGTGCAGCGCTTTTTAGTAACAACGCTGATGTGGGCAAACTACAGCAACAAAACTATATCGAAATTGGCTTAGCCGGTACCTTAAAAGACTTTGTATTAAAAGACTATCAGGGCAATACAGGCACAGCTGGTGGTGTGATCTGGAATGGTCAGCCAGCAGGTTATGCTGCTGATCCGGCTGACATTATTAACTATGTGTCCAAACACGATAATGAGTCCTTATGGGATAAACTGCAGCTGGAGCTGGCCGCAGATATCAACATCGACAACAGGGTGCGTATCCATAATATGGCGCTGGCCATTTCGATGTTGAGTCAGGGTATTCCGTTCCTGCAAATGGGCGATGACTTACTGCGCTCTAAATCACTGGACCGTAACAGTTATGACGCCGGCGACTGGTTTAACTTTGTTGATTTCAGCAAACAAAGCAACAACTGGAACGTGGGTTTACCGCTGGCGCAAGACAACAAAGCCAACTGGACCCGTATTGCGCAGGTAGCCAATAACCCCAATACCACGGCTTATCCGGAACATATCGCTTTGGCATCTGATGTATTTGCCGAGTTTTTGCAAATCCGCAAAAGCAGCCCGCTGTTCCGTTTAACCACGGGCGCTGATGTGATGGCGCGGGTGGGTTTTCACAATATTGGTAAAAACCTGACCCAGGGCCTGATTGTGATGAGCATTGACGACGGCACTGGCCTGACGGATTTAGATCCGGCGCATGATGCCCTGGTGGTGGTGCTGAACGGCACAGCAACGGAGAAAACCCATAAAGTGCCTACAGCTCAGGGTTTTGTGCTGCACAGCGTGCAACAAAATTCAGCGGACTCAAAGGTGCAGGACAGCCGCTTTAATACCGTAGGCAACGACGGTGAATTTGTGGTGCCGGCTTACACAGCCGCAGTTTTTGTGAAGCCACAACAAGGGGCGCAGGGCACTGGCCTTAAAGCCGATGCCACTATGGGCGCGCCTGATATTGCGCCTTATGGCTTAACCACTGTCTTTGTACGTGGTGGCATGAATGGCTGGGGTGAAGTGGATGCCTTTAGTTATGAAGGTTCAGGGGTTTACACTGCACGGGTGACTGTATCAGCCGGAACCCATGAGTTTAAAGTGGCTTCAGCGGACTGGTCGACGGTCGACTTTGGTGCCAAATCAGGCGAACAAGAGGTGCAGTTTGGTGTGGCACAAACCCTGAACCGTCAGGGCGCGAACCTCAAAGCCAACTTTAATGCCGGTACCTATGTGTTTACACTGGACGCCAGTGAGCCAACAGCACCAGTGCTGATGGTCAGTGAATATGTGCCTTATGGCAGTACCAAAGTGTATTTACGCGGTAGCCTCAATGGCTGGAGTGAAAACAATCCGTTTAACTATGCCGGTAACAACAGCTACACAGTGACTGTAAATCTGGCAGCCGGTAACTACGAGTTTAAAGTGGCTTCTGCCGACTGGTCGACTGTTGATTTTGGCGCCGCCGCCGGCGATGGTGTTGATGTAGTATTAGGTGCGGCAAAACCGCTGGGTCGCAGTGGTGCCAATTTAAAACTGGCCCTTGCTGAGGCCGGCAATTATCAGTTTAGTGTGAATGCCAGCGACGTCGCTGCGCCCGTATTGACTGTGACTAAACAGCCTTAAACTGTTATCAGCAAAATACAAAGGCCGGCTTGATTGCCGGCCTTTTTGTTTGATGTTTAACATCAGCTTAAGCTGTAGTTGGCTCTGAAGAGGCTGATCGGGTGTCTTAGTTTGGCGCTGCGATATCTTTGATATCCACATGGCCTTCACCTTTACGATCATAGGGGGCCAGCATTTTTGCCACTTTAAAAGACTGTTCTGCCCGGGCAAAACTAATCAGCGGCATGCCATTACAAACCACTTTATCTACTGCGGTCTGAATTTTGATCCTGTGTTCTTTCAGGGCGTTTTTCAGGCCAAGTCTGTCATCCTGACGGGTTTCAGTGCAAACTTTTACTAAAGCGTTGTAGCCAAAAGGTTGTTGCTCAGTCTGACCTGCGCCAGCCTGGAAGGCAAAACACGCAACCACCAGAGCTGTAGCTAACGAGAATCTTGCTTTCATCTGCGTTTCCTCTGAGTGATGTGATCCCTGCTGATCACGACTGCAGTGTGGCAGAGCCGGCGTTTGGAAACAGGCTGGTTGTGACTAATGGGTGAAGTTTTGAGCCTAAGGGACAAGCGGCAGAAAATCAGTGACGGACGTCACTACAGAGGGATTTTAGTCGTCACTTTCCACTATTAGAGCGGGTTAAATCGAGGGACCACAATATTGCAGGGAAAAGCTGCCGTCTTGTCTGAGCTGAATAATCCGGCCCTGCTGACCACCGGTGTCGCTGTGGCAAAAGCGGATGCCCTGAGCACTGGCAAAACGATGTACCGCCTGCAGATTCTGCTGTCCAACGGCAAAATAATCGCGTTCACCGCCAATGCTGGCACCACCAAATAAACGCCATTGCCAGTGCTGCGCTGGTGCCAGTTGTTGCACAGCGTTGTATAACACCGGCAGGCTGTGGTTGGCAAAACGATAGTCGGCTGCCACTTTGCCCTGACCACCCGGCAACACCAAATGGCAAATGGCCAGATGACCGCTGACGCTGTGGCTGGCGCATACCGCCACACAAGAGCCAAGCAGGGTTTGGATCAAAGGATAACCGGCGCCCACATATAACTCACCGGGTTGCAGATAAAGTTTGCCCGGTCTTGACCAGGCGGTATTGGCAAAATCTCTGTCGGACGGCGCTGAAAACATCATGGTACTGCTTTGTTTGCTGTTGTTGATGCAGGTGTAGCAGTGACGCCGGTAAAAAAACGTACAAAAATGTACAGCGGCGCTGGAAAAAGGCGCCGCTGGTGTTGGAAATAGTTTTTAAAACATAAGGTTAGCTTGTATTGATGCCGCTGCGGTTTATTTTTCAGCGGATGACAGATTTGGCTCTGTGTCTGAGCATCTGTGCTGGCAGCAATAAAATCACTAAATTAAATAGTCGCGTAATAACGACTGCAGCTCACGTTTAAAACGGCGCGACACCGGCACCAGGCTGTGGTCGGTTAGTTCCAGCAAATATACCCCGCGCTGCAAACTCAGCTGCTTCAGATGGTGTAGGTTCACCAGCGTCGAGCGGTGAATTTGCACAAAACATTTGGGCAACCTGGGCAAAATGGCTTTAAGGGTATCGCGCACCACATGATTGCCGTCTGTGGTGTGAATACACAAATAATTGCCGGCCGATTGGATCATCAGTACACCGGGTTCATCCAGGCTCAACATCGAATGGCCATTGTGAAACTTTAGTTTGGCCGGGTAAGGGCTGTAACTTTGTTCCGGCTGCTGGCGCAGCAAACTGTGGGCATTCATTAAAGTGCGCGCAAGATGCAGCCGGCTGACCGGTTTTAATAAAAAATTAAAGGCATAACTTTCCACCGCCAGATAAGCATCCTGTTCGCGGTGGCTTTGGGCTATCAGCAGCGGCGGCTGATAAGGGGTTTTGTCACTGAACAGCAGCTGCTCGTCGGGCAAACCCGGCAAATGCATATCCAGAAAGATTAAGTCGGGTGGTTCTTTACACTGCTGCAGCAGTTCTTCGTAGTCGTGACAACAACTTTGCAGCTGCAAATTGGGGTAATAACTTAACAGTCCTAATAAGTGACGACAGGATTGCAGATCACTGTCGGCGACCATCAATTTTAGCGGGGGCATTCCTTGCTCCATGCTCAGGTTTCAGGTGCCTCAGTATAGGCGTTGCTCTGCGGTAGCACCAAAGCGGATACCGCTAAAAATCATTCGGTAACAATAAGTTAAACTGACTTGTTTGGGTTATATTTCTGTGATTTTCTTGCGCATCCAAGCCTGAATTTGGCGAAAATCGCTAACGCCGATGCTGTTCTGCTTACAACTTTTCACATTTTAGGGAAGCCCTTACATGGTAGGGCAACAGCAGTGCTGTCAACTTAAGCGGCCAGTTGGCGGAAGCAGCATAAAAAAAGCCGGTGCGGGCACCGGCTTTGTTCAGTCAGCATACATGGTGCTGCGGTTGTGTGCTGTTAGTTCACCGCAGTTTTTAAACCACGGCGGATGAGCAGTGCATCTGTAGTTGGTTCCTGACCACGGAAGTTTTTATAAGCTTCCATTGGTGGCAGGGTGTTGCCGACAGATAAAATGTGTTTACGGAAGTTCACGCCGTTTTCCAGTTTCAGGCCACCCTGAGACTGCACAAAAGCGTAAGCGTCTGCTGCCAGAATTTCTGACCACATATAAGCGTAATAACCGGCTGAATAACCGCCGCCAATAGAGTGGCTGAAGTAGGTTGATTTATAACGTGGTGGCACTGCAGCAATGTCTACACCGTGTTTTTTCAGTGCGTCTTGCTCAAATTTTTCCACGTCAGGAATTTCAGTGCCTGGTTTTAACGCATGCCATTCCATATCCACTAAAGCGGCCGCCATATATTCCAGAGTGTCAAAACCCTGGTTAAAGCTGCGTGACTTCATAATTTTTGCCAGCAGTTCAGCCGGAATGGCTTCACCGGTTTTGTAGTGTTTGGCGTAGTTGGCAATCACTTCAGGATAAGCTGCCCAGTCTTCCTGGAAGGTTGACGGGAATTCAACAAAGTCACGGGACACTGAAGTACCAGCCAGCGTCGGGTATTTTACTTTGGAGAAAATACCGTGCAGGCCGTGACCTAATTCGTGGAACATAGTCGTCACATTGTCATAGCTCACCAGGGTTGGTTCGCCGGCCGGGCCTTTTGGAATGTTCATCACGTTCACCACAACTGGCTTGGTGCCGGCTAAGTCGCTTTGATCCACAAAAGAGCTCATCCAGGCGCCACCACGTTTGCCGTCACGGGCAAAATAGTCAGCGTAGAAAATAGCAATGCTGCTGCCGTCGGCGTCAAACACTTCATAAGCTTCTACATCCGGGTGGTAAACCGGTAAGTCAGGGCGTTTTTTGAAGCTAATACCAAAGAGTTTGTTCATGGTGAAGAACACACCGTCGTGCAGTACACGGTTAAACTCAAAGTATTGTTTTACTTCGTTCTCGTCTAAGTCATATTTGGCTTTACGTACTTTTTCAGCATAGAACTCCCAGTCCCATGGCTGCAGTTCAAAATCACCGCCAGTGGTTTTGATCATTTCCTGAATGGCAGCGGCTTCGAGTTTGGTGTTGGCAACCACGGCCGGCACCATGCTGCCCAGCATATCCATCACCGCCTGAGGTTTTTTCGCCATGGCTTTTTCCAGCTGGTAATCGGCCCAGCTATCAAAACCTAACAGTTGCGCACGTTCAGCACGAATTTGCGCCAGGCGGGCCACCAGAGGTCTGTTGTCGGTTTCACCTTTGGTGCCGCGGTAAGCCGAAGCTTCCCAGATTTGCTGACGCAGTTCACGGTTTTCCAGCACAGCTAACGCAGGCTGACGGGTGGTGTTGGTCAGCTCAATCACATATTTGCCTTCCTGACCACGGGCTTTAGCGCCTTCAGCAGCAGCCTGAATTTCAGCTTCTGAAAAACCAGCCAGTTTGGCTTTGTCATCGACAAAAATTGCGATGTCTTTGGTGATTTTCAACAGGTTCTGGCTGAACTGGTTGGTCAGCTTGGAATGTTCTTCGTTTAAAGCGCGGATCTTGGTTTTTTGCTCGTCAGTTAAAAGTGCACCGGCGCGGACAAAACGGTCGTAATACACTTCAGTTAAACGCAGTGACTCAGCATCCAGGTTCAGGTTGGCGCGGTTGTCATAAATGGCTTTCACGCGGGCAAACAAAGTCGGGTTTAAGTTAATGTTGTCGCCATGAGCGGCCAGTTTTGGTGCCATTTCTGATTGGATTTTCAGAATGTCCGGGTTGCTGATAGTGCCGGTCATATTAAAAAACACTGAGCTGGCGCGGTCCAGCAGCGCACCACTTTGTTCCATGGCCACAATGGTATTTTCAAAAGTGGCGGCTTCAGGGTTGTTGGCAATTTTTTCAATTTCAGCAGCGTGTTCGGCAATGCCCTGTTCCATGGCTGGCTGATAATGTTCAACCTTAATTTTGTCAAATTCAGGTGCCTGATATTGCAGTGAACTTGGCTGTAACAGCGGGTTGCTGGCTGTGACAGCGGCTGTTTTATCAGCGGCGGCAGCAGGGGCAGCACTTTGAGCTTGTTGTTCAGCTTGCGCAGGGGCTTTATTGTCAGTACAGGCGCTTAACGCCAGCACTGCTGCAACTGTGGTTGCAACCATGGTCTTTTTCATCTTGTGTTCCTTGGAATTCACGGGGAGCTGTTGTTGCCGGATGGCAAATAAACGTTCCGAGTATGCCAAAGAGCGGGCTGCTGTCACGCAGTTTTTCAGCCAAAAGCCGCTACTTTGCGTTAAATAACAGCGCAGGTGCTGCAAAAGCTGAATTTTGTCAGCCATACTGGGGGCAGCCGGTGCAAAAACTGATGGCAAAACGCCGCTTATTTGTCAGTGTTTTCAGTTTATTAACATCGTGGGCCAGCGCCTGTTGTGACAACAAGCTGGCTTTAACAGGCAAGAGCCTGGCTCTGCATGTCTGGCCTGCGATACGAACCCCAAAGCCACAGCTGTGACTATACCCAAATCAAGAGGACAGTTATGTACAGTATGACCGAAGTACCCTTGAGCGATCCTGCCTTACTTGCGCTGTTTAAGGCGTTATCTGATGCCCTGGGTCACACTGCACAGGAAGATCCGCAACAACTGTTGATGAATGGTGCCGATGTGCTGGTGGCTGTGCTGGCCTGGCATGACGGTAAGGCTGTGGGTTGTGGTTTGTTACTGAAATTTAATGACAGCACTGCCGAAATTAAACGCATGTACTCGCGTCAACCCGGCGTTGGCACTGCGGTGCTGGCTTATCTGGAAAACTATGCCCGTCAGCATGGTTTTCAAAAACTGGTGGGCGCAGCACGTATTATCAACAGCAAAGCGGTAAACTTTTACCTGCACAAAGGTTTTAAAAAGTGCGCCAGTTATGGCAAATACAAATACAGCTCGCAGTCGATTTGTATGGAAAAACTGCTTAGCTCGTGACTGTGAACATCGGCACCGGCCGGCGGATTTTCCCCGGCCAGTGGCTGGAACCCTGTTATTTTCTGTTTTTGCTGCTTGAGAAAATCTGCACCCACCCATAACTCAGGTTATTATCCTGTTTATCTTTTTTGCATGTCGCAACACCCGGGGTTTTTATGGACAATCTGTTATTTAATTTCACGGCGTTACCGCCTTTTTCCAAAATCAGTGCTGATATGGTGTTGCCTGCGGTGGAAAAGGCATTGGCCGAATGCCGCGCTGCGGTAGAGCAGGCGGTACAAAGCCGTCCGGTCAGCTGGCGGTCGTTGATTGAAGCCACCGAAGCAAGTTCCGATCATTTAAGCCGCCTTTGGTCGCCGGTGTCGCATTTAAACTCGGTGGTGTCATCACCTGAGCTGCGTGAAGCTTATGAAAGTTGCCTGCCGCTGTTGTCAGATTTCAGCACCTGGCTGGGGCAACACGAAGGTTTGTATCAGGCTTATCTGGAGCTGAGTCAAAGCGCTGAATATCAGAGGCTCAGTAGTGCTCAGCAAAAAGTGATTCAAAACGCGCTGCGTGACTTTAAATTGTCGGGCATCGGGTTGTCGGACGCGAAAAAACAGCGTTATGGTGAAATTCAAAGCCGGTTATCTGATTTATCCTCCACCTTCTCCAACCATTGTTTAGATGCTACCCAGGCCTGGTTTAAGCAGGTGACAGACGAAAGCCTGCTGGCTGGTTTACCGGAGGATGCCAAACTTGCCGCCGCAGAAGCGGCGCAAAGTCGTGAGCTGGACGGTTATGTGTTTACGCTGGAATTCCCAAGTTATATCGCGGTGATGACCTACGCCGATAACGCCGGGCTTCGCGAAGAAATGTACCGTGCTTATTGCACCCGCGCTTCAGATCAGGGCCCAACCGCCGGTCAGTTTGACAACAGCGCCATTATTGAAGAAACGCTGGCGCTGAAACACGAGTTGGCCACTTTGCTCGACTTTAATAACGCCGCTGAAGAGTCGCTGGCGACTAAAATGGCAGAGAGCCCGGCTCAGGTGCTGGAGTTTTTATCTGATTTAGCCAAACGCGCCAAACCTCAGGCCAAACAGGATTTAGCTGAGCTGCAGGCTTTTGCCAGCGCAGAACATGGCCAAAGCAGTCTCAATGCCTGGGATATCGCTTATTATTCGGAAAAACTGAAAATGGCCAAATACGCCATTTCTGACGAGGTATTAAGGCCGTATTTCCCTGAGCCTAAGGTGCTGAGCGGTTTATTTACCGTGCTGCAGAAACTTTTTGGTGTCACGGTCGAGCAGCAGCAAGGCGTGGATGTGTGGCATCCGGATGTGAAGTTTTACCGCATTCTGGATAACAAAGGTGAACTCAGAGGCAGTTTTTACCTGGATTTATACGCCCGCGCCAAAAAACGCGGTGGCGCCTGGATGGACGTGTGTCAGGACAGGTTATGGCGTGCCGACGGCAGCCTGCAACACCCTGTGGCTTACCTGACCTGTAACTTTAATAAACCTGTGGGCGGCAAGCCGGCGCTTTTTACCCATGATGAAGTGGTGACTTTATTCCACGAATTTGGTCATGGCCTGCATCATATGCTGAGCAAAGTAGACGCCAGTGCCGTTGCCGGTATTCATGGCGTGCCATGGGATGCAGTGGAGCTGCCAAGCCAGTTTATGGAAAACTGGTGCTGGGCGCCTGAAGCTTTGCAGGTGATTTCCGGCCATTATGAAACGGGCGAGCCACTGCCACAGCAACTGCTGGATAAAATGCTGGCGGCGAAAAACTTCCAGAGTGCGATGTTTTTAGTGCGTCAGCTGGAATTTGCCTTGTTTGATTTCCGCTTACACGCTGAATATCAGCCTGAGCTCGGCGGCCGGGTGCAGCAGTTGCTGGATGAAGTGCGTGCCGAAGTGTCGGTAATAGTTCCGCCACGTTTTAACCGCTTCCAGCACAGCTTTAGTCATATTTTTGCCGGTGGTTATGGCGCAGGGTATTACAGCTATTTATGGGCCGAAGTGCTGTCGGCCGACGCCTTTAGCCGCTTTGAAGAAGAAGGTGTATTTAACGCAAAAACCGGTGCCGACTTCCTGGCCTGTATTTTAGAGCGGGGGGGCAGCGCCGAGCCAATGGAGCTGTTTAAAGCGTTCCGGGGCCGCGAACCGTCCAATGCTGCGTTATTACGCCATATGGGCATTCACGCCGGAGCTGCCGCCTGATGCGCGGCGCAGGCTTCCAGGGGAGTGCAGCAAAGCGGCCGCTGCTGTTTGCAACATTCTTCATTGCAGCACTGGCTGGCTGCAGCCCCAAACCGCAACAGGCCGGGGTTACGCCCACTGCCGACAGCAGTCAGGCGTCTGCAGCTCAGGTTGCAACTGAGCCACAAACACCAGCATCCGCCGAGGTAGTGATGAATAAAGAACAACAACTGCCGGCCGCAGTGGGCAGAAACGAACTGCAGGCCATGTATCAGGACATTGTGCAGCTGGTGGGCCAGGCCAAAGCCAGCTCGGTGGCGCAGTGTCGGGTGGTGGGGCTTGGTGCCAAACCTTGTGGCGGGCCGCAGTCTTATCTGGTGTATTCCGCTGAACAAGGCAACGAAACTGAACTGTTGGCCAAAGTGGCACGTTATAACCTGCTGGTACAACAGCATAATCAGCAGCTTGGGCTTATTTCTGACTGTGCTGTGGTGCCCAAACCCGGTGTGGTGTTGGTGGAAGGTGTTTGTCAGGCTGGGCCGCCGGGCGATCTAATGTAACAGGCTTATGTAACCGCCTGATGTTACAGGGCGATATCAGCGTCTGATAAAAAGCAAATGAAGTAACACCAGACTCAGCCGAAGCGACTGAGTCTGGGCTTTAAAAAGGAAGGGCCTATGGCCAAAGTGGAAAAGGTGTCGCAGATTTATCAGCGGGCACTGGAGCGTAAAGGTGGTGAAGCTCAGCTGCAGTTATTATTGGGGCAACAGCCGCTCAGCACTGCAAAACTGATGCAATACCAGGACAGCGACTGGCTGGCTGCTTTTAGCAAAAAAGTATTTCAGAGTGGTTTTGTCTGGCGGGTGGTCGAGCAAAAGTGGCCGGGTTTTTGCGAAGTGTTTTTTGATTTTTCCATCGAAAAAATGCTGCTGATGAGCGATGAAATGCTGGCGGCCAAAGCGCAGGACCCACGGATTATCCGTAACGGCAGCAAGGTGCTGACCATCAGACACAACGCACTGATGATTGACGATTTAGCCCGAGAGCATGGCAGTTTTGCTGCGCTGGTCGCACAGTGGCCAACAGACAATATTATTGGCCTGTGGCAGCTGTTAAAGCAGCGTGGCGCCAGGCTGGGTGGCAATACCGGCCCTTATGCGCTGCGCGCTATGGGCAAAGACACTTTTTTATTAAGCCATGATGTGGAAGCTTATTTACGCGCTTATCAGGTGATTGATGGTGGTTTAACCAGCAAAAGCAATCTGCAAAAAATTCAGGCGCAGTTTAATCAGTGGCAACAAGAATCGGGCTTGAGCCTGACCACTTTAAGCCGCCTGGTGGCGCTCAGTAGCGGTGACAATTATCTGGGGCTCACTGGCGCCGGTGCGGCTGACATGGCGGACAACGCATGACAATACAGCCTGAACATCAGTTACTGGCAACAGAAAATCTGCCGGCAGAGATCCAAAATGCCGCCGCCGGTTTTGGCATCAGCCTGGCAACGTCTGTGACTGGCTGGCATTTAGCCTGGACCGGTGAAGCGCTGGTGCTGCGTAGCACCGAACTTGCCAAACAAGGTGATATTCTGGTGGATTTTGCCAGTGGCGCTGCCACTTACCGCCGCAAATTTGGGGGTGGTAAAAGTGAAGCTATTGCCAAAGCTGTAGGCCTGAGTAAAAAAGCCGGTTTAACCGTGATAGACGCCACCGCTGGTCTTGGCCGCGATGCACTGGTGCTGGCAAGCCTGGGCGCTCAGGTCACTTTAGTCGAGCGTAATCCTTCAGTGGCGCTGCTACTGTGGGACGGTTTACGCCGTGCCAGGCTCGACCCTGAAGTGTGCGACTGGTTGCCACAGCGCATGCAGCTGGTATTTCAAAGTGCGGCACAGGCGCTGCAAACTTTGCCTGCACCCGATGTGGTGTATCTGGATCCGATGTTTCCGGCGCGGGAAAAATCCGCTGCGGTCAAAAAAGAAATGCGTGCTTTTCATGATGTGGTGGGCAGCGACCCAGACGCCGATGGCTTGCTGGCACTGGCGTTTCACCTCGCCGGCAAAAGGGTGGTGGTCAAAAGGCCGGGTTATGCGGAGTTTCTGGCCGGGCAAAAACCCAGTATGAGCATTGAAGGTAAAAACAACAGATTTGATGTGTATGTAAAAGCAGCGCTGGATTAAACCAGCGCGATTTTTTTGCATCTGAAACAAAAAACAATAATTTTAATCGCATGATGAAGAACAACAGGAGCAACCCATGATCAAGGTTGGCGATAAATTACCGGAAGTCAGCTTTCAGCGACTGACCGACAATGGGGTGGTGACTTTAACCACTAAAGAAGTATTCAGCGGCGAAACCGTGGTGTTATTTGCACTGCCGGGCGCCTTTACGCCAACCTGCAGCGCTGCGCATTTACCTGGCTTTGTTGAGCTGGCCGAGCAGTTTTTTCAGGCAGGGGTGGACCGTATTATCTGCACTGCGGTCAACGATGCTTATGTGCTGGACGCCTGGGGTAAACAACAAAACGCCGGTGACATTCTGTTTTTAGCCGACGGTGCCGGCCGTTTTGCCACCGCCTGTGGTTTAGCAACCGACAGCGGCGACTTTGGCGGCCTGCGCTCTTTACGCTACGCCATGATAGTGGAAGACGGAGTGGTGCAACTGTTAAATGTGGACGCGCCCAAGACTTTTGAGCTGACCAAAGCGGAAGTGCTTTTGGAGGCAGTGAAGCAGCGTTCTGCCTCTTAATTGCTGGCCTGCTTTGGGCGGGCGGCTTTTGGCTTTTTGGTTTTTATATAAAAATTAAGGCGTACTCGTTATAGGCGGTGCGCCTTTTTTGTTTGGTTTTCAGCTTGCAGCTGATGGCGCTGTTGAAGCGGAGACTCGCCTCCGCGGGCGAGTCACTTTTTGTGTCGACAAAAAGTGACGCAAAAAACGACCCCGGTAAGCCTTCGAAAGCCCGCTAAAAATCAAAAGTTTGAGGCGCCGCCAAAACTCAGCGGCTGCTACCGTCAGCCGCTTCAAACAGTTGGCGTCTTAAAACCTCAAACTTTCAATTTTTATCGGCTCGGCTTAAAGGGGAGGAAAAGCGCTGGCTTGGAGATTGGTCTTTTTTATTTAAACACAGCAATAGATGGAGCCTGTTGTAAGTGATTTATTGCAAATTAACTATGCGGGTTTATCCACGCTTTCACACCAGTCAAAAAATGATACTGTTGTAACTACTTGTCGTGACTCATATTTCTGTGTAACTTCAGCATATTGTTAAAAGAAAGAAGGGATGAACCATGATTTAAAGCGTGGTTTACCCTTTTGATTAAATTGTTAGCCATATAGGCATGCATAGAGAGATTTTTATGAAGTATCTAGTTGTCTTAGTTCTATTGATGCAGTCGCTCTTTTTATGTGCCGAACCAGCTTTAGAAGTAAAAAAATTACTTGAGACCTCCCCAGACACTATCGAAGAGTCGATGGATAGCATTGATTCATTGAAAATGTTAAAGAAACAAGGTGTCATAGATGAAAAGGCTAATGTTCAAGGTGATTATCATCATTTTTACTTTCCGAAGAAAGAAATAGTAATGTTTGGTGCAAAATTAATCGCGTTGGATCATGAATATCTCACTGACTATATAGGCTGCTGTGTTAATCCAGGCGTGGCAGTTGTGCTGAAAAAAATGGATGGTTTTAATTCTAATGAGATTGATGCTTTTGCAAAGCAACATTCGTGCAATATAAATGATATAGAGAAAGCCCACCTTTCAGATTTAGTAATTAAGCAGGTTGGTCTCGCAAATGAGAAAGCGTTTTTGTTTCAACTTTCATGTAAACAGAACGACAAAATTCATGAATATTAAACAGTTTGGTTTTAGTTTGAGTCGTTGATGTTCGGTTTTACGGCTAACAAGGTGCGGCACTTTGCGGCCTGCGGCCGCGGCGACGCTCACCAAAGTTCGCGCGCGTGCGCTTATAGTTAACGAGCATTATGAAATATTTCTTAAATCCAAAATCACTTTCCTTGCTCATAGTTCTTAGTATGGCTATGTGGGGATATCTGGGTTTA
>FWPV01007460.1_pt1 | contig 19819 bp, 16 predicted proteins | sample 2228371 | NCBI WGS metagenome assembly FWPV01 (sample SAMEA103939776, study PRJEB20133) | metagenome | reverse complement strand
GTTTCGCGTTTGTGCTGGGTTTTGTGCGCTGCGCAGGCTTAGCCTGCGCAGCGCCTTTGTTACCCCCGCGTCAAAAACGCGCCTGTCTCTGCCTGGGGCAGCAGGCGCCCGTTATATGCTTGTTTATTGGTACCGAAATGATTTTTACAGGGGTGCATTCAGCATGGGGCACGCTTTTGTACTATAGATAAAAAATCATTCTTGAATTTCATGATTGACAATGCCACAATAAAAACGTGCACTCAATCAAATGTGTTCAACGCTTTTCTTATTGCAACACGATTCTGTGACGTGGTGAAAACATGAAAACAAAGCTTTTTATTTTGCTCATTTTTCTTTTTGGATTGATACTGTCTTCTGTACAGACAAATTCAATCCTTCTGGCTCAGGCTGCGGGGATTGCCCCGGCAAGCGCTTCGCTACGTTTTTATGGACACGGTGTCGGGGATATAGACCGGGTAAAGATTAGCCTGGATGGGCCCCCGACTGCGGCAGATGTCGGTCAAGACTTCACGCTTGAATTTTGGCTAAAAGCTCAGCCTGGTGCGAATACTTCCGCGCTCTGCACAGAAGGCGGCGTCAACTGGATTAATGGCAACATTATCCTTGACCGTGATATTTACGGCGATGGCGACTATGGGGATTATGGGGTTTCGTTAGCAGGCGGGCGAATTGCCTTTGGTGTGGCGCGTGGGGCTTCTGCACATACCATCTGTGGTACATCGAATATTGCTGATGGAGTCTGGCATCATGTCGCGTTGACGCGCAGCAGTAGCAGCGGTCAGATGCGCATTTATGTAGACGGAGAATTGCAGCGTCAGGATACCGGCCCAACTGGGGATATCTCTTATCGCGATGGGCGAGCGACTTCGTACCCGAATAGCGATCCATTTTTAGTCATTGGCGCAGAAAAACACGACGCAGGCCCAGAGTATCCTTCCTTCAATGGCTGGCTGGATGAACTGCGTATTTCTTCAACGGTGCGGTATAGCGCAAACTTTGCGCCGCCGCAAACACCCTTTGTAACTGACCTGTTTACAGCGGCCTTATACCATTTCGATGAGTTTGTTGGCAGGCCGTGTATGGGTACGGTGCTCGATTCGTCAGGTAATGGGGCAGGTGGTATATGTCAATACGGCGGCAGTGCGCCATCAGGCCCCATATATTCGGCAGATACACCTTTTTGGCGGTTACCCCAGCCGAATGTGCCCAATCTAGACCCGGCACGCTTTAGTATCACGCTTGTCACCACCGGGCTATCGCAGCCGGTTTTTGTGACGCATGCTGCCGACGGTACGGGTCGGCTGTTTATTTTGGAACGTACAGGAACGATTCGCATCCTTAAGGCAGGAGAATTGCTGACCACGCCATTCTTGAATATGCAATCTATTGTCAATGCCTCTTCTGGAGAGCAGGGGTTGCTGACTTTGGCGTTTCATCCAAACTTTAGCAGTAACGGTTATTTTTATACTGTGCATACTAACACAGCTGGAGCGTTGGTGTTGTCACGTTTTACAGCCTCACCGCCAAATTCAGACACGGTCAGCTTTTCGAGCCGCATGGAAATTTTAGCCATCCCTCATCCCACCTATCAAAATCACAACGGAGGTACGCTGGCATTTGGTCCCGATGGCTACCTGTACTGGTCTACTGGCGATGGCGGCGGTGGCGGCGATCCGGATAACAATGCGCAAAATTTGAATGTGCTGTTGGGCAAAGTGTTGAGGCTGGATGTAGATAATCCGCCTTACGCTATACCGGTCACCAATCCGTTTTATAACAGCGCCAATCCATCCATCAAAAAGGAAATTTGGGCTTACGGATTGCGTAACCCGTGGCGCATGTCTTTCGACCGCCTGACAGGTGATTTGTTTATTGCGGATGTCGGTCAAAACAGCCGGGAAGAGGTCAATTTTCAACCTGCCACAAGCGCTGGCGGCGAAAATTATGGTTGGCGAGTCATGGAAGGCAGCCTGTGTTATAACCCTGCCAGCGGTTGTGACCAGAGTGGAAAAGTATTACCCATAGCGGAATACACACACAGCCTGGGCTGCTCGATAACGGGTGGGTACGTTTATCGTGGTCAGAATTACCCAAGTTTGAGCGGGCATTATTTTTATGGCGATTATTGCTCTGGGCGAATTTTTGATTTGCGATACGTGCAGCCCACAGGCTGGATAGCAACAGAAGTGATGGACACCCCCTACAATATCACTTCCTTTGGAGAGGATGAAAACGGCGAAATTTACTTTACGGATTACTTTGGCGGCGCCATTTATCGTTTAGGTTATGTTCAATCTTCTTTTGCAGATGTTCCAACGAGCTACTGGGCCTGGCAGTATATCGAAGCAATCTACGCAGCGGGCATCACCGGCGGCTGCGGCACGTCGCCGCTCATTTACTGCCCTGGCAACATCGTCACGCGCGACCAGATGGCCGTCTTCCTGATGCGCGGCATCCATGGCGCGGAGTACACCCCGCCTGCGGTGGGGAGCAGCACCGGTTTTGCGGATGTACCCATCACGCACTGGGCTGCAGCCTGGATAAAGCAATTTGCGCTGGAAGGCGTTACGGCGGGCTGTGGCGGCGGCAACTACTGTCCCTTTAGCCCGGTAACGCGTGAGCAGATGGCTGTCTTCTTGCTGCGCGCCAAATACGGCGCGTCGTACACGCCACCGCCGGTGGACGGCGGCACAGGCTTTGCGGATGTGCCCGTCACGCACTGGGCGGCAGCCTGGATCAAGCAGCTGGCAGCCGAGGGCATCACGGGCGGCTGCGGCGGCGGCAATTACTGTCCATCCAGCCCGGTAACGCGCGACCAGATGGCGGTATTCTTGCAGCGTACATTTGGGCTGCCGCTGCCATAAGCGGGTTTTTACCGTTTCGCGTTTGTGCTGGGTTTTGTGCGCTGCGCAGGCTTAGCCTGCGCAGCGCCTTTGTTACCCCCGCGTCAAAAACGCGCCTGTCTCTACCTGGGACAGCAGGCGGCGCAGGTCGGCGCTGTGCATGATGATGCCCACATCGCGCATGCCAGAGCCGAGTGAAATTTCATCGTGCGCCCATACGTTTTCGTCCGCCAGCACGCGCAGCGGATTGACCAACCCCAACGGTGAAACCGCGCCGATGACGTAGCCAGTGACGGCCAACACCTCATCTGCGCTGGCCAGCGTCAGGCGCGATTGTCCCAGGTAGGCGCGCAAGGCAGGCCAGGAAATTTGCCCCGGCCCGGCGGCCAGCACCATTACAAAATTCCCCTCGCCTAAACGGAACAGGATACTGCGCACCACCTGTTCGGGCAATTGCCCGCGTTCGGCGGCGGCTTGCTCCAGCGAGGTAACCGGCCCCGCATGCCTGAAAACCCTGTGCGGGATGTTGCGTTTGGTCAGGTATTGCGAAACAGGCGGAATAGCATCAGCCATAGCGTAACTATACCCTAAACAAAAGAGTTAGGGAACGTTGCCGGTCGGGGCTGTCAGGGTTTTCCGAAAGTCCGGAATCATGTCACTGCGAGGCGTTCTTCGCCGAAGCAGTCTCCCGTTGAACGGGCATGATCGGGGGGCCCAGGGAGATTGCTTCGGCGCACAAACCGTTCCCAGCAATGACATCACCACTTTAAGAAAGCCCTGCAGTTAGCGCTGTCGGTTTAGGGCGTAAAATGTATTTGTTGTTATAATAATCACAATTCAATCCATTATCTCAATACGGAGGACGGTTTCTATGTTGTTTTCAGCGTTCCTGGCAGAAGGCGGCGGACATAGCGGCGGTGAATACGCCTGGCTGGTATGGGTTGCCCTGGTAATCTTTGTGTTGATGGTCTTCCTGGGCTGGTTGGTGTCGAGCAAAGGTTGGCTGAAGCCCGAAGAAGAGGTGGTTACGGGCGGACATGGGCACGATGCACACGGGCACGCCGAACACGCTCAAACGGCAGTGGCCCATGCTGCATCGGTTGCCGCAGATGACCTGAAAATTATCGAAGGCATTGGCCCTAAAGTGCAGCAATTGCTCAACCAGCATGGCATTCACACCTTTGCCCAGTTGGCCGCTGCCGATGTGGCGCAGGTCAAATCCTGGCTCGAGGCCGCCGGTTACGGTTATATGGACCCCGGCAGTTGGCCCCAGCAAGCCGACCTGGCGGCCAAAGGCGACAGCGAAGGCCTGCAAAAATTGCAAGACAGTCTGAAAGGCGGGCGGACAGCCGCCTGAGTTTATTCAGAAAGTGAACCTGACGGGTGCGCGGCCGCCTGTCAGGTTTTTTTGTTATGGAGTGACCATGCAAGCGATTTATGTGGATAAGGACATTCCGCGCGTCTTGTTGACCAAAGCCATTGCCCCGCGCTGGCCCGGCTTTGTCTGGACGCCCCTTTCGGCCGCGCGGGCTGCGCACCTGCCCGACCCCGCCCTGCCCGGACCGCGTTGGCTGCGCGTGCGCAACGAGCGCTGCGGCATTTGCGCCAGCGACCTTTCGCTGCTCTTCGTTCACGCCGACCCGGCAGTGGCCCCGGCGGCTCTGCCTGGTCTTAGCCGATTCTGGCTGGGGCACGAGACGGTCAGCGTTGTGGAAGAGGTGGGCCCCGGCGTAACGCGCTTCAGGCCGGGCGACCGGGTGGTGATGGATACGCATTTTGCCGGGGCTAACTGCCTCACGCTGGAGATTGAACCCCGCTGCCGTTACTGCGCCGAGGAAGATTATCACTTCTGCATCAACAAATCGGAGCCGGGGCCGCGCGGACTGGGCGGCGGCTTTGGCGATACCTACGTCACGCACGAATCCGCTGTCTACCCGGCCGACCCAGCCCTGACGCTCGACCAATTGGCCCTTACCGAGCCGCTCTCCATTGCCGTGCACGGCGTGATGCGTCATCCACCCCGGGCAGGCGATAAGGTGCTGGTGATTGGGGCGGGCATCATTGGGCTGCTTACCATTATGGTCGTGCGCGCGCTTGCGCCCCAGTCCGAAATCACTGCCATTGCGCGTTACCCGCACCAGCAAGCCATGGCCGAGAAGTTGGGCGCCAAACACATTCTGACCGGGCGCGAGGGATACGCCGCCATTGCCCGCCTGACGGGTGGCAAGTTCTTTTCCGCTCCGCTCAACCAGGGCGTGGTGATTGGCGGTTATGACCTGGTTTATGACTGCGTGGCCGACCCGCGCACCGTGAATGATGCCCTGCGCTGGACGCGCGCCAACGGCAAGGTGGTGATGATTGGCGCGCACATGGCCCCCATGCCTAAAGTGGACCTTTCGCCGGTCTGGTATCACCAGGTGGAACTGGTAGGGACGTATGGGCACGGCATGAACGACTGGCAAGGTCAGCGCAAGCACACCTACGCCTGGGTGTATGATTACTTCCGTCAGGGCGCGTTTGATATTGACGGACTGATTACCCACCGCTTTCCGCTGCGGGAGTACAAAGCCGCTATTCGCGCGGCAACCGCCAAGGGGCGCGAGCGGGCCATCAAGGTTATGTTCCATGCCGATTAAACGGCGACCCACTGGCGGGTAGTGAAAGTGTTTTAGCGGATGAACGACCGGGCGGCCTGCGGCTTCCCGGTCTTTTTTGCTATCAAAACGCATCAGATTTTCTATTTCGGTGTTTTACTGCTGGATTTCTGATAAAAAAGATATAAATATCGGATATAATGCGGTGTTTGTATCTAAAGACTGGACAAAACCCGGACAAAATTCCGGATAAATTGATGGAGAGAGCATGGAAAAAGAAAAGTTATTGCAAATGTACTATGAAATGGTGCTCATCCGCCGTGTGGAAGAACGCGGCGCCGAGCTGTACCAGGCCGGTAAGATTGGCGGCTTTATGCACCTCTACATCGGGCAAGAAGCAGTCAGCACCGGGCTCATTGCCGCGCGCGAACCGCGCGACCGCGTGATTACCGCTTACCGCGACCACGGCGTGGCGCTCAACTGCGGCATTTCGGCGAACGAAGTGATGGCCGAACTGCTGGGCAAGGTGACCGGTATGTCGAAAGGCAAGGGCGGTTCGATGCACATGGCCAGCGTGGAAAAGAACATGTGGGGCGGGCATGCCATTGTGGGTGGGCATTTACCTGTTGCCGCCGGGTTGGCCCTGGGCGACCAGTACGCCGGGAATGACAACATCACCATCTGCATGTTCGGCGATGGCGCAACCAACATCGGTTACTTCCACGAGGCGCTCAACCTTTCTAAGATTTGGAATTTGCGCGTGCTGTGGGTGTGTGAAAACAACCAGTATGGCATGGGCACATCGGTTGAGCGCGCTTCGGCAGTGGATGAGATTCGCCAGAAGGCCGAAGGCTATAGCATGAAGAACAGCCAGGTGGACGGCATGGATGTAATGAAGGTCTACGCTGCTGCCCGCGAGGCAATAGACTTTGTGCGCAAAGAAAGCCAGCCATATTTCCTGGAGGTGAATACCTATCGCTTCCGCGGGCACTCGATGGGTGACCCCGAACGCTACCGCAGCCAGGAAGAAGTCAAAAAATGGCAGGATAACGACCCCATTGGCATTTTCCGCAATTATTTGCTGGAAAATAAACTTGCCTCGGCTGCCGAACTGGATGCGATTGAAGCCCGCGCCGACGAAGAGACCAACAAGGCCGTGGCGTTTGCCGAGGCCAGCCCCGAACCCGCCCCCGAAGAGTTGTGGACGGATGTTTACGTAGATTTCAAGGCGCGCTAATTCGGCAACCCGATATTCGATAATTCGGTAATTCGATGCTTCGATCATTCGATAGGCTGTTTACCGAATACCGAATATTCGAATAACGAACACCGAACACCGAACGCTCGATTACCAGACTACGAGGAACTTATGGCACGAATTACCATGCGCGAAGCAATTTCGCAAGCACTTATGGAAGAAATGGATCGCGACCCTTCTGTCTTCATCCTGGGTGAAGAAGTGGGCGTGTGGGGCGGCACGTATGCCGTTACCAAAGGCTTTTACGATAAATACGGCCCAGAGCGCGTTAAAGATACCCCCATTGCCGAAAATGCCATTTTGGGCGCGGCCATTGGCGCAGCCATGGTTGGTCAGCGCCCAATTGCCGAATTGATGACCATCAACTTCGCTTTTTCAGCCATGGATTACATCGTCAACCAGGCCCCCAAACTGCGCTACATGTTTGGCGGGCAGTTCAAAGTGCCCATGGTCATCCGCGCGGTGGGCGGCGGCGGGCGTCAACTGGGCGCCACCCACTCCCAAACGCCGGATTCCGTTTTTGCGCACTTCCCTGGGCTGGTTGTGGTCAGCCCCGGCACCCCGGCAGACGCCAAGGGGCTGCTCAAGAGCGCCATCCGCTCCGACGACCCGGTCTTGTTCATCGAACACGCCACCATGTACCAGGTGCGTGGCGAAGTGCCAGAGGGCGAATATCTCGAACCCATCGGCAAGTCCAAAATTCAGCGCCCCGGCAAAGACGTGACCATCGTCGCCTACTGCAAAGGGTTGGAACTCTCGATGAAGGCGGCAGACCAACTCTCGAAGGAAGGCATCGAGGTCGAAATCGTTGACCTGCGCACCCTGCGCCCGCTGGACATGGAACCGGTGTTGGAATCCTTCAAAAAGACCAACCGCGCGGTGGTCGTAGAAGAAGGCTGGAAGTCTTACGGCGTGGGCGCGGAAGTCGTCAGTCGGATTTACGAGGAAGCCTTCGATTACGCAGATGCGCCCATCATCCGCGTTGCGCAAAAAGAAGTGCCCCTGCCCTACAACCGCACACTCGAACAAATGGCCCTGCCGCAAGTTCCCGATATTGTGGCTGCGGTCAAGGAGGTGTTGAAATAATGGCTGAAACGATTAACATGCCCAAACTGGGCTTCGACATGGCCGAAGGCACGCTGGTACGCTGGGTCAAAAAAGAGGGCGAAACCGTCAACAAAGGCGAGGTGCTGGCCGAAATTGAAACCGACAAAGCCACCGTTGAGGTGGAATCGGCCGTAAGCGGCACCGTGCTCAGCCTGCTGGTCAACGAAGGCGATATTGTTCCGGTCAACGCCCCCATTGCCGTGGTGGGCGCGCCCGGCGAAAAAGTGGATGCCCCGGCGGCCCCGGCCGTCCAGCCCGCCCTGGCTGCAAGCCAGCCCCAGTCCGCGCCCCAGCCCGTTCAAGAAGTCAGCCCGCAACCGGCTGCCGTTGCTCAGGCGGCTGCGCCAGCCCCGGCCGGCCCCGTCAAGGCCTCGCCGCTGGCTAAAAAGATGGCCCGCCAAAACAACCTGGACCTGAGCGCCATTGCCGGCACCGGCCCGGGCGGGCGCATTGTGCGGCGCGACATCGAGGCGGCGCTCAGTAAACAGACGTCCGTCGCCAGCGAGCAGCCTGCCGCGCCAACCCCCAGTTACCAGTTGCCTGTCACCCGCGCCGACGACCAGGCCATCCCCACCACCAAACTGCGCCAGGCCATTGGGCGGCGTCTGGTGGAATCCAAGACCACCATCCCGCACTTCTACGTCACGCACGAGTACAAGATGGAAGCGCTGATGGAACTGCGCAAGCAGGTGAATGGCTATTTGCCAGAGGGCGAAAAACTCTCGGTCAACGATTTCATCATCAAAGCGGTGGCGCTGGCGCTGCGCGAGTTCCCCAACCTGAACGCCACCCTGCAGGGCGACAAAATCATCCGCAGGGGGCAGGTCAACGTGGGCGTGGCGGTCACCGTTCCCGGCGGCTTGATGACGGTCGTGGTCAAGGACGCCGACCAGAAGCCGCTGCGCGTCATTTCGAGCGAGGTCAAGGCCATGGCAGCGCGCGCCCGCGAGGGCAAGGTCAAGCCAGAAGATGTGGAAGGCTCGACCTTCTCCACCTCTAACCTGGGCATGTACGACGTGGAAGAATTCATCGCCATCATCAACCCGCCCGAAGCAGCGATTCTGGCGATTGCTTCTGCGAAGGAAGTGCCGGTGGTGGAGAATGGCCAGATCAAGGTTGGCTGGCGCATGAAAGCGACGATTTCGGTAGACCACCGCGTCAGCGACGGCGCCGAGGCGGCCCAATTCATGCAGGCGCTGGCGAAGTATCTCGAAGCGCCGGTGCGAATGCTGGTATAAGAGACTGTAAAGCGGGGTGAACTTCATCGGTTCGCCCCGCTTTTTTTTCGGGGGGGATTTGCCGTGGGCAAACCGCGATACAATGAGGGTGCGTTTCTGAGAGTCAAAAAAACTGTTTTCCCCATGAAAACCACCATTTCCCGCCGAGATTTTCTCAAACTGCTCAAAGTTTTTGGACTCCAATTGATGCTGTTGGCCTTTGGCGCTGACCTGGCGCTGAACGCATTTGATGCCGATAGACTGGAGATCAAAAAAATCAGGCTAACCCTGCCGCGCTTGCCAGCCGCTTTTAACGGTTTCAGGCTGGCGCAGATCAGCGACATCCACATTGGCGGGTGGACAACTGCCGAAAAATTATCGCAGGTCATTGAGCGCGTGCTGGCGCAGCAGCCAGACGTGGTGGTCATCACAGGCGATTTTGCGTTTGCTGCGGCGGGGAGATTTTCCACCCCGCTGGCGGCGTTGGATGAAATGTCCAGACTTCTCCAGCGGCTTACGGATACCTGCCCCACGGCGGCTGTTTTGGGCAACCACGACATCCGCTATGGGCGCGGGCGCATCCAGGCGGCGTTGAATTCGTCCGGGCTAATTGATTTGAATAACCAGGTACACACCCTGGCGCGCAACGGAGCGCACCTGTTTCTGGCGGGGGTAGATGATGTGATGTACCAGCGCAATCGCCTCGACCTGGTGCTGGACGCCCTGCCGCAGGATGCCTGCGCCATTCTGCTGGCCCACGAACCAGACTATGCCGATACCAGCGCAGCCACGCGGCGTTTTGATTTGCAACTTTCCGGGCATTCACACGGCGGGCAGGTCAACCTGCCATTTTTTGGCCCGCCGGTGCTGCCCCGGCTTGGGCGTAAATACCCTTTGGGGCTTTACCAGGTGGGGGAAATGTTGCAATACACCAATCGCGGCATTGGCATGACCCCGCCCTTTGTGCGCTTTAACTGCCCGCCAGAAATCACTGTGTTTACGCTGCAAAGCCCGGCATGACCTGTAAAAAGGGGCTGTCCAAAAAGTAGGGTAAGATAATATCTTGCCGTGGGGTCAGTTTGTGCGCCGAAGCAATCTCCCTGGGCCCCGATAATGCCCGCTTAACGGGAGACTGCTTCGGCCGATTTGGCAGCGACGCGCAGGTGAGATAATCTTCGCTGTTGCGTTACTGTGTTTGGGCGGCTGCCACGCTGCGTAACAGGTCGTTGGCGTGGTCAATTTCATCGCCGTAAATGGTATGTCCCATGTTGCGGTAAATCTTTTCGGTCACCTGCGCGCCCATAGCGCTTAGCAAGGCGGTGGTCTCGCGCACGCGCTGCAACGGGATGTGCGGATCGACATCCGAGCAGCCCAAAAAGGCCGGCATACCTTGCAGGCTGCCTGTGGGCGGGCGGGTTTCTCCCAGCGGGCCAATGTAGCCGCCGCTAAAAGCGATGAGCCCGCCCCAGCGCTGCGGGTTGCGGATGACGAACTCGCATGCCAGGCACGCGCCCTGCGAAAACCCGCCCAACACAATCCGTGCAGATGGGATACCCGCAGCCCGAATCTCTGCGGTCACTTCCTCAATGCGCCGCAGCGCAGAAGAGAGGTAAGGCTCATTCGCCTGAATAGGCGCGATGAAGCGCTCTGGATACCAGGCCGCCCCCGCCGCTTGCGGGGCAATCACGGCCAGGCCGGGGGCGTCCAGCAGGTCGTGCAGGGTCAAAATATCGTCGGCGCTGGCCCCGCGCCCATGCAACAGAATCAGCACCACGCGCGCAGCGTGGAGCGGCGCCCCGACGCTGTGAAACGGAATGCCGCCGTGCGGGTGGGCAGGATCAAACATGGCTGGCCTGCCCTTCGGCTTTGACAATTGGTTTGACCGTCACCGGCGCCAGCGAAGCGGCAATCTGCTCGCGCTGCGGCTCCAGCCAGGGCGGCAGGCGCAGTCCACTGCCCAGGTCGGCCACGCTTTCGTCAATGGTGAAGCCGGGGGTGTCGGTAGCAATCTCGAACAAGACGCCGCCGGGGGTGCGCCAGTAAATGGAGTGGAAGTAACTGCGGTCGCGCACCGGCGTCACGCGAAACCCGGCGTTCAGCAGGGCCGCCTGGTAGGCTACTTCTTCGGCGTCATCGCGCACGCGGAAGGCAATGTGGTGAATGGAACCTGCCCCAAAATGGGCAAACGGCTGCCCGGGGCGGTGCAAAATATCGAGCACATTGCCGGGCGCGCCCGCCGCGCCGAGGAAGCGGTAGCGGTTGCCTTCTTGCCCGGCGTAGCGGTAGCCCATCACACCGGTCAACATGGCTGCGGTGGCTTCCACATCTGCCAGCCACAAGGTCGTGCCGTGAAACCCGCGCAGCGCCGCCTGGGCTGGGATGGGCCCGTCTTCCCAGATTTGCACTGTGGGCGGGGCGTCGGTCTCGATCAGTTCCACGCGCATCCCATCCGGGTCGTCGAAGGCCAGCACATCGGCCCCAAAGCGCTGTTCGACTGGCAGGGTATCTACACCATGCTTTTTCAGGTGCGCCTGCCAGAAGCCAAGCGCCCCAGCCGGGACGTTGTAGGCGGTGGTTTGGGCTTCGCCGTTGCCGCGCACGGCCGGGTCGGTATCTGGCCAGGCAAAGAAGGTCAGTACGCTGCCGGGGGTGCCAATTTCATCGGCAAAGTAGAAGTGATAGGTGTCGGTCACGTCGAAGTTGACGGTTTTCTTAATCAGACGTTGCCCCAGTAGGTTATGGTAGAAATCAATGTTGCGCTGTGGGTCGCGCGCAACAGCGGTGATGTGGTGCAGTCCCTGAATAGGTTGCATGGCGTTTTGCTCCCGAATACCAGTGAGAAATTTTGATGTCAAAATATTATCATCTCGGTCTAAATTCTCCAATAAGAGGTTTGTTAGAAGTTGGTAAAATGGCGCAGCCGCTATGCAGACTTTCATTTGGGCGTGGGGGCGGGCCATGTGGCTGCTGCTGGCTGGGCCGCTGGCTTTGCTCATTGGCTTGCCGCGGGTACAATTGCGCCATGCCGCCCATTAGCCTGTACCTGCACATTCCGTTTTGTACGCACCGCTGCGCCTATTGCGACTTCAACACCTACGCCGGGCAAGAGCGGGCCATTCCGGCCTATGTGGCGGCCCTGTGCCGCGAGATTGCCGCTGTCGGGTCGTCTGCTCCGGGCCAGGCGGCGCACACCGTTTTCTTTGGCGGCGGCACGCCCTCGCTGCTCACGCCCGCTCAGTTTCAAGACATCCTCAGCGCCATTCGCAGCCACTTTACCCTGCTGCCCGACGCTGAAGTGACTTTTGAAGCCAACCCCGGCACGGTCACGGCGCAAGGGCTGGCGCAACTGCACGCGGTGGGGCTAAACCGCATCAGTTACGGGGTGCAAAGCGCCAACCCGGATGAACTGCGCCTGCTAGAGCGGGTGCACACCTATTCGGATGTCGTGGATGCGGTGCGCTGGGCGCGCCGGGCCGGATTCGACAACCTGAACCTGGACCTGATCTACGGCCTGCCTGAACAAACCCTTACCCGCTGGCAGAACACCGTTAAACTGGCCGTGGGGCTGCGCCCCGAGCATCTCTCCATGTATGCGCTCACGCTGGAGCACGGCACGCCCTTTGGGCGCTGGGCCCAAAAGGGGTTGCTGCCCATCCCCAACCCCGACCTGGCCGCCGAGATGGCCGCCTGGGCGGCGGATTACCTGACCGCGCAGGGCTATGTGCACTACGAAATTAGCAACTGGGCCCTGCCTGGGCGCGAATGCCGTCACAATTTGCAATACTGGCGCAACTGGGATTACCTGGGGTTGGGCGCGGGCGCGCATGGCTATGCGGCTGGGGTGCGCTACGCCAACGTGCTGCGCATCAAAACGTATATTGACCGGCTATCTGCCCCGCTTTCGGCGTCCGCCTATCCCTTATCGCCCGCAACGGTCAGCCACCATCGCAACACCCCGCGTGAAGATATGCAAGAGACCATGCTGACCAGCCTGCGCCTGCTGACCGAAGGCGTGCGCGCGGCAGACTTCCGCGCCCGCTTTGGCGTGCAGATCGAAGACGCCTTCCCAAAAGAGATCAGGCGTTTGCTGGCGCGCGGACTGGTGGAATGGGTAGAGCAAGCAGGGGAAATGTCCTTGCGCCTTACGCCCCAGGCCTGGCTGGTGGCCAACCAGGTATTTGTAGAGTTTGTGGGGTGATTATTTGCACCCTACCGCGTACACCACAAACCCGTCATTTGCGTACACCACAGGCAAAGCGCGCGCGCTGGGTTTTTCTACCACGGCGTATTGCGCGTTGTAGCGGCAGGCGGCCGCGTTCAGCGCCGAGTCGCTCAGGCTGGCGTAGGCGCGCGCGGTGATTTGCACGTTGGTGAAGTAATCCGCGCCGAACTGCTCCAGCGCGCCGGGGGCTACTTCGGCAAAGCGCGGCAGCCAGTGCTGTTCGTAGCCAGGGCGAAAGGCAGCCATGGCAATTTCGGAGAGCGTGACCACGCTGGCGCGCTCGGAATGTACGCGCCAATCGGCGTTTTGCACATTCCACAGGTGCGGCGGGGTGATGAAACGCGCCCAAACGGGGGTGTGCTCCCGCGCCCAAACCTGCGTCTGTACCCAATCGGTCTGCTTGCCGTAGATGTAAATGCCGGGCGTCCAGAATTGAATGAAAATCGCTGTGACGTAAATGGCGGCAATCACCGGCGGCAGGGCTGCGCTTACGGCCCGCAGCGCGGCAGGCGATTTTAGGCGGGTGACCAGCGCCCACACCAGCACAGTGAGCACCGGCACAGGGGAAAAGATGAACGCGCCGAGCAGGCTCCATTGCGCAGTGCGTGGCAGGGCGCGGGTTTCAATCAGTTTGGCCAGGTAGTTGGCAAAGAACAGGTAGCCTAAAATCAGCGTCCACAGCCCAATGCGTGTAATCTGCGATTGGATGACGATGGTGATGGGCAGCCAGAGGACGGTCACAAAGTTGAACAGCAGCACCAGAATCCCCGCCCAGATGAAAATTGTGGCAGTGCGCGTGGTTTGGGGCTGGTTGGCGCGGGCGTAGGGGGCGGCGATGAAGAACATGGCGATGGCGCTCACCCCGCCAATCAGCGAGGCCAGCGTGCCGGGGTATGGTGCAACCATGACGAACAGATGATAGAAGAGCGTGCGGTTGAGCAGCGCCAGCCACTCGGGCCGCAGGGAGAAATCCACCGGGTCGCCAGTGGATTTCCAGACCAGCACCGGCAGGGCCGTCAGGATAAAGCCCCCCAGCCCCAGCGCAATCCGCTGCCAGCCGATGCGCCGAAAATCAACCAGGCAGGCCAGCCCAAACATGGCCAGGATGAAATGGACCGACACGGCGTGGATGTTGTACATCAGCCCGGCAGTTAAAAAAGCCAGCGGCACACGCCCGCGCAGAAATTGGTTGAGCGCCATCAGCAAGAAGGGCAGTGCAAAGGTGCGCGCCAGCGGGGCAATTTCAAAAACCGGAAAGCCAGTGAAGCCCAGGTGCGGCACGATGAACCCGACCGTACCCAGCAGGGCGGCCAGGGGGCGCTGGAAGAGCGTCTGGCTGAGTTCCCAAAAGGCCCAATAGGCCAGGTAAGTGCAGAGCAGGTGCGTTATGAAGAGCGCTGGTTCCAGCCAGCCCAGGCGCAGAAATACCCCAAAAAACCGCCAGTAGTAAGAGTAGTAACTGCCACTCAGTTCAATGAACGGATCGCCAGGGTAGAGCGCCGGGTTTAGTTGGGCCTTGAGCAGGGGGATGTGCATAGCCTGGTCGAATGTGCCAAAGTGATAGCCTATCACCAGCACGGTGGCGGCCGTTGCTGCTAAAAAGAAAAGATGCCGCAGGCGGGCATCTTGCTGTAATTTTTCGGCAAAGTGGATGAGCGAGGTCAAGGCGCGTTCTCCTTAGCAGTGGGATATGGTTATGCTAGCAGCGATTCGATTTTTGGCGCAATGTGGGTCAGGTCGCTTAGCCCGGCGGCAAATTCGTGGCAGCGTGCGCCGAACAGCAGGCAGGGCACGTTGGCGGGGGTGTGACGCCGGGTGGAAAGGTCTTCCATGTTGCCATGGTCTGAAGTGACGAGCACCAGCAGGTCGTTGGGCAGCGATTGGAGCAGCCCGCCCAGCACCGCGTCGAAAATCTCCATTTGTCGGATGGCGCCGTCCATGTCCTGTTTGTGCCCGGCATAATCGGACGCCCAATACTCGAAGAAAGAAAAGTGATACTGGCTAGCCAGCTCGGCCAGTTTTTGCCCGGCCGCATGCGGGCTGAGCAGGGGCGCATCGGCATAGCCGAGCATGCTGCGCCAGCCCGCGCCGGTGAAATCGGCCGACATGGCCTGCCCTGCATACAGGTCTTTTTCGGTGAAGAGCGGCAGCCCCGCGCTGCTAACAGCCAGCGGAATGGCCGAAAGCAGGCGTTTGCCTGAGGCGATCCCGTGAAAATAACGTGGCGGGTAGGCGTTGAGCAGGGCGGACTGCTTTCCGGCTGCAGTCAGCCGTTTGAAGAGGTTGTCGGCGGTCAGGATGTCCGCAATGCGCGGGTCGGGTTTGGGTCCGTAGTGCTCGCCAATTTCGGCAGGCACGTTGCGCCCGGTGAGCAACACCGCCTGCCCGGTGGCCGATTGCGCCAACCCGCTCACGCCCAGGCGTGCATCGAGCGCCAGCAGCGCGGCCCGTCCATTCAGATATGGCGCAGCCGAGGCAGTCAGGCGGCGGCCATCCAGCAGGGTTTGCAGGTTGGGCATGGCGGCCCGCGCCAGCGGGTTGGTGGCGGGGTCATCAGGTCCCAGGCCAATGCCGTCGAGGAAAATGAAAAGCAGGCGCATGGAGCGTGAAGTGTGAGGAGTGAGGAGTGAGAGAAGGTTATTTTTGGAAGAGGAAGTAGGCCGATTTACGCGTGCCGCCGCGGTCGGCGCCGTCTTGACGGTTGAGGAGCGTGAAGTATGTCTTTGCGTGTTCAATGTCGCTTTCCGAGAGGCGCATCTGACGCGATTTGGGGGCGGTGAAGATGCCATACATCATCCAGTAACCGCCAGGGGCGAGGATGTCGTTAAGGCGTTGCAGGTAGCGCTTTTTGTCGGCGGCCGAAAGCCCATGAAAGCAGCCCAGGTCGAGGGCAAAGTCGAACGGCCCGGCGATTCCATCCAGGCGGGTGACATCGCCCACATGCAGGTTGGCCTGAACCCCGGCGGCGCGCACTTTTTTGCGGGCCAGGGCAATGGCGCGCGGGGCAAAATCTACCCCTGTCACCTGCCAGCCGCGCTTGGCCAGGGTAACGACGTTGGTGCCGGTGCCGCAGCCCAGGTCAATGGCGCGCCCGGCGGGTTGGGAATCGAGAAAAGCCAGCAGTTCCGGCGGCGAAATGCCGCTATCCCATGGCGGGCGCTGAAAGCGATACCACAGGTCGAAAAAGAGGCGGCGCAGCAGGCTCATGGTTCAACGGCGCGGCGCACACGGTCGGCGTCCAGCCCGCCTATCTGCCGCCATGCTTCCCTGCCCTGTGCGTCGAAGAAGATGAAAGTGGGGGTGAACTGGAAACCATACACGGGAGCCAGTTCGCGCCCAACCGGGGACTGCACATCCAGGCGGATGATGTGCAGGCGTCCATCCAGTTCCTGCTCAAGCGCATCTACGGTGGGTTTGATGGCCATGCACCCCACGCAATAGGGTGATTGGAATTCAAGCAGCACCGGCACGCCTGCGCCAATCATTTTTTGCACGGCGGCGGCTTCGCCCATCAGTTGCGTTTGGGTGGGGCGAAGCGCCAGCCAGGCAGCCGCCAGCCCGGCCGTGAGCAGCAAGTAGGCAAGCATGTCGCTTAAGCGCGGCTTTTTGCGAAACAAGACCAGCCCCGCCACAATCAGTATGCTTGCGGCGGCGATACCAAAAGAGTATTGATTGAAAATCATGCCTGTTTCACCTCAAAGTTGTGACTAAACTCACTTTGACAATTATTGGGAGTTCTCTTAAAATCTAACGACCTGGGATAAAAATCTAACGAAAACGAGAGGTTACCTGCGATGAAGGAGTATACCACTGAGTTTATCCGCAACGTTGCGTTGGTAGCACATGGCGGAGCAGGCAAGACCATGCTGGGCGAGGCGATTTTACATCAAACCGGTGTAACGACTCGTTTAGGCAGGATCGAAGACGGTACCACGGTTTCGGATTACGATGAAGAAGAAATCCGACGAAAGATTTCTATCTTTACCAGTGTGCTCCCGGTTGAGTATGACAATTTCAAGATAAACATTCTGGACGCCCCCGGCTACACAGATTTCATCGGCGAGGCAATCTCGGCGTTGAGCGTGGCTGACGGGGCGATTGTTTTAGTAGACTCGGTTGCGGGCGTAGAAGTGGGCACCGAACTGGCCTGGCGCTATGCCAACCAGTTCAAGTTACCGCGCTTTGTGGTCATCAGCAAACTGGATCGTGAAAATGCCAGCTATGACAAAGCCTATGCGGCGGTCGAGGAGTACGTTCAAGCCCACGATATGCGCTTGATCAAAGCGCAACTGCCCATTGGCGAAAAGCATGAGTTTAAGGGTGTGATTGATCTGATTGGCATGAAGGCCTACCTGGGCGCTAGCAAAGTGGGTGTGGAAATCCCCGCTGAATATCGCGAAGCGGCCGAAGCAGCCCACATGCAACTGGTAGAGGCGGCAGCCGAAGGCGAGGACTCGCTGTTGGAAAAGTATTTTGAAAATGGCGCGTTGAGCCACGAGGAAATCATCAGCGGTTTGCACAAGGTCGTGCAAAATGGCTCGTTTGTGCCGGTCTTTTGTGCGTCTGGCACGCATGAAATTGGCATTTGGCCCCTGTTGCGCGCGATTGTAGATCTGATGCCTGCTCCCTCCGAGCACAGCGCCTTCAAAGTGCATGGCGCAGCGGGCGATGAGGAACTCCAGACTTCAGACACCAACCCCACTGCGCTGTATGTTTGGAAAACCACCGCCGACCCGTTTGTTGGCAAGATGACGTATTTCAAGGTCATGGCTGGTACGCTAACCAACGATGCGCGTCTGTGGAACAAGAGCCGTAATGTGGAAGAGCGTATGGCCGGCCTGCATGCGCAACGCGGTAAGGAACAGATTGCGCTAAAGACTGTTCATGCGGGTGACATTGCCACGGTGACCAAACTGAGCGAAACCGTGACGGGCGACACCCTGAGCGATAAAAATCACCCGGTCGTCTTCGACATTCCCGAATATCCGGCGGCGCTCTACCGTGTGGCGGTGCGCCCCAAAACGCAGGCCGATGCGGCGAAAATTTCCACCACGCTTACCCGCCTGTGCGAAGAAGACCTGACCCTCTCGTGGTACAACGAAGCGGCGACTGGTCAGACCATTTTGCAAGGCATGGGCGACCAGCATGTGGATGTGGCCATCCGCCGCGCCGAGTCCAAATTCCAGGTGCATATCATCACTGAAGAACCCAAAGTGCCTTACCGCGAAGGCATCACGCGCAAGGCCAGCGCGCAGTACCGACATAAGAAGCAAACTGGCGGCGCCGGGCAGTTTGGTGAAGTGCATCTGCGCATTGAGCCGTACCCCGATGGCGATTTTCTGTTTACTGATGAACTGGTGGGCATGAACCTGTCGCGCTCGTACCTGCCTTCTATCGAAAAAGGCATTCGCGCGGCAATGGAAAAAGGCGTTTTTGCCGGGTATCCGCTGAGCAACGTCAAAGTGATTGTGTACGACGGCAAAGAACACCCGGTGGATAGCAAGCCGGTGGCCTTCGAAACCGCCGGGCGCGAAGCCTTCAAACTGGCCGTGAACGACGCTGGGCCGGTGCTCTTTGAGCCGATTATGAGCGTCAAAATCACTGTGCCCGATGCGTACATGGGCGATGTGATGGGCGACCTGAATACCCGTCGTGGGCGCGTACAGGGTACCGACTCGGAACGCGGCGTGACGGTCATCAATGCGCATGTGCCCCTGGCAGAAATGTTGCGCTACACCACTCAGTTGCGCTCCATTACTGGCGGGCGCGGCTACTTTACGATGGAATTTGACCATTACGATATTGTGCCTCAACACCTGGCAGCGCCCATCATCGAAGCGCATCGCAAGGAAATGGAAGCCAAAAAGGAAGAATAGCGCATGCTGTGCATACAAAGCGGCGGGCCAATCCCGCCGCTTTTTTGTTAGGCGCAGAGCGTCCCGAAGGTTGTCGTGCAACAGGCTTGACCTGGCGTCCGAACCTTCGGGACGCTGCGTAACTTTGTCCCGCCGCTTTTTTGTTAGTAAATTGATAAAAATTACCCGGTTTGCTTGACTTTCACCCCGAAATCAATAAAATAAGAAGCATGATTATCCCTGTGTACTATCACCATTGCTCCTGTCTTGGGCGGGGTTCGTAGCCGCCGCCCGCTGAGACAGAACCCTTCGCCAACGGCTCAGAGACGGCGCGCGAACTCCGCTTGTGAATTCAGGTCACAAGGCGTTTGCACGCCGTCTTTTGTTTTGTCCGTTGGCGTTTTTGTTTGTCTATACAAAATTTTGGGAGTCTCTATGACACACACACTGAAGCAAATTGACCATAGCGCAATGACCGTCAACCAGGTCATCATCATCCTGCTCAACGTGCTGGCTTTTGTCTTCAACCAGCCCTGGCTGGCCGCACTGACGGCGGCTGTGATGTTGGCAGGCGCAGCGCTTGGCCGCCCCGGTTTTGGGTGGGTCTATACGGCTGTGCTTAAACCGGCTGGGCTGGTACGCCCGCATGTCCTCAACGATAACCCCGAACCACACCGCTTTGCGCAGGGGTTGGGCGGGGTCTTCATGCTGTTTGGGGCG
>FWPV01007459.1_pt1 | contig 19820 bp, 12 predicted proteins | sample 2228371 | NCBI WGS metagenome assembly FWPV01 (sample SAMEA103939776, study PRJEB20133) | metagenome | reverse complement strand
TAAATGTGAGCGAAGGAGATAAGGAAGAGATCCACTTCAAAGCGTACAAACTGAACCGCTGATCCTCGCGGATTGGAACGCGCCTCCCCAGATCCGGCCGTTATATACTGAGTGCGGCTTTCTGATACAGCAAAGGCCGGAAAAGGGGAGATATGCGCTCAAGCCTGCTTCTAGCCGGCGCGCTGCTCGCAGCCGGCAGCATCTTCTGCCAGGATCCTCGCGGATCCATCGTCGGCCGTGTAGCCGACGCCACAGGCGCGGTCATAGCGGACCTTGAAGTGCGGGCCACGAATAAAGCCACGGGCGTGGTGGCTACGGCGCGGACTAGCTCCGCCGGGAACTTTTCGATTCCGTTTCTGCTAGCCGGGTTTTACACGGTCAGTATCGAGGCGCCGGGCTTCAAGAAATTCGTCCGGGACAATGTGGAAGTCCGCGTTTCGGAGTCCGTCGAACTTGCCATCACCATGGAGTTGGGAGCGGTCACGGAGACGGTTCAAGTGACCGCCGAAGCGCCGGTGTTGAATACCACCGACGCCAGCCAGGGAACGGTCATCGAGGACCGGGCGATTGTCGAGCTGCCGCTCATGGGCGGCAACCCCGTCGAATTCGCTCTGCTCGACCCGGCGGTGATGAACGAAACCGATATGCGCGGGCGCTACGCCTCCGCCACGAACGCCTCATCCCAATGGTCCTCGATGGGAGCGGGCTCCTTCCGCAATGAATTTCAGATCGACGGGATCTCGAATACTTACGCCGAAGGCAACGGACGGGCGCGCGTGGCGTTCAACCCGCCGGCAGCCGCCATCGGCCAGTTTAAGATCATCATCAACCAGTTTGACGCCTCCGCCGGCAATTCCATCGGCGCCACGGTGAACGTGAGCACCAAGGCGGGAACTAACCGCTATCAAGGCACGGCGCATTACTACAGCCGTAACTCGGCTTACGACGCGATGGACTTTTTCTACAACAAGCGCGGCACCAGGAAACCTGTGTACCAGGACCATCGCTTCGGCGCGTCGCTCGGCGGACCAATTCGCATTCCGGGCGTTTATAACGGCCGGAACCGCTCTTTTTTCTTTTATGCTTGGGAGACGAACCTTTGGGGAGTGCCCCAGTCTTACACCAGCACTGTGCCTACCGCCGCACAGCGCGAAGGCGATTTCTCCGGGCTGCTCGCGCTAGGGTCGAACTATCAAATTTACGATCCGTTCACCACGCGCCCTGCCGCGACTGCCGGGCGATATCAGCGGGACCCGTTTCCAGGCAACGTCATCCCCAAATCCCGCTTTGACAAAGCGGGTTACAGCATGGCCAATCTATATCCGCTGCCCAACCAGCCCGGAAACCGCGACGGAACGAACAATTACTTTTTCGCCAAAGCATCCGGAGAAACTTACTGGGTGAACCTCGTGCGCTTGGACCACGCTTTCAGCGCTTCGCACCGGGCGTTCCTGCGCCTGCACTATGACTTCTGGGAAGAGGACAAGAACCGCTATTACGAGAAACCGATTCAGGGCATCGTGTTGAACCGCATCAACCGCGGCATCGCCTTGGACGACGTAGTCTTGCTGACACCCAACCTGGTCTTCAACATCCGCTACGGCATCACCCAGCAAGATTTCACCGAATACCGCATCACCCGCGGCATCGATCTGGGCGCTTTGGGCTTTTCGCCCAATCTCACCCGCCTGATCGACCCGAAGCGCGCTACCCTGCCCCGAGTTTCCGTGGGCTCCTACTCGCGCTTCTCGGTTTGGGAAAAGGGCGATGGTGCGAACAACAGCCTCACCCACAACTTCGCCGGCACGTTCACCACTCAGAGGGGCAAGCACGCCCTGCGCTGGGGCGCGGACTTCCGCAACTACCGTTCCTTCGGCAACCGGTATCCGCTCGAAACCGCACCCGATTTCACGTTCAGCACGAGTTACACGCGCGGTCCTTTGGACTCCTCCGGCGCCTCGCCCATCGGGCAAGATCTCGCCGCCATGATCATGGGCATCCCGAATTCCGGTTCCATGGAAACCGTGGCTTCGTTCGCCATCCAGACTCTATACTTTGGCGGGTTCATCCAGAACGACATCAAAGTGACTCCGAATCTGACGGTGAACGTCGGGCTGAGGTACGAAGTGGAATGGCCAATGACTGAGAGGTTCGATCGCGTGGTCACGGGTTTCGCCTTCGATACGCCGAACCCCATCAACGACGCAGCCCGCGCCGCTTACGCCCGCGCGCCCATTGCGGAGATCCCCCCGGATCAGTTCCGCCTGATGGGCGGCTTGCGTTTCGCCGGCGAAACCCCCACCGGGCGCAGCATGTTCTTCATGGAGAAGAACAACTTCATGCCCCGCGTGGGTCTGGCGTGGCAATTATCCCCCCGCATCACTCTCCGCTCCGGCTACGGCATTTTCTATGGGACCTTGGGCGTGAATGCGACCGATCCGCTGCAATATGGCTTCACGCAAGCGACGCCCATCATCCCGACGATTGACAACGGACAGAGCTACCGCGCTCTGGCGTCCAATCCCTTTCCCGACGGTTTGCTTCCCGCGGGCGGGCGCGCTCAGGGCTTGGCGACTTATCTCGGACAGGGCATCGCCTTCGACTACGCCGGGAACCGCCAAGCGTATGCGCAACGGTGGACTTTGGCCTTGCAGAAACTTCTTCCGGGACAGATCTTGATCGAGAATTCCTATGCCGGCAGCCGGTCGACGCATCTCAACATTACCCGGCAGATCAACGCCACACCGGCGCAGTATCTGAGCAAGTCCCTTACGCGCGACCAAGCCACGATCAACTATCTGAGCCAGACTGTAACCAATCCGCTCTATGGACTTGCTCCGCTCTTCACTTCAAGGACCATCACCCGCGCCAACCTCTTGCGCCCCTACCCGCACTTCGGCAACGTGGCGATGGACACCTCGGACGGCTACAGTTGGTACCACTCGTTCCAGTTGCGCGCCGCCCGCCGCTGGAGCCGCGGATTGACGCTCAATGCGGGTTACGCTTTCTCCAAGCTGATGGAGGCGACTTCGTTCCTGAATGAAAGCGACCTGATGCCTTACGAGAGCCTGTCGAGCTCCCACCGCCCGCACCGGTTGACTCTGAGCGGGATTTGGGAATTGCCGGTGGGGCGCGGGAGGCGTTTCGGCAAGAGCTTGGCGAAACCCTTACAGGGCGCGCTGGGCAACTGGCAACTGAGCGCCGTCGTGGTGCGGCAGGCAGGTCCGCCGCTCACCTGGGGGAATATTATCTTCAACGGCGACCCCGACAAGATCGCTTTGCCCAAGAGCGAGCGGAGCGTGGACCGGTGGTTCAACGTGGACGCCGGCTTCAACCGGGTGTCTGGACAACAGCTTTCGTACAACATTCGCTATTTTCCGATGCGGCTCGCCAGCGTCCAAGCCGACGGTCAAGCGCGCTGGGATGTGTCCGTTTCGAAAGGATTCCGCCTCCGAGAAAGGATGATGTTCCGCTTGCGGGTGCAGTGTTTTAACCTGATGAACCATCCAAACTTCGCCGCACCAAGCGTTTCGGTCACATCGGCGGCGTTCGGGCAGATCACCAACACACAAAGCGTCGCCCGCAGCTTGCAGCTTGCGGGAACGCTGAATTTTTGACCCGCTTCTGCCTCACGGAGTGCGGTGATATACTGAGGCCGGTTAGCCACTGGCCACCCGAAGGGAGAATGAATATGCGCAGTGTTCGTTTAGCCTGCCTGTTCCTGTGCGCCGCCGTCTTGTTCGGCCAAGATCCGCGCGGCTCGATCGTCGGACGCGTCATGGACGCTTCCGGCGCTGTCGTGCCGGACATTGAGGTCCGGGCCACGAGCAACGCGACCGGCGTCGTCGCCGCCGCGCGCACAAGTTCGGCCGGAAACTTCACCATTCCTTTCCTCCTCGCCGGTTTCTACACCGTGAGCATCGAGGCGCCGGGATTTAAGAAATTCGTCCGGGACAACGTGGAGGTCCGCGTATCCGAGTCCGTGGAGCTTGCCATCACCATGGAACTGGGCGCGGTCACTGAAACCGTCCAAGTGGTGGCCGAAGCGCCCGTGCTCACCACCACCGACGCAACCCAAGGCACGGTGATTGAAGACCGGGCGATAACCGAACTGCCGCTCCTCGGCGGCAACCCGGTCGAATTCGCACTCCTCGATCCGGCGGTAATGAACGAGACCGATATGAGGGAGCGCCGCGCCGCATTCACCAATGCCGGCTCGCAGTGGTCATCCATGGGCGCCGGCGCATTCCGGAATGAGTTCCAGATCGACGGCATCTCCAACACTTATGCCGAAGGTAACGGGCGGGCGCGCGTCGCTTTCAACCCTCCGCCCTCGGCGATCGGACAGTTTAAGATCATCACCAACCCGTTTGACGCCTCCGCCGGAAATTCCATGGGCGCCACCGTCAACGTCAGCACCAAAGCCGGCACGAACCGGCTTCAAGGCGAGTTGCACTACTACAGCCGTAACTCCGCCTACGACGCTATGGACTTCTTCTACAACAAGCGGGGCACGCGCAAGCCGGTCTATCAGGATCACCGCTTCGGCGCCTCCGTCGGCGGACCGATCAAAATTCCGAAGGTTTATAACGGGCGCAACCGTTCGTTTTTCTTCTATGCGTGGGACATGAGCGTGTGGGGCGCGCCGCAGTCTTATACCAGCACCGTGCCCACCGCCGCGCAGCGCGAAGGCGATTTTTCCGGGCTGCTCGCCATCGGGGCGAATTATCAGATTTACGACCCTTACAGCACCCGTCCCGCCGCCACGGCAGGACGGTACCAGCGCGACCCTTTCCCCAATAACGTCATCCCGAAAACCCGGTTCGACCGCGCCGGCTATAGCATGACCAATCTGTATCCGCTGCCCAACCAGCCCGGGAACCGCGACGGCACGAGCAATTACTTCTACCCCACCGCCGCCTCCGAATACTACTGGGTGCATCTGGCGCGGCTCGACCACGCTTTCAGCGACTCGCACCGCCTCTTCCTGCGCCTCAATTACGACTTCTGGGAAGAGGACAAGAACCACTACTACGAGAAGCCGATCCAAGGCATCGTGCTCAACCGCGTCAACCGCGGCATCGCTCTGGACGACGTGATCCTGCTCACCCCCAATCTCGTCTTCAATATCCGCTACGGGATCACACAGCAGGATTTCACTGAGTACCGCATCACCCGCGGCATCGACCTCGGAACGCTGGGGTTCTCGCCGAATCTCACCCGGTTGATCAACCCCAAACGCGCTACCCTGCCCCGCATCTCCGTGGGCTCCTATTCGCGCTTTTCCGTTTGGGAGAAAGGCGACGGCGCGAATAACAGCCTGACGCACAACGTCAACGGCACGTTCACCACGCAGCGCGGCAAACACGCCTTGCGGTGGGGCGCCGATTTCCGCAGCTACCGCTCGTTCGGGAACCGGTATCCTCTCGAGACCGCGCCGGACTTCACATTCGGCACGAACTACACCCGCGGACCGTTGGACTCGTCCGGAGCATCCCCGATCGGACAGGACCTCGCCGCCATGCTGATGGGCATCGCCAACTCCGGCTCCATGGAAACGGTATCGTCATTCGCCATTCAGACGCTGTATTTCGGCAGCTTTATCCAGGACGACTTCAAGGTGACGCCGAATCTGACCTTGAACCTCGGGTTGCGATATGAACTGGAATGGCCCATGACGGAGCGGTTCGACCGCATGGTGACCGGATTCGCCTTCGATACGCCGAGCCCCATCGAAGCCGCCGCGCGGGCGGCTTACGCCCGGTCGCCGATCGCGGAGATTCCTGTGGATCAGTTCCGCGTCCGCGGCGGTTTGCTATTTGCGGGCGAAACGCCTACCGGACGCAGCATGTTCCAGATGGATAAGAACAACTTCATGCCCCGCATCGGCTTGGCGTGGCAGCTTTCAAGGCGGCTGACGATCCGCTCCGGCTATGGCATCTTTTACGGAACGTTGGGAGTCAACGCCACCGACCCGTTGCAATACGGCTTCACCCAAGCGACTCCCATTCTGACCACGATCGACAACGGACAAACCTACCGGGCGCTGGCTTCGAACCCCTTCCCGGACGGTCTGCTGCCGGCGAAAGGGCGCGCCGATGGTCTGGCTACTTACTTAGGACAGGCCATCGCCTTTGACAGCTATCGCAGCAAGCAGTCTTATTCCCAGCGCTGGACGCTGGCGCTCCAGAAACTGCTGCCCGGGCAGGTCGTCCTCGAAACCGCCTATGTCGGCAACCGGGGAACTCACCTGAATCTGACCCGGCAAATTAACGCTACGCCGCGGCAGTACTTGAGCACTTCTTTGACGCGGGACCAAGCGACCATCAACTTTTTGAGCCAGACGGTGACCAATCCTCTATATGGACTTGCTCCTCTGTTCACCTCACGGACTATCACCCGCGCCAATCTCTTGCGCCCCTATCCTCAGTTTGGTAACGTGGCGATGGATATTTCGGATGGCTATAGCTGGTATCACTCGCTTCAAATGCGCGCCGCGCGCCGGTGGAGCCGCGGGCTCACGCTGAACGCCGGCTACGCCTTCACCAAGCTGATGGAAGCCACTTCGTTCCTGAATGAAAGCGACCCGATGCCTTATGAGGGACTGTCGAGTTCCCACCGCCCCCACCGGCTAACCTTCAGCGGCATTTGGGAGCTGCCCGTGGGAAGGGGGCGGCGCTTCGGCAAGAGTCTGTCGAAACCGCTCCAAGGCGCGCTAGGCAACTGGCAGTTGAGCGCCGTCGTGGTGCGGCAGGCGGGTCCGCCGCTCACATGGGGCAACATCATCTTCAATGGCGACCCGGACAAGATCCGGCTCCCGAAGAGCGAGCGCAACGTGGACCGCTGGTTCAACGTCGACGCCGGCTTCAACCGGGTATCGGGGCAGGCGTTGTCATACAACATCCGCTACTTCCCGATGCGGCTGGCGAGCGTGCAAGCCGACGGTCAAGCTCGCTGGGATGTTTCGATTTCCAAGGGCTTCCGCATCCGCGAACGGTCGATGTTCCGCCTCCGGGTGCAGTGCTTCAACCTGATGAACCACCCGAACTTCGGAACGCCCAACGTAACGCCAACCTCGACCGCATTCGGCCAAATCACCGGCACGCAGAGCATCGCCCGCAGCTTCCAGTTCGCAGGCACTCTGACATTTTAGCCTTGCCGCTTATGCCCGGCGGGTGCGAGCCCGACGGGCTGCCGCCGCCCGCGAGCCTGGTGCTCCCGCACGCCCGGCCGGAGGCGATAGACTGTATCTAGGACGAAAGTATGGCAAAGGAATTCGTCGAGCGCCGCCACGGAACGCTTTATTTAAAAGGCAGTCGTGTCCCGTTGACAGCCATTGTTCGCGAGTTCCTTGACGGTGAGGTTCCGGAGACGATTCGCGCTCATTACCCCACGCTGACGTTGGAGCAGGTCTATGGGGCGATCAGCTTCTACTTAGGAAATAAGGAAGAAGTGGACAGAGACTTCGAAGAACTCCGCCGTTCCGAGGAGGAATTCCTAACGACTCATGCGCCGCCACCGGAATTGAAACGAAAGTTGGAGCGGGCTAGAACACAGGCTTTGCCGCGGCGAGACTGATTCGTGATCCGGTTCCAAGCAGACGCTAACCTGAATCACGCGATCGTCAGCGGGTGCCGCAGCGTCTGCCGGTCGCTGATGCGATTGAAGAATTGACACTGATTTGGGCAGCCTCGGATGCAGAGGAATGGCGAAACCGCATTCTCGCCATCCCGTTACGTTAACTGGCTAGACTCGGATTGCCGAAGGTCACACACTTGCAAAACACTTACAAGACCGTAACGATTTTGTCATCGTTTTGTCATACTCGCGGCGGTAGACTCGGTGTAGAGCCCAAAGATGAAGAAAATCGTACTGATTGAAGACGACGCGGACCTGTACGCCTTGCTCAAGTACAACCTGGAAAAAGAAGGGTTCGTCATGGCAGGCTCGCAAACCGGACGCGGCGCGCTGGAACTATGCCGTCGGGAAAAGCCGGATCTCATCGTCCTTGACATCATGCTCCCGGACTCCGACGGGCTCGAGATCTGCCGGAGCATCCGCAACACCCCCGAACTGGCGCACATTCCGGTAATCTTCCTCACTGCCCGCGCTTCGGAAACGGACCGTATCGTGGGGCTTGAGATCGGCGCCAACGATTACGTCGTCAAGCCGTTCTTCGTCCGGGAACTGATCGCGCGCATCAAAATTCAGTTCCGGGAAACGGCGCCTCCGGCGCGCGTGCTGAAATGCGGCGCGCTGGAACTCGACCGTTCAAGCTGCCGTGTGACGCTAGATGGACAGCCATTGACGCTCACCGCCACCGAGTTCCGGCTGCTCGAGTTCCTGATGAGCCGCCCGGGCATCGTTTTCAGCCGGGAGCAGCTTTTGAACGCCGTATGGGGACATGACCGGGCAGTGACCGACCGTACTGTGGATGTGTACATCCTGCGTCTGAGGCAGAAAATCGAAGCCGATCCAGCCAATCCCGCCCTGATCCGCTCGGTGCGCGGATTCGGGTACAGCTTCGACGCTCAGGCTCAGTTGCCCGCATCGGTTTCGACCGCCCAAGCGCCATCGGCTTGACGGCGCCAAATGGTCAGATACCGCCCCGCACGCTCCACCGGCTTGCCGTCTTCGCCTTGCCACCGCATGACGGATTCACCCATGGTGTACCCCAAATCCCCGTTGGCGGAAACCTCGGCGTGAAGCGGCTTCCAGCGCAGCGAGAAGCCGGGACGTGAGAACATCTTGGCGTAGTGCCCGCGCAGCGCCTCTTTGCCCCGGATGACGCCGCCGGGCAGATTCAGGTAGGCATCCGGGGCGAACCATTTCATCCACCCCTCCAAGCCGGCCGCCGCAGTATCGAGGTCGAACTGCGCGTCCGATTCCCGTAGTTGCTCGATCAACTCCGCCCGTGTCCAAACCCTACGGAAGGAGATGTCCCGCCCGCGCGGCGTGCTGAGCAGGAATCCATGGATGCGCCCGCGAGCGTCGCGTTCGAAGCGCATGGATGAAATCGCCCCCATGGGAATCGCCGGACGCCGGATGACGACTCTCCCCTTCTCCGCCCCGAGCTCATAGACCACATCGAGTTCCTCGCTGCGGTACTTGCCGGCGAAAGGCTCCTGCGGCGCTGTGAGCGGCGAACGTTTCGGCGGCGCCGGCGCCGGCGGGCGCGGACCTTTCAGCAAGCCGGCAAGGTAGACGTCGGCGACCCTCGAAGCCAGATCGGTGGTATTGGCTTGAGCCACGTTGCACAAACAGATGACGCTGAAACGCTGCTCGGGGAAGCGCATCAGGATGCTGCGGAAGCCCACCCGGGCGCCCGTATGGACCACCACCGGAAGTCCCCGGTAGCGGGTGATACGCAGCCCCAAACCGTAATCGATCGGTTTGCCGCCGGTAAGAGTCCCCGGCGTCTGCATCTCCTTCAGCGCCTGCGCACCGACCTTGGGCTGGTAGAAATTCGCGTCCCACAGCGCCAAGTCTTCCACCGTGGTGTATAGTCCCCCGGGTCCCACGCGGTCGAGGTTCAACATCGAAATGCGGAACCGCCCGTCCGGACGGCGCTCGTAACCGGTCGCCCGGCGCGGAACCGGTTCGTTGTGGTCGTCGTGAAAGTGGGTGTCCCTCATCCCAAGCGGGGCAAAAATATACCGTTCGGTGAAAGCGCGCAGCGTCATCCCGGTCACTCTCGCCACCACCTCGGCAGCCAGCCAGTAGCCGCTGTTAGAGTAGAGATACTGGCTGCCCGGATCGAAGTTCAACGTCTTTTGCCGGGAGAGCATCCGGCGAATGTCCTCGTTGGTGTAAAAGTGGTCCTCGGTGTAACCCGCCAGGTGAAATAAGCCGTTAAAATCACGAATGCCGCTCGTGTGCTGTAAGAGATGCCGGAGCGTGATTTCCCGCGGGAAGTTGGCGTACTCAGGCAGGTGCTTCACCATCGGGTCGTCGAGCGACAGCTTGCCCTGCTCGGCGAGCAGCATCACCGCCATGGCTGTGAACTGCTTGGAGACCGAGGCGATTTCGAAGACGGACTTCGAATCGAGCGGAATCGAGTATTCGAGGTTCGCCATCCCGTACCCGCGGGCGAATATCAAGTTCCCATCCCGGATGACCCCCACAACGCAGCCCGGAGATTGGGGTTTATCAAACTGTGCAAAGATCCTGTCCACCTCGCCGTTGGAAGCGGCAAACGACAGGCTTACCCACAACAGGCATAACCAGAGTCTCATCTCGTCTCTCTCAAGAGCATAATAAGCGGATGGAAACCTTATGGGAAGGACCGGCTGGTTCTCACTTCTGGCGATTGCGGGCGCTGCCGCCGCCCAAACGCCCCCCGCTAGCCCATGCGGGCCGTCCTTCACGAATGAAGTCTCGGCGCAATTTGTAAGCTCCAACTACCGGGCGGCGCCCGTGGGACTGACCGGGTTGTTCCGCTCGGGACAACCCGCCGACCTGATGCTGTCCGGATTCGGATTCAACAAGTCCGGCGGCGCGTTGCAGTTCCGCTATAACAGCGGAATCGCCAGCGATGGCGTGCGCCTGTTCGTCGCGGACCGCGGCAACAACCGGGTGCTCATTTGGAACCAGTTGCCTGCTTCGAACCGCCCGCCGGATTTGGTGCTCGGGCAACCGGATTTCGATTCGAACTACGAAGGCGCCGGGCGTCATGAGATGAACTGGCCTGTGGCGGTGGCCACCGGAGGCGGCAAACTTGTGGTGGCGGACACATACAACGACCGCCTCTTGATTTGGAACCAGATCCCCACCCGGAATGGGACGCCTGCCGATATCGTGATCGGCATCCGGTGGCCATGGGGCGTCTGGACAGACGGCGAAAGGCTGGTGGCGACATCAACCAGCAGCGGCATGGCTTCCGTCTGGACCAGCTTTCCGGCCCGGGACAACGAGCCCCCGACTTTCAGCCTCTGGGCGGGAGGGGATTTCGGCACGCCCCGTGGCATTACAAGCGATGGAGAGCGGCTCATCATTGGAGACCACAATCCCAGGGCGAGTGAGAACGGCGCGGGCGATTACGTCTGGAAAACCTTCCCCACCCGCCATGACCAGCCCTACGACTATTTCATGGCCGATCCGGTGGACCCGCGCGCTGCCTGGCTCAAGGGCAGTTTCCTACCTGACGGGCGGCTGGTGATGCTTGGCAGGACGCTGCACTTGTGGAGCAGCATGCCCGACGGCCCGGAAAGCCCCGTCTCGTTGAGCATCCGCAGCTTCCCGTTTTCCGGGGGAGACGCCTCAGACGTGGCGTACGCCGGCGGACGGCTATACGTTTCGGCGGCGAACGGAAACCGTATCCTGGTTTACAACGCGCCGCCTTCGAGCGACCGCCCGCCGGATTTCGCCATCGGCAGCCCGGACCTCTGCACCAACACGCTGCAAGCCAACTACATCATCACCAATCCTGTGCCCACGTCGAACGGCACGAGCCTCTTCGTGTCCTCGGACTTCGACCGCAAGCTCTATATTTGGAACCGGCTGCCGGATGAGAACGGCGCCCCGCCAAATGTCGTCTTTTCCCTGCCCGACGCGCCTTGGCAGAACGCGGTGTGGGGCAGCACCCTGCTGCTTGCAGGCGGGCGAGCCCTCTATGTCTGGAAGCAACTGCCGTTCGACGGGCAGATGCCGGACTTGATCCTGCGCGATCGCGCCGGTCCTATCGTCTTTCAGGACCTTCGGGGAGTGGCCTACGACGGGCGGTATCTTTATCTTTCCGATGCCCAAGCCGGGCGCGTGTATGTGTGGGACGGCATCCCGGCGCCTGAGTCGGACCCGTTATACATCCTCCGGGTGGAACAGCCCGGCAGGCTTTCCACCGACGGTAAATGGCTCGCTGTCGCCGCCACCGAGCAGCAAACCATCCACCTTTTCCGCATCGACGAGCTGAGCGAAGATGCGCGCTCTCAGGTGCTCGGGGGACCAGGGCGCTTCAACCTGCCCGGACACGCGGCGCTGTATGAAGGCGCGCTGTTTGTCGCCGATACGGTGAACAACCGGACGCTCGTATGGTACCGGGTCGAGGACGCTTTGACCGGGCGGGATCCGGACGCCGTTTTGGGCAGCGCCGACCGGCGCCCCTCGGTCAAGCCGGAGGGCGCCTTTTGGCCGGGCGCGGTGAGCTTTGACGGCAGCTATCTCTGGGTCGGAGAATTCAAGTTCTCAGGGAGGCTGCGCCGCTATGCCTTGCAGTCCGGCGATGCCGCCGTCCTTCCGGGCGCCGCTCCGGGTGCGGTGAGCAGCAGCGCCGCCGGAGGACCCACGCCGTTCAACGTGCTCGTCGAGCGGATCATGTCCGGAACCGCCTCGGCAGAGGATAAGGCTGAGTTCCGCTCGATCGTTCTCGACATGAAGTCCGGCAAGATCCCTTGGCCTTATAATGACCGCATTTATATGGCGTCCTCGGAAGACGGACTGCGGTTCAACCCCGCCCGGGCGGTCGTTCTGGAGAAAGCCTCGGCGCCGGAAGCAGTGGTGGATGGCGCCGGGCAGGTCTGGCTGTTTTACAACGACTTGAATCTTGACAAGCTGCTCGACATGCTGGACCGCGGAGCGAAATTCGCCACCGGCTTGACCGGCATCGGCGCCATCGCCGCAGCCCGCTCGAGCGACGGACTGAACTTCGAACCGGTGGACATCGAAATCGAAGGTCTTGTGAGAGGCGCCGCCGCAGGACCCGACATCCACCGCGCTCCAGACGGAACCTACCAGATGTACTACCTCGGCGTGCCCGCGCTCGAGCTTCACAGCTCGTCGCCCGACCCGGCAAACGCCCCCGGTCCGCACAAGTACTACGTAGCGTTGTCGAACGACTTGGTGCATTGGGAGCAGACAGGAGTGGCGTGGACCGGTCCGCAAGGGGGTTCGGACCCGGCAGTGTACCAGACGGAGGGCGGGACTCTTTACATCCTTGGCGGCGGAACCGGCAAGTCCACCGACGGCGGGTTTTCGTTCAGCTCCGTGTCGAAACCTACCGGAAATTGGCGCCAGCCGGATGTGGTCGCTGTGCCCGGCGGCTATCGCATGTATTACACCGCTCCGGAAGGAGGCATCCGCAGCGCTTTCTCCACGGACGGGGTAGAGTGGGTCGAGGATGAGGGACGCCGTTTGGCGTCAGGGCTCGACCCCACGGTGGTCCGCATGCCGGATGGCACATACCGGATGTACTACCGATTGCCCGCCACAGCGCCCGAAGATTGAACCCGCCGCAAATATTCGCCGAGAACCCGGTCCACGTAGGTCCGGGTCTCGGCGAATGGAGGAACGCCACGATACTTATCCACGGCGCCGGGACCGGCATTGTACGCTGCGAGCGCCCGGTGCGCGCTGTAGTTGTACCGCTCAAGCAATTCCCTGAGGTAACGAGCCCCTGCGTCGGCGTTTTGCTCCGGGTCGAGCGGGTCAACCCGCAGTTCCGCCGCTGTGCCCGGCATGAGTTGCATCAACCCTACAGCCCCTTTAGGCGAAACCGCATCCACTCGGTAGCCGGATTCCACGCGCGCGATTACATCGAGCAGCGCAGGCGGCAGACCATACTTTTCGGCGGCTTTGGCAACCAGCTCTTTGGGCGTGAGCGGCGCCTTCTCCGGCGCCGCCGCCTGCGCCGCGGGAGAAACGCTTTCCGCCGGTTTCGGCGGCTCCCTCTCAATCCGAACCACCTCTGCCACGGGGACTTCGATCATGCCCGCCCCTTGATGCAGGATGACTTTCCCCTCCCGGTGCTCCGCCCGCTCCACGCGCTGATGCTGCCCGCTGCGGAAAAAAACCCAATCTCCGCCCCAAACGCAGACAGTCAATAGCGTGGCTGAAACGAGCACCCTCATCGCGAACGCCCCACCCCGAGATGCTCAAAATTCAGCATCGCGTTGAACACCAAAGAAAAACTGCCTTGCGTCTGCTGCCGCCACATCGGATTGTTGGCGAAGAGGAGGTAGTGCCCTTTTCCTCTCGGAACGTCGATCACTGCCGGGCGGTTGGCTAACTCCCTGCCTCCAGCTAACATGCCAGACACGAGCAGGTCCTTTTCCTCGGCAAACCGCAGCACCACCCGGGGGCGCTCCGCCGGAGGCGTAATGTACGGACGGGCGTATTCCAGCATTTCCGGATCGAGCGGCGGCTCTTCGCCCGGTTTGAGTTTGGGCTTCGGCGGTTCGGGGACAAAAGGACGCCCCTGCGGAACGTCGGGATCAGTCGCCGAACCCCGTCCCGTGGGACGCTGCCCGCTCGAAGCCCCGGCTGCGCTACGTCCCAAACCGCCCGCCAAACTCACCTGGAAAACCGGAGCCTGGCTAAAGTAAACTGCTAACTTTTCTCCATAACCATATGCGATTGGGCTTCTTTCGTCAGACACCACTGCGCCCAGAACGCTTCCCCGAACATTCAGCTCCCGGGTAGTCTCGATGGTCACATCGTCGATCAGACCATAATTGATCGGAATCGACGCATTCCCGCCGATGGTGATGAACAACCCTCCCGCTTGGACGAATTCCTGCACGTTCAATAATCCTCGCAAGCCCATCCCGCCCCGGATGTCGTCGGATTGATCCGGCGATGTTCCGATGTTGGGCGTCAACTCCGAACCCTTCCACGGAATCGGGGCGCCTCGAACCGGCAAGCCGTTCACCACCCGTTGAGCCGTGCCGGGCGTGGGTCCAAAGATGATGACGTCGAACTTCTCCCGGATGTTGGGAGTGCCGCGCAAGAAATGGTCCGAAAGGTAAGAGTAGGGGATGCCGGAGCTCTCCAAGGCAAGCCGGACCCACCCTTCGGTCTGAGTGTTTAACCAGCTATGAATCAATGCGATACGAGGAACAGCTAAAGCGTGACGTGAGACTTTGGGCAGTTCCTCGACCGCCCATGCCGTTATCCCCAAGCTGCGGGCGGCTTCATCGAGCTTCGCCCGCAGCCCCGGAGCGGGAGGAATCACAAACGAGCCGCGGTTGAACTTTCTCCCCGCCGCCTCGAAGGGCTCCTCGGCAGCCTCCATCGGCACATCCTTCAGCCGGAATCGCAAGGTGGCAAGCGCGCTGTCGGCATTGTGGTTGATGACGAATCCGCCACTGCCGTTGCCTTGCACTCCGCCGGGCGCCACGGCATCGCCTTTGAGCAGCGTCATCGCCTGTTTGAAAATGCCGGATTCCGTCACGCGGACGGTAGTGACGTTGCGCAGCGGACCAAGGCTCCAGCCGGTGTCGTCGTAGGGGCGGGAGTCGGCAGGGTTGTAGTACTGCTTGTCGAGCAGCATGTCCGCCATGCGGCTGTAGGGTTGGTCCATACGAATGACGTAGGATCCGGCGGGATACTTGCGCCCGGCGATTTCTGCGTCTTTGTCCAGGCGGTGCACTTCCACTCCTTGAAGCCGGAGGAGATTGACCAACCGGGCGCACTCGCCGGGGCGGGGATCGTCCGCCGGGATGATCCAAGCTGCGGGTCCCTCATTCGCCGCTTTGTCGACGCTGCGCTTGCTCTTCAGGTAGAAGTTCCTCAAAAACTGTTCGCGGTTGCGCCCGAAGTATTCGATGCCGAGCAGCAGCGCGCTCTGTTGTAAATTGATGTTGTTGCGGTGGGACCACTTGACCTTGGGCAGCGGCGGGTTGGGACGGTACCAGGCGCGGGTAGTGAAACTTGCAGGCACCGTGCGGTCCAGAGTATCCGCTCCACGGGCCCCGTAAGTCTCATAAAATCGCCCAATCGCATTGTGCCCGTTGGCCACATAGAACATGTAGTTCGCCGCCCAGCCGTCATAGAACCCGTGCGTCCAGACGCCCGGCACGCCGCGCTTCGTCATCTCTTCCACTTCGTAGTACGCCAGGCGCTGCCATTCGTTGATCACGATCGGGTCGAGCCAAGCGTTGTAGGGACCCAACCCAGTGGAAATGTAAAGGAACGGAATCGACTCGTGCAGGTCGTGCAAAACTTGCGGATGCCATTCGAAAAACGTCCGTAACAGGTTGCGGCTCAGGGCTAGCGACAGCGCCATCCCGTCCCGGTTGTTGTCATGCGCCACATACTTGCCCCAGTACACCAGGGGAGGAGCGGTGCGGTCGGGATTCGCCTTTCGCCAGTTGTAGAGATCCACTTGGCGGTCGTGTCCGTCCACCTCCACGAGCGGCGTAATCAGCACCACCGTGTTCTTGCGGATGCTCTGAAGCAACGGCGACTCGCCCACCGCCAGACGATAGGCCATTTCCATGAGCATCTCCGGCGAGCCGGTTTCGGGCGAGTGGATGCTGCCGGTCACCCAATAGAACGGAATCGTGGACGCGGCAAGCGCCAGGGCGTCGTTCTCGCTGATCTTGCGGGGATCGGCAAGCCGCGCGGTGTTGCGGCGGAGCTCATCGAGGCGGTTGATGTTGGCGGCGTCGGAAATCGCCACCAGAAGCATCTCGCGGTTTTCCTCCGTCCGTCCGATGGAGAACACCTTGACGCGCGGCGAAGTTTTTTCGAGCGCCCGCATGTAGGCATAGATGTCTTTCGAGTAAGTGAGCTTGTTCGGCGCGCCGATGACGTATCCGAGGACCTTCTCGGGCGTGGGAACCGTCGCCGAGGCAGGCAGGTGGTCCACCAATTCTGTCAGGAAATACTTCTCGGTCGTATACTCACGGATCTTAGCCGAGTAACCGGCGTCAATCCCGGGTTGAGCCGCAGCCACCGCGGCAACGAGCAGGACGGCGAGAGGCAAATATCGTGTTCTCATACAGGGCGTGACGCTTATTGTACATCTGTAGCAGCCAACAGGATTTTGCACGCCCCGGATCGGTTAGAATGGAAGCGGAATGTCGAACGAACACTGGCTCCAATTGGCCATAGCGCTCATCACACCGGTGCTCACCTTGACGGTCGTCATGGTTGGATTCCTTTACAACAACGCCAGGATGAACGATCTCCGGCAGGACCTGACGAGCCGGATGGCCTCTTTGGAGGGCACTTTCAACCGCAGATTGGACGACCAGCGCGATCTTTTGCGCTCTGAAGTCGCAAGGGTGGAAAGCGCCTTGCTCAGCAAGTTCGCTGAACTCGACGGCCGCCTGTCGCGTCTCGAAGCCCGCATCCGGTGATCCTGCTTCGCCGGTCCGGGGTCCTTCCCGGGCAGGAGAATGGCCGGAAATTCGAACCCTGCATTTTCGTACAATAAGAGGTTTAGAACCTCAGGAGCTCTCATATGGAACCCAAAGGCGATATCGCATTGATTGGTCTGGCTGTAATGGGCCAGAACCTGATCCTCAACATGAACGACCATGGCTACACGGTAGTGGCGTATAACCGCACCGTGTCCAAAGTGGACGAATTTCTCAACGGCGCGGCCAAGGGACGCGATACCATTCTCGGCGCGAAGTCCCTGGAGGAGATGTTCTCGCTGCTCAAGCGGCCGCGCAAGATCATGCTCATGGTCAAAGCCGGGCAGGCGGTTGATGATTTCATCGAGCTCCTGCTGCCCTACATGGAGGAAGGCGACCTCATCATTGACGGCGGCAACTCGCACTTCCCGGACACCATCCGCCGGACCAAGTATCTCGAAAGCAAGGGCATGCTCTACATCGGCACCGGCGTCAGCGGCGGCGAGGAGGGCGCGCGTTTCGGACCCTCGATCATGCCCGGCGGCAGCCCCAAGGCGTGGCCGCTGGTGAAGGACATCTTCCAAGCCATCTGCGCCAAGACGCCCGCAGGCGAACCGTGCTGCGATTGGATTGGCGAAGGCGGAGCGGGACACTTCGTCAAGATGGTTCACAACGGCATCGAATACGGCGACATGCAGTTGATCTGCGAAGCCTATCAGCTCATGAAGGACGGGCTCGGGCTTTCCAATCAAGAGATGCACGAAGCCTTCGCCGAGTGGAACAAAGGCGAACTCGACAGTTACCTCATCCAGATCACGCGCGACATCCTCGCCTACAAGGACGAAGAGGGTAACTACGTCGTCGATCTGATCCTCGACAAAGCCGGGCAGAAGGGCACCGGCAAGTGGACCGTGATCGCATCGCTCGACACCGGCACGCCGCTCACTCTGGTGACCGAAGCGGTGCTCGCCCGCTGCCTGAGCGCGATGAAGGATGCGCGCGTTGCGGCTTCCAGGATCCTGACAGGTCCGAGCCGCAAGATCGAAGGCGTGGACAAGCAAGCTTTCATCGAGGATATCCGGCGGGCGCTGCTTGCCTCGAAGATCGTCAGCTACGCGCAGGGCTTCATGCTGATGCGCGAAGCGTCCAAGGAATACAACTGGGGCCTGAACTTCGGAAACGTCGCCTTGGTGTGGCGGGGCGGATGCATCATCCGCAGCGTCTTCCTGGGGCGGATCAAAGAAGCCTTTGACAAGAATCCCGAGCTCGACAATCTGCTGCTCGACGACTACTTCAAGGGCGTGATTGACCGCTGTCAGGATTCCTGGCGCCGGGTTGTCCAGAAGGCTGTGGAAGCGGGTGTGCCGGTGCCGGCGTTCACCACCGCTTTGTCGTTCTATGACGGCTACCGGTGCGAGCGCCTGCCCGCCAACCTCTTGCAGGCGCAGCGCGACTACTTCGGCGCGCACACTTATGAGCGCGTCGACCGCCCCCGGGGCGAATGGTTCCACACCAATTGGACCGGCAAGGGCGGCAGCGTTTCCGCCACCACATACACTGTCTGACGCGGGACCGTGGTCATGGACGAAGTCAACTCACGCGCCGCCAAGATCCGGCTGCTGCTCATGGATGTCGACGGCGTGCTGACCGACGGCAAGCTGTATTTTTTCCAGGACGCAGCGGGAAACACGATTGAGACCAAGGGATTTGATTCGCAGGACGGCATCGCCCTGCACTGGATTCACTGGTATGGCATCAAAGCGGGCGTCATCAGCGGGCGCAATTCACCGGCGACGGTGGAGCGCGCCCGCCAGCTCAAGTTCGAGTATGTGTACCAGGGAACCATTGAAAAAGTCCCCATCTTCGAACAGATCCTGGCTGACGCGCAGCTCTCGCCGGACGAAGTCGCCTACATCGGCGACGACTTCACCGACGTCATCCTGTTTGAGCGGGTCGGGCTCGCGGTGGCGACGGCCAACGCCCGCCCCGAAGTGAAACAGTTGGCGCACTATGTGACCCATGCTCCGGGCGGCGCGGGCGCGGTTCGCGAGGTTTGCGAATTGCTGCTCGACGCGCAAGGGCATTGGGACAAAATCCTGGCCAAGTACGGTATACCGAAGTAAGAATGCCTGAGCAGATCGCTCTCGTCGTGGAGGCTGTTCCCGGACCCGGGGTCCTGCACCAGATCTCCGGCGTGATCGCCCGCTTGCATGGCGACATCACCTGCTGCGAGATTCTGACGCGGGAACGCACCTATTTCGAAATCGAGTTCCCGGCGGTTCCCCCGGAACTCGAAAGCGAACTGCGGGCTCTGTCCATCGTGAAAAAACTCAGCGTCGAAAAGACGCTGCAAGCCATTTACGGCAAGCGCATCATCATCATGGGCGGCGGCGCGCAGGTCGGCCAAGTGGCGATCGGGGCGATTTCGGAGGCCGACCGGCACAACATCCGGGGCGAGCACATCTCGGTGGACACCTCCGGCGGGAGCATGGGAACGGATGGTCAAAACCATTGTCGATCGTGGCCTGATCAGAGGGTATGGGATGTGGGTGCTCGACGAGCCGCTGCGCGATCCGCCCGAAGCGCCGCCCATGTGGCTGGATAGGGGCGAACATCGCCGTGCCGAGCGGTTGTACCTCGTCTGTCGCGGGAACATGTTGTACCGGACTCGTGACATCGTTCTCAGTGGGTGGTTTCCAACGTTTTCTATGATTGTCAATCTGTAGAACCCAAGACATGATCCGG
>FWPV01002281.1_pt1 | contig 19825 bp, 15 predicted proteins | sample 2228371 | NCBI WGS metagenome assembly FWPV01 (sample SAMEA103939776, study PRJEB20133) | metagenome | reverse complement strand
ATAAAAAAATTATTTATATAAATAACAGCATTAAAAAATACTGGAGAAAAAATAAACAAGTGGGGAAAAATATTGAAGCGATTCTTTCAATGAGAGCTTTGATAAGAGCTATAATTTGGAGCGTAAAATACTTATTCCGAAAAGATGATATTTCCAAAGAGAGAATTATTGGTTATTATTCAGTAATCCTGTCCAATGTATGGAAATAGATATGCATATCATTGGTATTGATGGACACTATTTAGACGGATTCTACCAAGGGGTTCGTTCATTGTTGGAGCATACTCTTAACGAGTATCCTGCTATGTATAGCGGCAGTATAATAGTGTATCATCGCAATGCCGCTAAATACAGAAGCAATGGTATTTGTATTAAGCACCGGCGCCTTTTCACCAATGCCGGCCAGTTTAACTATATTGCTGGTTTCCCTTATATAGTGCTGCGCGATAAAATCGATTTATTCCAATCACATTACATTCTGCCGTTCTGGCTGCCATGCGCCAGGGTGGTCGGAATATACGATATACTCTATGAACGTTTTCCTGAACACTTTGGCCGTCTGCATACCATGCAGATGCGGGCTCTGGTGCCTCGCAGCGCTCATTACGCCCATAGGGTAATAACCATCTCCGAATTCACCAAAGGTGAGATCGTAAACCGGTATGGTGTCAGACCCGAGAAGATTGATGTCATACATTGTGGCGTAGCCGAGAACTTCAAGATAATGTCAAAGATAGAAGTATCTGAAATTCTAAAAAGCATAAAGATACAAAAGCCATACTTGCTATGTGTCGGCCGTATGGCTCCTATTAAGAACATGACGGGCATGCTTAAGGCATTTGCCTCAATTGCTCAGACTAACAAGGATCTGTGTTTGGTTGTAGTGGGCCCTAACGATCCTATATTTATTGATAATAATATTGGTAAGCAATTGGCGAAAATGGTAAGACTACAAGACAGAATCATCTTCACTGGCCCGGTAACTCAAGAACAGCTAGTAACTCTTTACAACGGCGCAACACTGTTTGTCTTTCCCTCTTTCGGCGAGGGGTTCGGAATCCCGGTTCTGGAGGCTATGGCTTGCGGTGCCCCGGTGCTTTGTTCTAATACAACCGCTTTACCAGAAGTGGCCGGAAAAGTAGCCGAAACATTCAATCCATTTGATCAGGATGAATTCGACCAGAAATTAGAAGAGTTATTGCTCGATACTGCTCGATTGGAAAAGATGAGCCAAGAAGGCCCCACATGGGCCAGTCGTTTCACTTGGCGGCAGGCGGCCAAGCAAACCCTGGAAGTATATCAGAGGGCATATGATGAGTCCCGGTGATTTTATAAGGATATACCGCGCCAAAACAAATGCCGAGATAACAGCGGCGATCGAAAGTATACTAGAATCATACGAATCTGTACTTCCAAGGGAACGAACGGGGTCTATTGTAATTAAACCCAACCTTAACAGCAACATGAACGCCCTTACCGGGAATACCACGGACCTCAGGATCCTGGCTTCCCTAGTGCGAGGCCTTCGGACACGAGGGTATTCAGATATAACGATCGCCGAGGGGACAAATTCGGGTTTCTACCGCCAGAGGATAAACGTAATATCTAGGCTCAGGGTTGACGCCCTAGCTCAGGCTCTGGGGGTGAAGTACCGGGACACCAACTACGACCAGACCGAGAAGGTGAAGTTTGAAGACGGGGTGGTGGCCGAGATGGCCAAGACTTACCTCGAGGCCGCATGCTTCATCAACGTCCCCAAGCTCAAGATGCACTATGAGACGTTGATGAGCGTCTGCCTGAAAAGCCTGATAGGTACACTGGCTGGGATGCAAAACAAGCAGAAGACACACTACAGCCTGATAAAAAACATCTGCAACCTGAATGACAATCTCAAGCCAAACCTCCAAATCATCGATGCGGTCATCTCAATGGAAGGCACCGGGCCGACCACCGGCACGCCTATAAACACTGGGGTGGTGCTGGCGGGAACAAGTCCGTGGCTTTTGGACATGGCGGCGGCCGAGATCGCCCATGTCGATTTCGAGGAAGTGCCGGTTTTGGTGGAATCCGAAAAGAGGGGGATGATATCCATAGCTGATAAGGATTACGTGAGATCGCTGGGCTTCCGTAATATATCCCGTCCCTTCAAAAGGCCGGAGCTATCGTTGCTTACAAAAATGGTTACCCATAAGAAGTACCAAAAATACTTCCAAAGGATAAGGCACGCGCCGCTTATAGGCAGGGTCTTTGACGAGGGATGGGGGAACAAGCTCCTGTTCAAGCTTCGGGTGACGCAGGAGGTGATGATATCCAGGGACTCGTCCATCGAGTCGGTGAAAAGGGATGCGGATAAATGCAGGAAGTGCGGGGCCTGCTCAAAATATTGCCCCATGGGGCTTTCGCTGCCTGCGGAGATAGGCAAAGAGGGCGATTGCATAAAATGCCTGTATTGCTTCTCTGTTTGCCCGAACAATGCAATATCCGTCGAGGGTGATCTGGGTTTCTTCCAGGAGCAGATCGGCCAATATGAAAAGTTGATAAAGGAAAACGCAAAAGAATGAACGTATTTCTTCTGAATCCGCCTTTCCATGATAAATTCTCCCGTGAGCAGCGCAGCCCGGCGGTCACCAAGAGCGGCACCTTCTACTACCCCATGTGGCTTTGTTTTGCCGCCGGCCTGCTGGAGGAAAAGGGGCACTCCGTCAGGTTGATGGACTGCCCGGCCTCGGGCCAGGGCTGGGACCAGGTGGCCGGGTTGGTGCGCGAATTCAAACCCAAATTGGTCGTAGTCGACACCAGCACCCCCAGTATCTACAATGACGTCGAAGTGGCAGCCCGGATCAAGGACTTGGCCCCGGATGCCTTCACCGTCCTGGTGGGACCACACGTCTCGGCTCTGCCCGAGGAAACCCTCAAACTCAACTCAGAAGTCGATGCCGTCGCTCTCAAAGAATATGAGCATACTTTGGCCGATCTGTCGGAGACTTTGGAGGGGGGGGGCGATCCTGCTGCAGTTCCGGGGCTTGTTGTACGGAAGAACGGAGAAATCGTAGCAACTCCTCTACGTTCCTTGTGCGAAGACCTCGATGCCATCCCCTTCGTCAGTAGATCATATAAGAAGCACTTAAACTATAGGGATTATTTTTACGCCCACAGCAAGTACCCCATCGTTACCATTATTACCGGGCGAGGCTGTCCCTACCAGTGCGTCTACTGCGTCTACCCCCAGGTGTTCTGCAGTCACAAGCCCAGACTGAGGAGCATCCCCAATGTGGTGGACGAGATCGAGTACATTCTCCGGGAGTTTCCGGATGTCAAGGAGATAATGTTCGAGGACGATACGTTGACCTTCGACAAGAAAAGATGTTTGGCGTTCTCCGAAGAAATTTTGAGAAGGAATCTTAAATTCCAATGGTCGGCTAACTCACGTTGCGACCTTGACCTGGAGACAATGAGGGCCCTGAAGAAAGCCGGGGCCAGGCTCTTCTGCGTGGGGGTGGAGAGCGGAGACCAGACGGTCCTCGACAATATGAAAAAAAATCTTAAGGTGGAACGCATTCGGCAGTTCTTCGCCGACGCCAAAAGGGCCGGCATCAAGATCCACGGCTGCTTCATGGTGGGCAACCCAGGGGAGACCAAGGAGACCCTGGAGACAACCCTGCGGTTTGCCATCGAGCTGGAGCCAGATACGGCCCAGTTCTTTCCCATCATGGTCTACCCGGGCACCGAGGCCTACGACTGGGCCAAGCGGGAGGGATACCTGACCACCGACAACTTCCGGGAGTGGCTGACTCCGGAGGGCCTGCACAACAGCATCGTCAGCCGGCCCGGGCTTTCCAATACAGAACTGGTGGATTTCTGCGACCGGGCCAGGCAGAAGTTCTATATGCGCCCGTCGTATATCGCCAGGAAGCTCGGGCAGAGCCTGACCGATTTCCAGGAGTTCAAGCGTTTGGCCAAGGGCGGGCTGACATTGGGCAAGTATCTCTTCCGCGGCACCTACGGAAGGGAGGGGAAGTGAGGGCCTCGGTCGTCATACCGGCCTACAACGCCGAGAGGCTCTTGCCTGAGTGCTTAAAGTCGCTGGTCGATCAGACTATTCCCAGGCAGGAATACGAGATCGTCGTGGTTGACGACGGATCGACCGATGGAACGGCCAGAGCCGCTGCCTCATTCCCCGGGGTGCGGGTGGTGAGCCAGAAGAACCAGGGTCCGGCGGCCGCCAGGAATTTAGGGGCCAGAGAGGCCAGGGCCGACATCATCCTTTTCACCGACTCGGACTGCGTGCCGGCACGAGACTGGGTGGAGCGCATGCTGGAACTTTTCGATGGGGATCCGAAACTGGCCGGAGCCAAGGGACGGTATTTGACCAGACAGAAAGAGCTGGCGGCGCGCTTCGTCCAGGCCGAGTACCAGGACAAGTACCGGCTTTTGGAGAAACATCGCAATATTGATTTCATCGATACCTATTCGGCAGGCTTCCGTCGGGAGACGTTTCTCAGATATGGAGGCTATGACACCAGTTTCCCAGTGGCCTGCGCCGAGGATGTGGAACTGTCGTTCAGAATGTCTAACGGCGGCGAGAAGATGGTCTATGCACCCCGGGCCGTGGTCTACCACCGACATCCCGACAGCTGGGGAGCCTATTTCCGCAAGAAGTATAAGTTCGCCTACTGGAGGATGCTGGCAGTCCGTAAGAATCCCAATAAGGCGATCCGGGACTCGCACACGCCCCAACTGATGAAAATGCAGTTGCTCCTGGCCCCGGGTTTTCTGTTAACCCTGGTGGTAGGTATCCTATTCCCTCCGATCCTCTGGTCGGCGGCGGCGCTGGGCGTCCTTTTTCTGGCGTCCACCATGCCGTTCGCCATCAGGGAGGGAAGGCGAGATATGGCGGTGGGTTTTGTTTCTCCGGCCGCCCTGTTCATCAGGGCCCTCTACCAGTTCGCTGGTGTGGCGGCGGGATCCGTGGACTCTATCCTTCTGGGCAGGCACAAACGGCCGTTAGGTGTGGTCAGCTCTTAAGATAGCCATCGTCCACGACTGGCTGGTGAGGCCGGGCGGGGCAGAGAGGGTTCTGGAGCGACTGCTCGGCATTTTCCCCAAGGCCGATCTCTACACTCTCTTTTACATTCCCGGGGCAGTGCCGAAGGCCATCGAATCCAGGATCAAAGGCGTCTCCTTTATCCAGCGGCTGCCCGGGCTTAGGCAGCACTACGGCCGCTATCTGCCTCTGTTCCCCAAGGCCGTGGAATCATGGCCGCTCTCGGGATATAATGTGGTTATCTCATCCAGCTACTGCGTGGCCAAGGGTGCCCTTGCGGGGCCGGATGCCAGCCATCTGTGTTACTGCCATACACCCATGCGCTACGTCTGGCACCAGCAGAAGGAATACGAGCCAGGGCTGGGGACGGCGGGAAAACTGATATTCAGGGCCGTAGCCAGTAGGCTTCGACAATGGGACGTCAGGACATCGTCACGACCGAACGTCTTTATTGCCAACAGCCGGGCCGTGGCCGAACGGATCGCAAGGTACTATCTAAGGACGGCCGAGGTCATTCACCCTCCGGTGGATACGATTTTTTTCACCCCGGAGGAAAGATGCCGGGCAGGCGACTATTATCTTTCGGTAGGCGCCCTGGTGCCCTACAAGAATTTCGAAAAAGCGGCCCAGGCCTGCGCGAGGTTGGGAAGAGAACTGGTCATAGCCGGAGACGGGCCGGAGCGGCCAAGGCTTCAGGGCAGGGCCGGAGTCAGAGTGTTAGGCTGGCAGAGCCGGGAGGCATTATTGACATTGTACCGTGGCTGCCGGGCCCTGATAGCGCCGGGAGAAGAGGATTTCGGCATCGCCCTGGTCGAGGCCCAGGCCTGCGGCAAACCGGTGGTGGCCCTGGCCCGGGGCGGTGCCCGGGAGACCGTAGAGCACGGCCATACCGGCATACTCTACCAGGAGGATAGTGCCGAGGCCTTAATCGAGGCCATGCGATCTTTGGAGAGGACCAAGTTCGACAGCCAGAGGATCCGGCTCCAGGCCGAGAAGTTCTCGGCCGAGGTCTTCGACTCCAAGATATCGTCCATAATCGATAGAATGAAGGGAGGTGGGCAGAATGCTGCGTAAGGGCCAGATACCGTTCTCCATTGTCCTGATGCTGGTCGATGCCGCGTTGGTTGTCGCTTCTTTTCTGCTGTCGTTCTGGATAAGGTTCTACTCCGGGTTGATCGCCCTGCGTCAAGGGATGCCTCCATTCGAACCCTATCTCTTGGGTTCGATCGTGGTCGCCCTGCTGTGGATTTTGGTTTTCTGGCTTTTAGGGCTCTATGAGACCAGGGTGCGGCTGACCAAGGACGAAGAGATCTATCGGGTGGGCAAAGGCACCTTCGTCTGTATGGTGGCAGTGATGGCCTTTTCCTTTTTCTACCGGGAGGTATTATGGTCCCGGCTGGTGTTGATCATGGCCACCGCCATTTCCTTTGCTCTAGTCAGTTTGGAACGGGTGATTCTGGTGGGGGTGTTCCATCATTGGATGAGCTGTCACGGCTACGGCATCAAACGTTCGGCCCTCGTAGGCAGCGGCCGAACCGCTAAACATATTCTGGAGTATATCAACCAGCACCCGGAGTACGGTTACCGCATCGATTGCCTGCTGAGCATCGAGGGGTTGGTGGAGTCAGGCTGGAGAGGCTCCAAATCCATGCTCTGCGACCGGCTGGCGTCGGTGGCCGATCTTTCTCAGGCCATCGACCGGCATGATCTGGATGCCATCTTCATAGTGTTGCCCCACGAACTTCAACCGCGGATCATCGATATCGTCAAGAGCACTGAACACCGTCCGGTCGAATTGAAGTTCGTCCCTGATTTAATCGATGTCATCAGCACCAATACCCGGGTGTCTCAGATCGGCGAGCTGCCGGTCATCGGGCTGCGCGAATTACCGCTTTCGGCCTGGGATATGCTGATAAAATCTACCTTCGATTTCGTCTTCGCTCTTATCGCCGTCATCCTCCTATCCCCCTTGATGTTGCTCGTCGCCCTTTTGGTCAAGGCTACCTCGCCGGGCCCCGTCATCTATTCCCAGGAGAGGGTGGGCTTCGACGGCCGGGTCTTCAGGATGTACAAGTTCCGCTCCATGAGGGTCGACGCCGAGAAGGAGACCGGCCCGGTCTGGGCCAAGGAGGGAGACGACCGACGTACCCCGATCGGGGCCTTCCTGAGACGGTACAGTCTTGACGAGCTGCCCCAGCTCTTCAATGTCCTGAAAGGGGAGATGAGCCTGGTGGGGCCCCGGCCGGAGAGGCCTTATTTCGTGAAACAGTTCGAGCAGAAAATTCCGGGATACGCCTCGCGGCACCGCATGAAATCGGGCATCACCGGCTGGGCCCAGGTCAACGGCCTGCGGGGTGATACCTCCATCGAGAAGAGGACCGCCTTCGACATCTACTATATTCAGAACTGGTCGTTGCTTTTAGACCTGAAGATATTGATTCGGACCGTGCTGCAGGTAATATTCCCACAAAATGCCTATTAGGGGAAGACATGGCTTCAGAGCAGGAGATCGACATTTTCGAACTTTGGCGGATCGCCGTCCGCCGCCGCTGGCTGGTACTGGGATCCCTACTGGTGGCTGTCATCGGGGCGGCCCTGGCCACAGCTCTCTCTCCGGCAGTCTACAGCTGCCATTCGACCATCGCCATTCCGGGCGAACCATATCAATGGATTAAGATTCCCGAGGTCAGGGAGTTGGTGGCGGCCGCAAGGGAGAGAGCCCTTCGGGGGGAGACGGTGGGCGGGATAGCCCCGGGAGAGATGGCTCGAATCTATGATCTCAGGATAAGCGATATCCCTGAGAGCCGGACCTTCTTCAAACTGGTGGTCAAATCTCGGGGAGATCCTAGTCTGGCCGAGAAGGTGTCGCGCGGCGTCTTTCTATATCTAACGACCGCTCCAGAGGTGCAGTCGAGACTCCAGGCCATGATTCAGGCCAACGATTCGGCTCTGGCTTTCGCCGAACAGACATTTCAGGCCGAGCTCAGGAGAAGGGACCGCCCAGCGGCGGGCGAGGGATTGCTGGCCATCTACGATAAAATGATGGAGTACCGACTCCGGAAAGCCAGCCTGAAGAATTTCCAATTCATCAGCCAGCCGGCGGCCAGCCTGAGGCCGGTGAGCCCCCGGCCGACGCTCAATTTGGTGATAGCGGCGCTGATAGGTTTAATAATCGGTCTGGGTCTGGCTGCTTTCGTCGACCGCAGGAGATGAGGGGCTTGCCATTGGCAGTTGCGCTTAAATCCATCTCAGTGTCGGATTGACGTCCATGGCCAGATTCCGATACCGGGTGTTGTTTCTCACCAGTTGGTACCCGCATCCCGGAAATCCCTTCAACGGAATTTTCGTCAAACGTAAAGCAGAGGCACTCAGGCACCGCGCCGATGTCGCGGTGCTGTTCGTTATCGGGACGACGCAGGGGCGCAGTGGCCTTTGGGTCGAGAAGTCCCTGGAGGCAGGAGTACCCACCTGGCGGGCGACCTACCGGAGACCGTCTACCAAACTAGGGCCTCTGTATCCGATTTTTGACAGGCTGTATTACCTGATGGCCGGGTCTGTCGGACTGCGACAGGTGTGGAAAGGATTCGGCAGGCCCGATTTGGTGCATCTTCACATAGCCAACCCTGCCGGCTACCTGGCCCTGGCTTTGAAGCGACTGATCGGGATCCCCTATGTGCTGACCGAGCACTGCGATCTGGCGCTTAGAGTGTCTCGAGGCTGGGAGAGGTTGGGGACGGCCTCGCGCTGGCTGATGCGTTTGATCATCCGCCAGGCCGAGCAGGTGACCGTGGATTCTTCTGCCATGCGCCAGGCCCTGTGTGAACTGGGCTTTAGGCGGGACGCTAAGGTAGTGGGCAACATAGTCACCCTGCCGGGCCTGAGATCGAAGCCAGCCGCAGGCTCGGGGTTGAAACTGGTGCATCTATCGACCCTCTGGGACAGGCAGAAGAACATCTCCGGACTGCTGCAGGCCGTGTCCGAAGCCACCGCCAAGTTGGGACCAGGGAAACTAACTTTAGCCATCGTCGGGGAGGGGCCAGACAGGACCGCGCTGGAATCACTGTCCCGCCGTCTGGGCCTGGCCGATATCGTCCGTTTTCATGGGGCGGTAGACGATGGGGAAAAGGAGCGGCTGCTGTCCCAGGCCGACTGCTTCGTGCTCAGCAGCAATTTCGAGGGATTCTCGGTGGCCACCGCCGAGGCCCTGTTGGCCGGGCTGCCGGTGATCGTCACCGATTGCGGAGGGCCACAGGACTTCACCGGCCCGGATAACAGCCTGCGGGTGCCGACCGGAGACCAGGGCGCCTTGGCCGCGGCCATCATCAGAATGTCGAGGGAAAAGCATCGGTTCTCCAGAAGCCGGATTGCCAGAAGAGCCAGGGAGATCTTCGATCCGGTCAAGGTGGTGGAGGCTACTTTAGAAATTTACGACCAGGTCCCGGTCAGATGGACGGCTGGGCTGAGCTGGGAGAGGATACGGGTACGTCCTGAGTGGTTGGTGCTGGACGTGGGCAGCGGCCATAATCCCAACAGCCGAGCCGATGTGCTGTTGGACTGCGACCTGCAGCCCTCGATCCACCGCACGGGAAAGGAAACCCTCCGGCCAGAGGGGCGGGCCATGGTGGTCGGGGATGCCACCTGCATGCCCTTCGCCGACGGGGTTTTCGATTTCACCATCGCCTCTCACGTGGCCGAGCACGTCGAGGAAGTGGAGGCATTGCTGGGCGAACTGCAGCGGGTGTCGCGGGCGGGCTATATCGAGACGCCAGGGCCGCTGACAGAGTTTCTCTTTAACATACCCTACCACCGGTGGGCGGTGAGCCGCCGCGGGCAGACCATCGTGTTTCGTCGAAAGACAGGCTTCAGGGTACCCAGCCGGATACTCTTCGCTGCTTTCAACCTCAACCAGGATATATCCGGCCGTCAGACTTACCGCAGCCAGAACCCGGCGTGGCTGGCGTTGCATCGGGTTGTCACCCGTGCCTGGAAACGGATCCCTCCCGCCTATGTCAGGTACCATTGGCAGGGGACGATCTCCTACGAAGTCAGACGGTAGGGGCGGCTGATGCTGCGGACGATGGTCCAGACATTCCTCTTCCGCCTGGCGGCGGCCCTGCTTTCTTTCGGGCTGGTGATGGCCAGCACCCGCTATCTGGGGGCTGAGGGCCGGGGAGTCATCAGCCTGGCTCTGACCGGAATCGGTATCATCGGCATGCTGAGCGGCTTCATGGGCGGCTCCAGCCTGGTCTACCTCTTCTCGCGAAGCAACGACAACGGCCACCACCGCCGGGTTATGTGGCTTTCGGGGGCCTGGGCAGTCCTGGTCTCGGCCTCGGGGACGGCTGCCATGAGGCTGTTGGGGGTCATCCCCCAGGAAGTGATCTGGCACGTCATGGGGCTGGGCCTGATGGCAAGCATCCTGGCCATCCTGTCGTATGCCCTGCTCTCGGCCGAGAGGATCGCCCACTACAATATCTTGGCCGTTCTTCAGGTGGCCGTCTCCTTGGCCATTTTCGGCACTTGGCCGCTGACAGGCAGGCAGGCCAGCGTTGGAATTTACCTGGCGGCCCTGTACATATCCTATGCTCTATGTCTGATCCTGGCATCAGTCCTGTTGCTGGGCGCCAAGAAGAGCGTCGGCGACTCCGGGGGCACCGGCCGGCTTTGGGATACGGCAGGCTATGTGTTGCGCTACGGATTGATCTCGCAGGCCGGACTGGTCATACAGTTTTTGAACTACCGACTCGCCTATTTCTTTCTCGACTCTTATGCGGGCACAGCCGCGGTGGGTATCTATTCTGTGGCGGCTCTGTTGGCCGAGTCTATCTGGATGTTCCCCGGCAGCATCGCCCTGGTGCTGTATGCCAGAATATCATCGCGAGGCGACAGCCAGTACGCTCAGGAGACCACCATCACCCTGGCCAAGTTGAGCCAGGCAGCCACCCTGGTCATGTTGGCCGTTCTCCTGGCAATCCCGTCATCACTGTTGGCAGCCATCTTCGGCCGGGATTTCAGCGGGGTGGGTCGGGTGATCCTGTGTCTGGCCCCCGGCATCCTGGCCCTGAGCTACTCCATGATCATCAACCATTTTCTGGCCGGGATAGGGCTGTTCCGCATCAATACCCTGGCGGCCGCCATCGGGCTGGCGGTGACCATCACCGGGAATATATTACTGGTGCCGCGGCTGGGGCTGGCCGGGGCCGCCCTGACCTCCAGCGCCGCCTACACCGCGGCGGCCGCCTATGCCGTTTGCTTTTTCCTAAGACACTCGGGTATGAGATACTACAAATTGCTGCCCAATGCTTCGGACCTAGACCGTTTTAGAAACCTTCTGGTGCGGGCTTGAGATGTGTGGAATAGCCGGGTTTCACGCGCCCGACATATGTTGCGGAACGGCTGTTATCGAAGCCATGGGCCGGTGCCTCCGACATCGGGGCCCCGACGATGAAGGGTACCTTATAGCCGACACGGTCTCGGGAAAGGCGGTTTCTTTGGGCGGCGCAGAGTGCCAGGTGAAGTTGCCGCCGGTCGGCGATTTCCGAGGCCGGGGGGATCTCTATCTGGCCCACCGCAGGCTCTCGATCATCGATACCTCTCCCCGGGGCCATCAGCCCATGTCGGGTTCCGATGGCAGGCACTGGATCGTATTCAACGGCGAGGTCTACAATTACCGGGAGCTTAGGGAGGAACTGGTATCTCTGGGCTATCGCTTCAAGACGGGCACCGACACCGAGGTGGTGCTGACGGCCTATGATGCCTGGGGGCTGGAATCCTTGGAACGGTTCAACGGGATGTGGGCCTTCGCCCTATACGATGTCCCGTCACGCAGGATCTTTCTCTGTCGCGACCGTTTCGGAGTCAAGCCGCTGTATTATATTCAGAGGAACGGACTGCTCGCCTTCGCCTCGGAGATGAAGGCCCTGGCGGTCCTGGAGGGAAAGGGCCTGAGGCCGGACCTGGAGCAGATCTTCGACTACCTGTTGTTAGGCTGGGAGGGCGAGGGCGGAAAGACTTTCTTCGCAAACGTAAGGGAATTGGAGCCGTCCATGGTTCTGGAGTACAACATCCCAGAGCGCTCCCTTGCTCAGAGAAAGTACTACCGGCTTCCGGTCAACGACGAAAGTCCTCACTTTAGTGCTCAGCAAGCCCAGGATTACGCCCAGGAGACGGCCGAGCTGTTGCAACGTGCTGTGGAGCTCCGGCTGAGGTCTGACGTCAGGGTGGGATCGTGCCTCAGCGGCGGGCTGGACAGCTCGGCTATCGTTTGCTCAGTCAACCGCATGTTGGGCCGCGGGGCGCTGCGGCAGGTGGGCGAGAGACAGGCGCTGTTCACCGCCGGATATCTGAATTACTCCCTTGACGAGAGGGCTTGGGCCAAGATGGTGGCCGAGGACACTGCTTCGTCTTGGCATGTGACCTATCCCGGCTCCCGGGAGCTTCTTGAGGACATCGAAGATCTGGCCTATTATCAGGACGCGCCCTTCATATCGACCAGCATCTATGCCCAGTACCGAGTGATGAAGTTGGCCCGGGAGCAGGGGGTAACGGTTCTGCTGGACGGCCAGGGCGGGGATGAGCTTTTCGGAGGCTATGCCAGTTTCTATCAGGAGTTCTATGCAGAACTGATGGCTCGCGGGCGATGGGGAACTCTGAGGGAGGAATGGTCGGCCTCAGGCGACGCCTCGGTCAGCCGCCGGGGGATACTGTCGATGCTCGCCAAGGCTGCTATCAAGCGAGTGCTTCCACCGAACACCCTGCCGATGCTGTACCGGCGGATGAGGCCCGAGAGCGTCTACATCAGACCCGAATTCTGGCAGGCATACCGGCACCGGGTGCAGGCCATGGCCGAAAGGCGTCATCTCTGCCTCAACGATGCCCTGCGCCACATGATGGCCGGCCGCAGCCTCAAGAATCTGTTGCGGTACGAGGACAGGAACTCGATGCGTTTCTCCATCGAATCCCGGACGCCGTTCGCCGACGATCTGCCTCTGATAGAACGTCTTTTTGCCATCCCCGGGGTCTACAAAATACACCGGGGCTGGAGCAAATACCTGCTGCGATTGGCCACGGAAGGATTGGTGCCCGACGAGATCAGGTGGAGGCGGGACAAGGTGGGCTTCGCCACCCCCGAGCTGGATTGGCTCCGGGAGACAGGCCAGGCGATGCTGGAATACCTGGACGGAAGGGTCTCCCAGGTTATCGAGGTGGAGCGGATAAAGAGGGAGTGGCCGGCCATTATCTCGGGCCAGAGCCCGCAGGGCGTGACTACCATCTGGAGGTTTCTGAACTTGGGGGTTTGGGCCAAGGTGTTCCGATTGAACCTATGAGCCGAGCACAGGGATCGAAGCCCAGCATACTATTCATCTCCGCCCTGGATTTCAAGGAGAAGTCGATACAGGTCATCCGCAAGACGCCGGAGGCCTTCCGCGACCAGGGATGGGAGGTGACCTTCCTGGTGGCGCGTGATCTTTCACGCGGGGGCGATTACTTCTATGAGAGGGTGGCCGACCCCTCCAACATGAGGGTGGTGAGGATAGGCTGGCCGCTGGTCGGGCTGCAGGATGCCGCCGGCACGGGTTTTATGGGCACCGTGGTCTCCAAGCTCAGGGGCTATCTGGTGGTGGCCAGGCTGGCGGCTCGGGCCGCGGCCTTGACCTTGGTGAGACGCTTCGATGTGATTTACGGATACGAGGCGCACGGCTATCTAGCCCTATGCCTGCTGCGTCTGCTGGGCTTGTCCGGCGGAGCCAGGTCAGTGGCCCGTTTCCAGGGTTTTAAGGAAAAAAGGGGAGCGATGGCTCTTCTCAATTGGGAGATGTTTCTGGCCCTGCTGCTGCCTGCCCATCTCTGCATCATGACCGACGACGGCACCCAGGGGGACAGACTTCTGAGCTCGATCGGTTCCCCCAACCGCAAACGGCTGAGGTTCTGGGTCAACGGGGTCGATCGGCCCACCCCGGCATCCTTGGCCTCCATCGAAAGGACCCGGCGCGAGTTGGGGTGTCCGCCGGGATGCTTCCTGCTTATGTCGATCAGCCGTCTGGTGCCGTGGAAGAGGGTGGACCGCGGGATAGAGATCGTCGAGCGATTGGTTAAAAGGCACAGCCGGCATGACGTCCGATACTGCGTGGTGGGCGGCGGCGCCGACGAGCCCAGGCTGCGGCAGTTGGTTGAAAGCAAGGACTTGGGTAATTACGTATTTTTCACCGGTCCGGTGGACCATGGCACGGCATCCCGCTACCTGCAGGCCGCAGACGCTTTTCTGTCGCTCTACGATCTTTCCAACGTGGGGAACCCACTGCTTGAGGCCATCAGGGCACATAAGGCCGTCTTCACCCTGGACAACGGAGACACCGGCCGGTGGATCCAGCCCGGGCGCAACGGCTTCATCTACCCGCCAAACGACAGTTCTCTTGAACTCTTGGCCCAAGACCTGGATCGATTCATCGACGACCCGGATCTGCGCCGGAGGATATATGACGGAGTAAGGGAGACGGAACGAGAGAGATTATGGGATTGGGACAGCCGTCTTATGGCCGAGGTAAAAGAGGTCGCCGCCCTGATAGGGAGGGGCCGATGAAACAAGCACTGTTGCGGCTGTTCATCGTCTCCTCATTCCTGGGCCTGGGGGTCAGCCTTGGCCCTGTCTACCTCTCGCATCTGGTCTTGGTGGGTATCGTGGCAGCCGGGTTGGTTACCTTGGTCAGAGATCGGGGGAGGTTGGTACTGCCGAGGACGGCATCCAACCTCCACCTGTTCCTGGCGCTGTTGTTGGCCTGGTACCTGGTGACCTGCCTCTGGAGCCCGAATAAGGACGCCAGCCTTAGGTACTTATGCTACCTGGCCTTCGGCTGCGCCATCTCCTGGGTCGTGGTCTATCATGCCGAAAGCCCTTCCCGGCTGACAACCACCATCAACATCCTGTTGGCGGTGATGGGCCTGGAGATAGTCCTGGCACTGTTCGAGGCCCTTACCACGCTGCGCTATCCCATCTCCCCGCAGTCCCCCTTGGTGGGATACTTTGGCCGAGAGATGCTGCTGGAGCCCTGGTCCATGGACCAGACGACCCTGGCCACGGTCACCAGTTATCCCACTGGGTTTCGTTGGAACCCCAATAACCTGGCCACCGTCCTCAACCTCTTCCTGCCTTTCGTGCTTTTTCGAGGCGAGAGATGGCTGAAGGCGATCGCAGCCCTGGCCATACTGGTCGTCATCGTCATGACCAGCTCCAAGATGAATCTGGCGGCCTGGATGCTGATAGTGGCCATCTATCTGACGTTCTTCTCAAAGCGGCGCGGGCTGTATGCCATCACTCTGGCGCTAAGTATGGCGGCGGCCGTCTTTGCTCTGCCCCTGGTCTCGCATAGTCTGGAGGGACGAATTCCCAGGACATTGGATGAGGCTCTGCACGGATGGGAGGCAGTGGCCCGCTTCTTCTCTGACGAGGAATATGTCGGCGATTCCGTGACCCTGAGGCGGCAATACCTGATAAATGGCCTGGAGGCCATAGCCGAGACAAACGGCCTGGGGGTGGGCGCCGGCTGCTCTGGGGAGGAGATGTATCAGAAGGGGGCGATAAGCCCTGGGGCCTCACGAGCCAGCCTGCATAACTATTGGCTGGAGATGGCGGTCGACGGCGGCCTGCTTTTAGTCGCCCTGTTCTGGCTCTGGTATGGATATATCCTCGTCAGGCTGTTACAGTTCCGTAAAAAAGTATCCGATCCATCGATTCGCTACTTGAACTCGGCCTCGGCCCTCTCGATGATAGGGATGACGGTGGCGGCCATGGCCGCCAGCAGCGTGGTGTATGAGTCTGCCATGTGGTTGATCTACGGCGTGGCCCTGGCCTCGATCAACCTTAGCCTGAAGTGCGATCCTTGTGCCGGAGCCGCTACATGAGGCTGCTGCTACTGGCTCCAGCCGGATCGATCCACACCGCCAGGATAGCCTCAGCTCTGGCGGCCAGGGGTTGTGTAGTGGCCGTGGCCACCTATCATCCCGGTGTAATACCTGGAGTTGAAGTCTTTGTACTGCCGTTCCGACATGGGCCGGGGAAGCTGGGATATCTGGCGGCCATACCGAGGATAAGGCGGCTGATAGATGCATTTAAGCCGGATGTGCTCCACGCCCATTATCTATCGAGCTATGGTTTGGCCGGAGCCCTTTGTAACTTTCGGCCGTTCGCTGTCTCCGCCTGGGGGACGGACGTCTTCGATTTTCCCCGGCGCGGGCCCTGGTGCCGTTGGCTGGTGGAAAAGACGCTTTCCCGGGCCGACATCGTGTTGTCCACCAGCTGCTTTATGGCCGAGGAGGTAAGGCGCTACACTACCCAGGAAGTCATCATTACTCCTTTCGGAGTGGACACCCGCCATTTCCGGCCGTTGCCCGGATCGAAGCCAAAGGGGGTGGCGGTCATCGGTACGGTCAAGGCCTTAGAGCCGCAGTATGGCATAGAGACCGTCATCCGGGCTTTTGCCGAGTTATGCCCCAATGCTACCGGAAGGCGATGGCGGCTAGAGATCGTGGGACGCGGCAGCCAGGAGGGATATTTAAGATCTTTGACGGAACGGTGGGGAATAGTAGAACATGTGGAGTTCTGCGGGTTTGTGGAGCCGCGAAGCCTTCCGGCCAAGTTCAACCAGTTCACGGTGGCGGCTTATGGATCGGCCTGCCAGGAATCGTTCGGCGTTTCCTTGCTCGAGGCCCAAGCCTGTGGGGTCCCGGTGGTGGCCACCGATGTGGGCGGATTCCGAGAAGTGGTTAAAGAGGGTACTACCGGTTTTCTGGTACCGCCCGGCGACTTCAGGGCCATGGCCGAGGCTATCGCCCGTCTCTTGAAAAACGATGCTCTGAGGAACCGTTTTTCCCGAGAGGCCAGGCGGTTCGTCTGCCAAGAATATCCCTGGGAGAGGACCATCGATAAGTTTTTACAGATATATCGCCGATTGAAGAGTTGATGAGGCTTCAGATTCAGGATGGATGAAAGTCAGGGAACGACCCTAGAGAGAACGATCGAAGGCATACTGCAGGCCAGCCTCATTGGCTTCGTCGGCTCCATGCCGGTCTCCATTGCTATGTGTCAGATATCGCTGGGGGTGGGTTGGTTGGCCTGGCTCTCTCTGTGCCTGATGAGGAGGCGTTGGTTGGGCTACGCCACCGGCCTGGACCTACCCCTGGGGCTTTTCCTGGCGGCCTGTCTGCTGGCCACTATTTTCTCCCCGCAGCCTCTTGCCAGCCTGATGGGTTTGAAGAAGTTCTATCTGGCCTCCGGCCTCTATCTGACAGCCTATGCCTGCAGAATATTGGAATGTCTGAGAAAAACGACAGTCCTCTTCATTTTGTTTGCTGCCCTGACCGCTGTCTACGGTCTGATAATGCACTATGGTGGACTGCAGGCTAGGGTGACCGGCACCCAGACTATGGCACTGACCGCTGGGGGCATCTTTATGATGGCGGGTCTGATGGCCGCTGTTCTGGCGGTTGAGGGAAAGGTATTACCACGGTGGCTGTCTGTCCCCGGCACGGCCTCTCTGGCTGGAGCTATGGTCCTCACCCAGAGCGCCGGCTCGCTGTTCTCGTACATAGCGGCTCTGCTATCGGTGCTGGCCCTGTCGAAGAAATGGAAAATTTTGGTGGTCTCGCTCTTGGTCATGGCTTCGGTCGTCGCCATTTTTATGGCCCTGCCAGCGGGAAAGGGATCCACGGTTGAAGTCCAGAAGGCCAACACCTGGCAACTGAGGAGGACCATCTGGAGTGTGGGCTTGAGGGTGGTGGCCGAGAGGCCGTTGACTGGGCACGGCCTGGTCGATTTGGGCGAGGCCTACCGGCGAAACCGCCAGTCCTGGGACCTTGAGCGCGATCCCTGGGGAGCCTGGAACTACGGGCATCTTCACAACAACTTCCTGCAGGTGGCGGCCATTTCCGGGTTTATCGGTCTGGCGGCTTTCGTTTTTCTGCTCTATACCAGCCTACGCTTGGGGCTGACCGTCTCCCAGGATTTGAGCGGCGAAGCCTTGGCGCTGGGGCGAGCGTCTTTTGCCGCGGCTTTAGGTTTTATGGTCAACGGATTGACAGAATGGAACTTCGGCGATTCGGAGGTGGTGACCATCTTCTGGTTTATTCTGGGAACGATAGCAGCACTGAAAAGTCTGACGGTTCAAGAACCGATGGTACTGGGGAAGTGAGATTTGACGGATAATAGAGGAAACATGAGGCTTCTGTTCCTCACCCATTACTTTCCGCCCGAGGTGGGGGCGCCACAATCGCGGATAGACGAGCTTACCCGGCGGCTGGCAGAGCGGGGACATCGAGTGACCGTGCTGACCAACTTCCCCCATTACCCCGACGGACGTATCAAGTCTCCTTGCGTCGGTAGACTTCTGCAGAGAGAATATCGGGGGCAGGTGGAGGTGGTTCGTTCCTTCGTCTGGGCCAGGCCCAACCAGGGGTTTATCAGCCGAATAGCCGACCATCTGTCTTTCTGTCTGTCCTCGGTGTTGGCGGCGCATCGGCTGGAACGATACGAGGCCGTGATCACCGAGTCCCCGCCTCTGTTTTTGGGCTTCAGCGGTTGGCTGATCTCCAAAATGTTGGGGGGGGTGCACATCTTTAATGTCGCCGATGTCTGGCCGCAGTCGGCGGTGGAGATGGGAGTGCTGAGTAACAGGACGGCCATCGCTCTGGCCGAGTATTTAGAATTTTTCATCTACCGCCACAGCCGTCTGATCACGGTGGTTACCGAGGGCATCAGGAAAGACCTGCTAAACCGGGGCATCGACTCCGGCCGCTTGGTCACTTTGACCAACGGTGTGGATCTCAATGTCTTTTCGCCTCGGGGTCAGGGGCGCAAGATTAAGGAGCGCCTCGGCCTGTCGGGCAAGTTCGTGGTGATGTATGCTGGCACCCATGGTCTGGCCCAGGGTTTGCATATCGTAGTGGAGGCCGCCTCCAGGCTGGTAGAGGAAAAGAGGATCGCCTTTGTCCTGGCCGGCGATGGTTCCGAGAAAGAGGGGTTGAAGAAGAGGGCCAGGGAATTGAATCTGGGCAATGTGATATTTTTAGATACCTGGCCGAAGCCCCGGATGCCTGAATTGTTGGAGGCGGCCGACATCTGCTTGGTGCCCCTGAGACGGCTGCCGGTCTTCAGCCGGGCGCTGCCCTCCAAAATGTACGAGGCCATGGCTATGGCCAAACCCTTGTTGGTCTCTGCCGAGGGGATGGCGGCCGAACTGGTAGAAACGGCCGGCTGCGGTTTTGTGGTTCCGCCCGAAGACCCCCAAGCCTTGGCGGCCAAGGTTCTGGAGGCTTCCAAAGATCGAGGGCGGGCGGAAAAGATGGGCCTTGAGGGGCGCCGCTTGGTGGCCGAACGTTTCTGCTAGGGACAAGATAGTGGAGCAATGGGAGAGGAATCTGAAGAGGGCAATCGAAGGATAGGCGCAGCCTTAAAATATAGACAATGAAAAGGCTTTTTGATATAATATTATGTTTATTTATTTTACCAGCGGTCTTGCCCATAATGGCGGCAGTATCGCTGGCGGTGCTTCTGGACTCCGGACGTCCGGTCCTTTTTCTTCAGGATCGGGTCGGCAGGGGCGGCAAGATCTTTCGGATCTATAAATTCCGCACCATGGTGCCGGGGGCCGAGTCCAAAGGTCCCCTGCTGGCAGTGAGGGGCGATCCCCGGGTGACTCGCATCGGCCGCTTCCTGAGGAGGTGGAGCCTCGACGAACTGCCGCAGGTCTTCAATGTCTTAAAGGGCGAGATGAGCCTGGTGGGGCCCAG